>Ga0209070_100236_pt1 | contig 57391 bp, 44 predicted proteins | sample SynthPrep_5_END__FD_187205 | JGI IMG/M metagenome (GOLD analysis project Ga0209070, IMG submission 187205) | Synthetic microbial communities from Ohio, USA - SynthPrep_5_END_DS10_MetaG (SPAdes) (version 2) | ecosystem: Engineered > Bioreactor > Aerobic > Activated sludge | place: USA: Ohio... | reverse complement strand
CCGATCATAGCCTAACACTGGCGCAACATCCGTCGGAAAATGACGAACGGATGATGGTACGCTTACTGGCATTTGCTTTAAATGCCAACGAGTCACTGCAATTTACCAAAGGCCTAAGTGGCGAAAGTGAGCAAGCTGAGCTTTGGGATCTGGCGCTGGACGGCACTATCAACCTGTGGATTGAGTTTGGTCAATCAGATGAAAAATGGCTGCGTAAAGCCTGCAACCGCGCCAAGCAGGTACAGTTATTCTGTTATGGTGGCCGCGTTGTGCCAATTTGGTGGAAAACTAACAGTGCCGCCCTCGCCCGCTATCAAAATTTAACGGTACTGGAAATTCCCGAAACCGCCGTAAGCGCCATGGCAACGCTAGTCAACCGTAATATGAATTTGCAGTGTAATATCAGCGAAGGCCAAATTTGGTTGTCTGACGCTAATCAAAGTGTGCTAATTGAGCCGGTGACGTTAAAGTAAGTGATGTTAAAGTAAATTAGCGACACATCGCTACGCGGATGTAGCAGTGTGTCGCCAAAGCCGCTTTAGCTTAACCGCGGATCGGTTTCCGCAATCGCGCTTTGTTGCTGATTATGCTTTACAAAGGCCAATAACGCCGGATATTCATCTAATTCCAGTAATTCCCGAAATAGTACCCAATCCAGCAGACTAAACAGTGCCATGGCAATATAGTTCCAGTCAGTAAATTCCTGATTGGCGGCTTGCTGCTCCAACACAAATAACGATGCGACTATCCGCTCTTTTTGTAAATTAAAAAATAAGCGGTCTTCATTAGTATCTAAGCCACTGCGTTGACATAAAAAGAGGGATACCAGAGAATCACTAACAGCATTGATTACCGTTAACTGATTTTCCTGATACCAACTTAGCGCAGCTAACTGAAACTGCGCAGCTAAAAAACGATAAATGACCCCCGAGTCAAAAATAATCTTACCCTCTTGCTCCAACATCGGGATCTTTAACGTTGGATTTAGCGCTAGTAAAGTCTGGCGATCTTCATCTGTAAAAATATGCATATTAACAAACTGATAGGACTGGTTTGCCAAAAGTAAACGGATACGCCGGACATAGGGCGAGGTTTGTGAGCCATAAAGTTTCATATAATTCCTTATTGCGGGTTAACTGTAGTGCATAACACCGCCCGTTCACTGACTACCAAGGTGCTTAAGGCAAAAAAGTGTACCAATATTGTCACGGCGACATTGCCAAGCTATGCAACTTTATTGCATAATCATCAGGCTTCATTTTTGCTTTATAAGCTTTTCTGCCCACGCTTTGCGTGGGCTTTTTATTTTTAACAACTTACGCTTTATACTTGTCTGATTTTATTACGCGATCAGGCATCGGCTTAACGGCCTTTATCATCGTGGCCAATACGGCTGGCTACGGCGCCAGTTTGCTCTTTATATTTAGCATCGACTCTTTTGTTATAAGGCCGGTCTGCCGGGCCGGTCATTAACTCAAAATTCAAGGCGCCAATTTTCATATGTGGGCGCAGCGCGAGTGGCAATTTACCACTGTTATAAAACTCCAGCACAATATTACCCGACCAGCCCGGATCAATCCGATGCGCGGTAACATGCACCATTAAGCCCAACCGTGCTAGTGACGAGCGACCATCGAGCCAACCAACAATATCATCTGGCAGAGTGACCGATTCTAACGTCACACCCAGAGCCAATTCAGCTGGGTGTAAAATAAAGACACCATCTTCCGCTAACACAATTTCGTCACTCATTACCGAGTTGAGTGCGGCATCTACTTCAGCGCGAGGTCCGCTTAAATCGATAAAGGGCGCCGCATGCGCCTGAAACACCCGAAATTTATTGCCAAGCCGAATATCCACACTAACGCCACTAATCATATCGTCGTCAGGTAAAGGGATAATGCGAATTTTGTCTTCGGCCAAATAGCGTTCAATATCGCGGTCACATAATCTCATTTTTAGTCATCCGTTATTATAATTTCTACCGAAGACTGCTCCGGTACTTCACCACTTAAGCGCTGTAATAGCGCCAGGCTAATGCTTTGATATAAAGTAGTAATGTCACTGTCGCCCTGTGCCAAGGCAACCCCTGTATCGGCCTGCAAGCGAATAGCGCTTTGCAGCGGTAATTGGCCCAATACCGGCACTTGGTAGCGCTCGGCTAACTTTGCCCCCCCTGCGGTACCAAATACATCATCATGGGCACCACAGCCTGGACATAGATAAAAGCTCATATTCTCTACTAAGCCCAGTAGTGGGATCTTTACCTGCCGAAACATAGCAATGGCTTTCTGCGCATCAGCTAAGGCCAAATCTTGCGGTGTCGTCACCACTATCGCCCCACTTACTGGCAATTTTTGCGACACGGTTAATTGAATATCGCCAGTACCCGGTGGCATATCAATTAACAACACATCGAGTTCTGGCCATAGTGTTTCGTTTAGCAATTGTAGCAGTGCCTGGCTAGCCATGGGGCCGCGCCATACCGAAGCTTGCTCAGGGTCGACCAAAAAGCCGATGGACTGCAGTGTTACGCCATGTTTGTGAAGTGGCAGCATCAGCTTATTGTCTGGCGAGGTAACTTTTTTCCCCTGCAATGCAAACAATGTAGGCACAGAAGGCCCATAGATATCGGCATCCAATAAACCGGTACGCACACCCTGAGCAGCCAAAGCCATTGCCAAATTGGCCGAGGTTGTCGATTTGCCTACCCCGCCCTTGCCCGATGCGACCAGCACAATGCATTGAATTTGCTTAAAAGCCGGCGCAAGTTGCCGAATTTTTGCAATACTCGCAGCAGAGTCATCTGCTGCTATAGTATCGATAGCCGAGTTTACAATATCTTTAGTTGCAATAGCATTATTCTGCGTTGCCGCTGGGCTAGCCGTTGCTGATTTTTTCAGCCAATTGAACATTCTTACTCCAAAACTGAGAAAAACGGGCATTTTTCCCGGCAATAGTACTTTGCCGGATGCGATTTTACGGTGGCTATAGTATCATTACCTCACATATTTTCAGTTATTTATGCAAGAGCAATCATCAATGTCAACACGGAAAATTCTGATCACCAGCGCCTTACCTTATGCCAATGGTCCTATTCATCTTGGGCATTTACTTGAATATATCCAAACCGACATTTGGTCACGTTTTCAGAAAGCCCGTGGGCATCAGTGCTACTACGTTTGCGCTGATGATGCGCACGGTACCCCTATTATGCTAAAAGCCCAGCAGCAGGGTATTAGCCCGGAGGAGATGATTGCCAAAACCAAAATTGAGCATATGGCTGATTTTGCTGATTTTGCAATTGCCTTTGATAACTACCATTCTACCCACAGCGAAGAAAACCAGTTTTTTGCACACCAAATTTATCAGCGCTTAAACGATGCAGGCCATATTAAGCGTAAAACCATCAGTCAGTTATATGATCCGCAAAAAGAAATGTTTTTACCCGACCGCTTTGTAAAAGGCGATTGCCCTAAATGTGGCGCCTTAGATCAAAATGGTGACAGCTGTGACGTGTGCGGAGCTACCTACAGCCCAACTGAAGTGAAAAACCCCCGCTCAGTAGTCTCTGGTGCTACACCGGTATTAAAAGATAGCGAGCACTACTTTTTTGATTTGCCAGCCTTTGCTGAGATGTTACAGCAGTGGACTCGCAGCGGTGCCCTGCAAGACGAAATGGCCAATAAATTGCAAGAATGGTTTAAAGATGGCCTGCAAATGTGGGATATCAGCCGTGATGCGCCGTACTTTGGCTTTGAAATCCCCGGTGCGCCTGGCAAATTTTTCTATGTGTGGTTAGATGCCCCCATCGGTTATCTGGCTAGCTTTAAAAACCTCTGCGACAAAGCGGGTATTGATTTCGATAGCTACTGGGCTGCCGACTCAACGGCCGAGGTGTATCACTTTATTGGTAAAGACATTATTTATTTCCACAGCTTATTTTGGCCAGCCATGTTGGAAGGTGCCGGTTATCGCAAACCTAATGCGATTTTTGCCCACGGCTTTGTTACAGTAAATGGCGCTAAAATGTCCAAGTCGCGCGGTACCTTTATTAAAGCCCGTACCTATTTGGATAACTTAGATCCAGAATATCTGCGCTATTACTTTGCCTCAAAACTGACCAGCGGCATTACTGATTTGGATCTTAATCTGGATGACTTTACTCAGAAAGTAAACGCCGATCTGGTAGGTAAAGTAGTTAATATTGCCAGCCGCTGTGCCGGTTTTATTAGCAAGCGGTTTAATGGCACTTTGGCCGCTACACTGGCCGAGCCAGAACTGTTTAACGACTTTATTAATGCTGGTGACAGCATTGCGCAAAGCTATGAGCAACGTGAATTTGCCAAAGCCATCCGCGACATTATGGCGCTGGCCGATAAAGCCAACCAGTATATTGATGCCAAAGCGCCTTGGGTGCTGGTAAAAGATGAGAGTAAACAGCAAGAAGCCCATTCCGTTTGTTCGATGGGCCTGAACTTATTCCGGGTGCTGATGCATTACTTAAAGCCGGTGTTACCCAAAATGGCGGCAGACAGTGAAGCTTTTTTAAATACCGAACTACTGTGGAGCAACTACCGTACGCCGTTACTAAACCATGGCATTAACCCGTTTAAAGCCTTGATGCAGCGGGTTGATCCAGTAAAAGTACAAAGCATGGTAGCGTCGTCGACCGAAAACTTACAACCCACGGCTGCCGTTACCCACACAGCCGACAGCAAAACAGTTGCAAAAACGGTTACTACCACTGAGCGTGAGCCAATTAGCGACACCATTAGCATTGATGATTTTGTGAAAATTGATTTACGCGTAGCCCGTATTGTGGCCGCCAATGCCGTTGAAGGTGCTGATAAACTGGTGCAACTTACGCTGGATATCGGTGCCGGCGAAACCCGACAAGTGTTTGCGGGTATTAAAGCTGCCTACAGCCCAGAGAGTTTAGTCGGTCGGCAAACCGTGATGGTGGCTAATTTGGCACCACGCAAAATGCGCTTTGGGCTATCAGAAGGCATGGTGTTAGCCGCAGGCCCAGGTGGCAGCGACATATTTTTGCTTAGCCCGGACGACGGTGCACAGCCAGGTATGCGGGTAAAATAGAGCGCATAGCGCAACAAAGCGCTGTTATGGTTAATAGCTAAGAGGTCACAGGATGTCATCACCGTTTCGCAGTTTTTCTTCACTGTTCTCCACCACGCTTATTATGGTGTTGGGGGCAGGTTTGCTTACCACCTATCTGGCGTTATCGTTAGCCCGTGATGGTGTAGAGCAACTGTGGATCGGTGGCATGATGTCAGCCTATTACTTCGGGCTGGTGGTGGGCTCGAAAGTTGGCCATCGTTTAATTGCCCGAGTGGGCCATATCCGAACCTTTGTGGCCAGTGCGGGTATCGTCACGGCATCCGCACTCTGCCATGCGCTAACCGATGTGTTAGAAATTTGGTTAGTGCTGCGCTTGTTAGTGGGTACCGGCATGATGTGCCAGTATATGGTGCTGGAAAGCTGGTTAAACGAACAAGCCGAGAGTAACCAACGCGGCACCGTATTCGCTGGCTATATGATCGTTTCCTACTTAGGTATGGTAGGTGGGCAAACTGTGCTGTCGTTCTTCCCTGAGCTTGGTTTGCAACCGCTGTTGCTGGTAGGTATTTGTTATGCACTTTGTATTGTGCCTATTGCGCTAACCCGGCGCATCCACCCACAACCGCTGCATCCGGCTCCGCTAAAAATACTGACGTTTTGGCGTCAAGTACCGCAATCGCTAACTACTATTTTAATTGCTGGCGGCATCTCCGGTTCATTTTATGGCTTGGCACCTGCCTTTGCTGCCGGTACAGGCCTGAGTAATGCCGAGGTAGCGAGTTTTATGTCGGCGACCATTCTGGCAGGTTTACTAGCGCAGTGGCCAATGGGCAAGCTATCTGACCGTATTCCGCGCAGTCGTTTGCTTAGAGTTAATAGTGCCTTATTGGGCCTGCTGGTCTTAGCAATCTCACTATTACCGCTAACTGGGCTGTTACTTTTAACAGCAACCTTTTGCTTCGGCATTCTGGCTTTTACGCTTTATCCACTCGCTACCGCCTTAGCCAATCAAAATATTGAACAAGCAGAACGGGTTGCGCTATCGGCAACCATACTGCTGACCTTTGGTATTGGTGCCACTATAGGGCCGCTTATTGCATCAACCCTGATGCAGTTGTTCGGTAACCATATGTTGTATTTATATATGGCAGTCTGTTGCCTGATTTTATTCCTGCGTTTGACCAGAGTTAACTATAACCAGAAAACGGCTAAAAAGCTTTTGGCACAACAGCAATCGTCTGATTATCAATTAGCGTCCGGTGATTTGGTCTCATCGCCCTTGGGTGCGGCACTGGATCCGCGGGTTGATGAAGAATTGGTGCAGCAACAAATGCGCGATGATCCTATCGTCGACACACGTGTTGAACCTGGAGCCGAAGCAACAGCTGAGCCTATTATTGATCACACTGCGACTGAGACAACGAACACCAACGCTGCCGCTGATGGCAGTGTCGTAACCGAAACGGATGATCCAGCGACGACTGTTACAGAACCTACTGCGGAAGATACTACACCACCCTCGCAGACTGAACCCAAGCAATCTTAAGACTCTAACACCCAGAGCATCCTGGTTTATGCTCTGGGTGATTATTAGAGGCTGTATAGGGATGGCTGACTAGTTTTGTAACGTAACGGCTTTATTCCAAAGGTTCTGGTTTTTCTGGTTTAAGAAATACTCATCGGGATGCCAGCAGCGCGGGATCAATGGAGACGACATCCGCTCCTCAAAGTTGTAAACCAGTCTACGTAAGATTTCTAACAACCTATCTTCTGGCACCACTTCTAGTTTGCGTCTGGCTTGTGGAAAATACAAATTATTTTCCACACTGAGGACACAGCCTCGAGCAGAGGCCTGATAGGTTAAGCTATAAGTGACTATGCGACAAATTGCTTTTCGAAAATCGGGCGGATATAAGCCGGTAACAATCGCATATTCGTAGCGTTCCATATCATTACCATCGGAGTCTTTCGGGATATACGGGACACCATAACCTTGCGGAAACATCCCGACAATTCGCAAAAACGCGGACACACTGTGCTTACTAAGCCGACCAAGCTCTGCACTTTTATCCAGCGCTAATGCGGCTTTTGGCAGGTCTTCGTAGTTGTAACTATGCTTGGTCGATAACACCATAGCGGTGTAAACCTGAGGAATTTTCAGTATATTACCAATACCGTCTTGAGGCCGAGCCGCTTGCTTAAGCAACAGTAAAATTAGCTCACGCTTTTCCAGTTCAGTTTGTAAAAAGCGATCGCGCTCCTCTTTATCCCGCCCCATATAACGCCCCGAGCCAAGCGCTTGTTGCACGTAGTTTAACGACTCGCTATAGCTGGTTTGTAAATAGGTAATACGCTCATCTGCCTCTAATTCACGAAACTCATCAAAAGAGCCGTCAGGCCCCTTTAAAATGGCCTGGCAAACGGGATGACAACGACCTATATCTTGTAAAATTGCTGCCATAAGCACCGGCACGTGCACATCATCCCGGTAGGGATGATATTCAGTTTCATCATGGTAGCGTAGTTCTTTGCTCTGCTCGAAACGTTCCATAATAAAAGGATGATCAATTAAGCCGTCCATCACTAAGCGATCAAGTAAACGAATACTTAAAATAGCCTTATACAAATGCCGGGCTTTTTGATTTTCCTTGGCAATATTTCTGCCGCGTGTTGGGCAAATCAGCTGAATAGTGCCAAGCATTTTTGCAGAATAGGTATTCGTCTCACCAAAGCTGTCACTTTGACACAGCGACAAAATATCACGGCATAACTGCTGCAATTCAAAATAACGCTGATAGTTACTTTCTTCTAATTCATCTTCAAAGGTTTTATGCTGTGCTTCAGCTTGCTTTAAATTGCGGGTAATTCCAGCTTGATCGCCCTTTTTTGACTGCTGCTGACGATTTTCAAATAAAAACAACTGCTGCTCAAGTGCCGCCTTTTTTTTTTGTTGTTGCTCTTGTGACGCAAACCAAATTACTGCCTGCTCATACAGTGAGTCATGCAAGGGACTGCTATGGTAAATGCGCTCAATCAACCGTTGAATTACTTTTGCATAAGCGGCTTTACCGAAACTTATTGCCATGCTGTCTATCGTCCTTTATCGAAAATGTTGTAAAGCGAATATTGTAAGATGAATGTAGTTACAGCCAATGCGGTTACCGTTAAAAATGCAGCACTAATTTACCAATAGTTTGGTTGCTACTTAGCAAAGTATGTGCAGCTTCGACCTCGTCTGCAACAAATTGCTGCTGGATCACGGGCGCGATACTGCCACTGTTTAGCGCCTCAGCAAAATCATGCTGAAAATCTGCACTTAATCTGCTTTTATAAGCCGCGTCTCGATTGCGCAAGGTGGAGCATATTAATTGCCCGCGTTTTCGAAACAGCACTGCAAGATCGAGCTCTGGCAGGGTACGGCCGCCCATCATGGCATAGACAACTATTTTGCCATCTGGCGCCAGCAGGCTCATATTTGCCGGAATATACGCTGCCGCTACCGGATCAAGCACCAGGTTAATGCCCTCCGGCCAGGTTTGTTTTAATACTGCAGCAAAATCCTGTTGCCGATAATTTATGGCCAAATCGGCACCCAATTGCAAACAGGCTGCGACCTTATCGGCAGAACCCACCGTTACCGCAACCTGTAGGCCTTTAGCTTTCGCCAATTGGATAGCCGAAGTCCCGACACCGCTCGCCCCGGCATGGATCAACACCCGCTGCCCTGCCGCAGCGCAGCCGATGCTAAAGAGCAACTGATAAGCAGTTAAAAAAGTTTCTGCTGTAGCCGCCGCCTGCAGCATCGACCAGCCTTCTGGTACTGGCATCGCCTGCCCCGCTGGCATTAACACATATTCAGCGTAACCACCGCCGTTAACCAAACCGAAACATTGCTGGCCCATATAAGCCTGTAAGCTATCGTCGCCAACCGCCACTACCGTACCGGCAGCTTCTAACCCGAGGATCTCACTATCACCCGTTGGAGGTGGATATAATCCCTGGCGCTGCATCAGATCGGCCCGGTTAATACCGCACGCCGCTACTTTTAACAATAATTGTCCTGCTACAGGTTTGGGCACAGCTACGGCTTGCCAATGCAAGCTGCTCTGTTTACCCGGGTTTTGTACCTGTATTGCCTGCATTTGCTCGGGAATTGAATAATTCATAATGCTCCATACCGACTTTATAACGAATTTACTTTAGCTTTGCCGGGCTCTTCTCTAAAATGCGGACTTTAGTCTAGCACAGCGTATTCCAGAACATGAATAAAACCGTAAACTTACCCGCTATCATCCTACAGGAAGGCCGCGACAAAGCCTTGAATCGGCGCCACCCGTGGCTATTTTCAAATGCTATCGATAAGGTATTAAATACACCCAATCGAGGCGATACCGTTGAGGTGTTAAGTAGCAAAGGACAATGGCTGGCTCGTGCGGCTTATTCACCCAGCTCGCAGATCCGCGCCCGCATCTGGACCTTTAATGAAGCTGAAGCTATCGATCTGGACTTTTTTATCCGTAAGCTAACCCGTGCCTGGCAATTGCGGCAAAGCTTGTTTAGTCATACTGACACAAATGGCCTACGGGTCGTAGCCGCTGAATCAGATGGCTTGCCAGGTGTCACCATCGATAAATATCAGGATGTTTTAGTAGTACAACTGCTGTCGGCCGGTGCCGATGCCAAGCGCCCATTACTGGTTAAGGCTATCCGGCAGGTTTTTCCGGAGCACAGTATTTATGAACGTTCAGATGTTGATGTGCGTAAAAAGGAAGGCTTAACGCCGGTTACTGGCTGGCTGCATTTACCCAAAGATAGCGGTGAAGTATTAATTAAAGAGCATGGCATGAGCTTGCTGGTTGATATTACTCAGGGCCATAAAACTGGCTTTTATCTGGATCAGCGCGGCAGTCGCGCAGCGGTGCGTCGTTTTGCAAAAGATGCTGATATTTTAAACTGCTTTAGTTATACCGGTACCTTTGCGGTGGCAGCGTTAGAGGGCGGCGCCCGCCATGTCACCAACGTTGATATGTCGGAGTTAGCGCTGAGTACAGCAACCCGTAATGCGGAACTTAATCAGTTAGATCTGAGTAAAATCACCAATACTAAAGCGGATGTGTTTAAATTATTGCGCCAATATCAGGAGCAAGGCAAACAGTTTGATTTGATTATTCTGGATCCACCCAAATTTGCTGACAATAAATCGCAGCTCAACGGTGCCTGCCGCGGCTATAAAGATATAAATCGGGTAGCGATGCAATTAGTCAAGCCAGGTGGCTTGTTGTTTACCTTTTCTTGCTCAGGCTTAATGGAAGAAGCGCTGTTTCAAAAAGTGGTCGCCGATGCGGCTTTAGATGCGGGGCGTGACTGTTTGTTTATCGAACGCTTACAGCAAGATAGCGATCATCCGGTAGCCAGCTTTTTCCCGGAAGGTTATTACCTGAAAGGGCTTATCTGTAAAATTTACTAAGCCTTTTGCTACGCAGATGACGTACTGAAGTAAAAAGCCAGCTTGCGCTGGCTTTTTACTTGCTGCTAGTTAAGCTCAATAAAAGCCAAACCCAGATTGTAGCAATCTTCACTCTCCTGGCTACAGCGCATCACCTTGGCGGTAGCATCCAATGGCGCAACACTGGCGTTAGGAGATTCTAACCGCACCCGGATCAGCGTGCCCATCTCTAACGGTTCGTCGACCTCAACTGCCATGCCAGAAGCACTTAGATCACGGCAGATACCATCAATAACTCTCGCTGCTTCCGGATCGTTAATCATTAACTTAATATCGGCATTGACCATCATCCGGTAAAAATGCCGGTTATCACTTCTGTTCAACATCATCCATTCCTCAGTGCGATTTTCTTTATCTTAGCAAGCCTGTTAATTGCTGCAACAAGATTATTTTAACTCCTGCACCGCATTGATGATCCGTTTTAGCGATATTGGATAAGGCGTACCTAGTTGCTGTGCATGTTGCGACACTCTAAGCTCTTGTAACATCCAGCTAATGGCCACAACAGCGTCAGGTATAGGTTGCCCGGCATACTTACCTAACAACTGCGTATAAGCCGCTTCGGCTTTTTGATATTCATGCATTAATAAGCGATCCCGATTAGGATCAATTGGCAGCTTTTCCAGCCGTTTTAACATCGCGGTTAAATAACGTTGTAAATCTTCCAGTTTATTGGCACCGTGTTTGCTAACAAAGCCCCTAAAAATAAGCTGCTCTAACTGCGTTTTCACATCAGCCTGCGCCTGATAATGCGCCAGATCCACTTTGCCTTTCAGGCGTTTTTGAATATCGTGATATAGCGTCAGAATACGCTCTACGTTAAGGGCAATTTGCCGTACTTGCTCACCTAACTCTGCCCGTAAATGTTCCCGCAACGCACTAAACTGCGTAGCATCCTGTACCGGTAAATACTGCTTAATCAGCTCATCCGTTGCTGCAGCGATACAGTCATCAATCAGATCTAATACCTTACCAAAGGGATTAAAATACAGGCCCAATTTCGCTTTGTTCGGCAACGACTCCTGTAAGTACTTCACCGGTGAAGATACATTTAGCAGTAACAAGCGGCGTAAGCCTTTAATATGCTCCTGCTCGGCCCGCTGCGGGTTATCCAGTAAGCGGATTGCCACGCTTTGTCCTTCATCGATCAACGCCGGAAAGGCTTTTATTTCAAAGCCGGCTTGCAGCTTGATATATTCTTGCGGCAGTGTGCCAAAAGTCCACTCGGTCAGCGCCTTTTGTTCAATGCCCTGCTCGGCCACTTCACTTAAACTTTGCTGTACTTCGCCCTGCAGTTGTTGCTTTAACAGTTTTAGGGAGCGCCCTTGCGCCACCAGTTTGCGCTCATCCAGAATTTTAAAATTCATTTTTAAATGCACTGGCAAGCTGCTTAGCTCCCAGGCATCTTCTGGTATAGTGACGCCAGACATGCGCTTTAACTTAGCACTAAGTACCTCTAACAGCGGCTCATCGCTTGGCACGATGCTTTGTAACAGCGCATCAGCATAATTGGGGGCAGGCACAAAGTTACGGCGGTATTGCTTAGGTAAGGATTTAATTAATGCTACCAGCAAGTCATGTCGCAGCGCAGGGATCAGCCAATCGAAGCCGCGATCATCTATCTGGTTTAATAGCGCCAAAGGAATTAACACACTGACCCCATCATCTGGCTCGCCGGGTGCAAAATGATACTCTAACGGTAAGGTAAGATTACCTTGCTGCCAGCTTTCCGGGAATTTTGCCGCTGTTATGTCAGACGCATCGCGCTGATAGAGCGCCTCAGGATCAAAGTTTAAAAAGTCTGGCTGCTGTTGGCGCTGCTTTTTCCACCATTTACTAAAATCAATGCGGTTATTGGCCCAGAGTGGCACACGTTCGCTATAAAAAACTGCCAAGGCATCATCATCAATGAGAATATCACGCCGGCGTGATTTCTCCTCCAGCGCCTGCACCTGCTCAATCAGCCGTTGATTATGCTGTAAAAAGGTCTCATTTAAACCCAGCTCACCATTGACCAGCGCCTCACGAATAAAAATTTGTTGCGAAACGGCTTCATCAATCTTGCTGTACAGTACCGGGCGTTTACCCACAATAATCACGCCATAGAGCGAGACCTGCTCATAAGCTACTACAGCACCTTTTTTCTTTTCCCAGTGTGGCTCGCTATAACTGCGATTGACCAAATGCTGCGCCAGTGGCTCTATCCACTCGGGCTCAATTTTTGCCAGCGATCGGGCATATAAACGGCTGGTTTCAACCCATTCAGCCGCCATTACCCATTTGGGTTTACGTTTAAACAAATGGCTGCCCGGAAAGGCGTAAAAGCGGGTTTGTCGCGGGCCTAAATAATCGGCCTCGCTATCGCGACAACCAATTTGCCCCAGTAAACCGCTTAACAGCGCACTGTGTAACTGTTGATAGCCTGCAGCACTGCTATTGAGCTTTAGCTGCTGTTCTTGTGCCAGCTGCGTTAACTGTGCCACTAAATCCTGCCATTCACGTACCCGCAAATAGTTTAAGAATTCTTGCTTGCATAGTCGGCGGAATTGATTATTACTCAGTAACTCTTGTTGCTGCTGCAGGTAATCCCACAATTTTAGCCAACTGGCAAAATCAGAATCCGGATCAGCAAAGCGTCCATGTAACTCATCGGCTTTTTGTTGCTTGTCGAGCGGGCGCTCGCGCGGTTCTTGAATCGACAACGCCGCCACTATCACTAGGCTCTCTTTTAGTGCGCCGGTTTCACTGGCGGCAATGACCATTCTGGCTAAACGTGGATCGATGGGTAAACGGGCGAGTTGCCGCCCTAGCGGGGTTAAGCTTAGTTGTTGTTTGCCACGTAATTGGGCAACAGCTCCCAGCTCTTCCAACAATTTAATCCCATCATTCACAAAGCGGCTATCAGGCTTTTGTAAAAACGGAAACGCTTCGATATCGCCAAGCCCTAACGCCAACATTTGCATAATAACCGAAGCTAAGTTGGTTCTGAGAATTTCCGGATCGGTAAACTCGGGTCGACCAATAAAGTCCTCTTCGCTATATAAGCGAATACAGATACCGGCGGCAACCCGACCACAGCGGCCTTTACGCTGATTCGCACTGGCTTGGCTGATAGCTTCAATAGGTAGTTGCTGCACTTTAGAGCGGTAGCTATAGCGTGAAATGCGCGCGGTACCGGGGTCAATAACATACCGGATACCCGGCACGGTTAAAGAGGTTTCCGCCACGTTAGTGGCCAATACAATGCGTCGCCCGGCATGGCTTTGAAAAATCCGGTTTTGCTCTGCCGCACTTAAGCGTGCATACAAGGGTAACACTTCGGTATGCGGTAGTTTTAGCTTTTCCAGCGCATCTGCGGTATCGCGAATTTCCCGCTCGCCGTTTAAGAAGATTAAGATATCACCCGGCGGCTCGCGGTAGAGCTCTTCTACCGCATCAAAAATGCCCTGTAACTGATCAGTGTCTTTATCATCCAGTTCACTGTAAGGACGATAACGCGTTTCCACCGGATAAGTACGGCCAGACACTTCAACAATGGGGGCATCAAAAAAATGCTTCGAGAATCGCTCAGGATCGATGGTCGCCGAGGTAATAATGACTTTTAAGTCAGGCCTTTTTGGTAACAGTTGCTTTAAATAGCCTAATAGAAAATCGATATTGAGGCTGCGTTCATGTGCTTCATCGATAATCAGCGTATCGTACTGATTTAAAAATTTATCCTGCTGCATTTCTGTTAGCAGAATACCGTCGGTCATCAGTTTAATCAGTGTTTGCTGGTTGGTATGATCGCCAAAGCGAATTTTGTAGCCTACCTGCTGGCCAACCTGACAATGCAGTTCTTCTGCTAAGCGAGCACAGACGCTACGGGCGGCTAAACGCCGCGGCTGCGTATGGCCGATAGTACCGGCAACACCGCGGCCTAGTTCCAAACAAATTTTCGGGATCTGGGTGGTTTTGCCTGAGCCGGTTTCACCAGCAATAATGACGACCTGATGCGCAGCAATAGCGGCTTTAATATCGTCTTTTTTCGCCACAACCGGCAGCTCTGCCGGATAATTTAGTGCAGGTACCGCTTGCAGCCGGCTTTGCCGAAGCGCGATGGAACGTGCTAACTCTGAGGCGATACGTTGCAAGTACTGTTGTTGCTCAGGCTCAGTACCTTTTTTGATTTGACCTAGTTTGCGGCGTAACCGAAACTGATCTTGCAGCAGGCATTCTGCCAGTTTGGCATAAAGTTCGTTTAAGGAAAGAGTAACTGCAGCAGACAAAATAACGCCCTCAGATTTCAGAGGGCGCAATGCTACCAAGGAACCCAGACTAAGGCTAGCCTACCTTGCCATAATGTGAGTGCAGTTCTTTATCAATGGCAGCTAACACATCCGAACGGGTAATAATTCCTAATAAATAGCCATTATCATCCACCACCGGATAGAGTTTCGGCTTAGCTTTTAACATCGTCTGCGCTAAATCTATAATGCCATCGTAGTCTTTTACTGTAAGCACCTCTGTGCGCATTACATCGGCCACCCGGGCCGCTTGTTGATCATGGTAAGTTGACATCAACATACGTGCTAAACAATCTTGCTCCGACAAGAAGCCAATAATTTTCCGCTGCTCATCAACCACCGGACCGCCGGTTTGCTGCCCTTTAATTAAGCGGTCAACGGCCATTTCCACCGGAATATCAGCATGAAAAATGACCGGATGACGATTCATATAATCTGCGACTTTAAGTAGATCCATGTTTTGTTCTCCGCAAAAACCTCTTGTTAAGCATAGTCTAAGCGGAGAATTTTGCTGCAATTCCCAAGGTATTATTCAAAGGCCTTGTCGCTAAATATCTCAACTTTAAGCGGGGTATTGCTACCGCGCATCGCCCGGTACATGCCTTCGGTATTAAAGGCCCAACTCAAGTTACCAGCCGGATCTACCACAATAACGCCGCCTGTACCGCCTACTGTAGCCAATTCGCTAATGACTTCTGCTGCGGCAGCCTCAGCGGTTTTAGCTTGATACTTAACCCGGGCACAAATATCACTCGCCACCTGGTAGCGAATAAAGTATTCACCGTGGCCGGTGGCCGACACGGCACAGCTGCTGTTATCAGCAAAATTGCCAGCTCCAATCACCGGGGCATCACCAATGCGGCCATAACGCTTTGCTGTCATACCGCCGGTAGACGTCGCTGCTGCCAAGTTACCCGTTTTATCAATGGCTACCGCCCCTACCGTACCCATTTTCCAGGTAGGGTCAAAAGGGATTTTGGCCTGATGTGGTTGCGGCGCTAACGCTTGCTTAGCGCGCTTTAAGGCGTCATAACGAAACTCGGTGTTATAGTAGTTATTTGGTACCCGTGCTAATGCCAAGGTATCGGCAAAAGCTTCAGCTCCGGTACCTGCCAGCATCACATGCTCAGATTGCTCCATTACGGCTCTGGCCAATAAAATTGGGTTTTTAATTGTTGTGACACCCGCAACCGCACCGGCATTGCGATCTTGTCCTTGCATAATGGAGGCATCAAGCTCATGGCTTTCATCAAAGGTATAGACGGCGCCTTTACCGGCATTAAATAGCGGCGAGTCTTCTAAAATCATAACGGCACGCGTTACTGCATCTAAACTGCTACCGCCTTGCTGCAATACGGCATAACCCTGCTCTACGGCAGCCGTTAATGCTGCTTCATAAGCCTGTTGCTGGCTAGCACTCATTTGCGCTTTATTAATAGTACCGGCCCCCCCATGGATCACGATACCAATCGGCTGTTCAGCCTTAGCAAAAGCGGATAGCGTCAAAGTGGGTACCACACAAAGTAATGCCGCCAGTAATTTTATTTTCATGCTGATGTTCCAGTTAGGTTTTATGGTTATTTTTTACGTGAAGATACGCATTCAAGCAAGTTAATCTGCTAGTTGATCGGTTAGTTGGGCCATTCCTTGCGTTAGATCAAAAGCTCAGTTTTGCAAATGGTTAAACTGACGTTGTTGTTATACGTGCTTTGCAACAGCGTTAACCTGACGCTTTGGCGCCCTTCTCTACGGCGCCTTTTTTTATGCCCTTATCAGCCTATTTTTGATAGGAATCCCCTGCGCCGAATGCTATGTTTCAGTATTATTATTGCAACAATATGTATTGGAGATAGTTGTATGCCCATCCGTATCTGCCGCTCAGTGACCTTTTTGTTATTACTCGCTCTGCCCTTTATGCCTGCTCATGCCGAAAGTATTGCGCCTAGTGTTATAAAAAACGCTGAGCTGAAAGCAGGTGCCGTTGCCAGCCCGGATCGTTATGGCGCGGAAGTCGCAGCAGCAGTATTGCAGCAAGGTGGTAATGCCGTAGATGCGGCCGTGGCAACCGCCTTTGCGCTGGCGGTGACCTATCCGGAGGCTGGCAATATTGGCGGTGGCGGCTTTATGACCTTGTGGTTTAATGGCAAAGCCTATTTTCTGGACTATCGGGAAATGGCCCCGGCCAAAGCGCATCGTGATATGTATTTAAATAGCGAAGGCGACGTTATTGATGGCTTAAGCTTAATTGGTCATCAGGCGTCAGGTGTCCCCGGCACCGTAATGGGACTCTGGCAAGCGCATCAACTCTTTGGTACCAAACCCTGGGCAGAATTAATTGCCCCGGCCATTCAATTGGCCAGCGAGGGCTATATCGTACCCGACAAACCTTACCTGTATGACGGTAATATCCTACAGCGCTTTGCTAACCGTACTAATTTTGCCGATTATTTTGGCACTATGCAGCCGGGTAAACTATTTAAACAACCACAGTTAGCCGCCACCTTAGGTCGTATTGCCAGTCAGGGGCCGGCCGATTTTTATCAAGGCGAAACCGCAACTCTTATTTTGGCTGAAATGGCTCGCGGCAAAGGCATAATTAGTGCAGAAGATCTGAGTAATTACAAAGCGGTCTGGCGTAACCCACTGATTAGTAACTGGCGCGATATGCAGCTTATTACTGTGGCACCACCCAGCTCCGGTGGCATAGCGCTTAATCAGTTGCTGGCATTAAAAGAGTTTAACGCCGAGCATTTTACCGGTGTTGCCCATAATTCGGCGCAGTACGTGCATTTAGTTGCCGAGATAGAAAAGCGTGTTTTCGCCGATAGAGCGGATTATCTGGGCGATCCTGATTTTACCGCAGTACCACAACGCCAATTGCTGGAACCAGCCTATTTACAACAACGGGCCAAAGAGATTAATCCTACCGCTATTTCAGCGACGGCCAGTGTCAAACCTGGCCTAGAGTCAGAACAAACGACCCACTTCTCTATTGTCGATAAAGGCGGCAATGCCGTATCCAACACCTATACGCTGAACTTAGATTATGGCAGTGGCGTAGTGGTTAGCGGGGCCGGTTTTTTATTGAATAACGAGATGGACGATTTTTCGGCCAAAGCTGGGGTGCCTAATGCCTTTGGTGTGGTGGGCAGTGACGCTAATGCCATTGCCCCTGGGAAACGCATGCTCTCTTCCATGACACCGACTATTTTGCTCAAGGACCAAAAATTGGAGTTAGTTATTGGCACGCCGGGCGGTTCAACTATTTTCACCAGTATTTTTCAGGTGATCAATAACTTATACGACTTTAACATGACACCTGAAGCCGCGGTAGCTGCCCCGCGCTTTCATCATCAATTATTACCACAGGATCAAATTCGTACCGAGCCTTTTGCCAGTTTAGATACTGCAGTGCAGCAGCACCTGCAACAATTAGGTTATCAATTACATATGCCTGACTGGAACTTGGGTGATATTCAGCTAATTAAGATTGAGGCAGGAAAACCTGTGCCTGCAGCTGATCCACGTGGTCGTGGCGTAGCTCTGCTGGTTGAATAACCGTGCCTTACTGTACTAAAGCGCTATTGCGCTTTTCCCTGCACTGCCAGATAGTGACGTTAAATTGACTAATTAGAGCTTGATTATGCTTACCACGCCGTCATCTCCATTAAACGCAGTGCTGTTAAACACTGCACTATTAAATAGTCTGCTAGTCAGTGGCCTACTATTAAGCTTCGGCGCAATGGCCAGCACACCACTACCAAAGCTTAATTTAGAACAACAAATAACATTGTCAGGGGTTTCTTCTGGTGGCTACATGGCGGGTCAATATCATCAGGCCTTTGCGGAAGACGTTAAAGGCGTCGCTATGCTTGCTGCTGGTCCGGTATATTGCGCGCAAAATGATATCGGCCGCGCTGTAACAGATTGCATGGCGAATGAACAGGCCGCACCTGATTTGGCGGAACTTGAAAAAGCCTTAACGGCGCTGCGCGAACAAGGTTTATTAGCACCACTTGCTGCGGTGTCAAATAGCCGAGTATGGCTGTTTAGCGGTACCGCCGATAAAACGGTATTACCCAAGGTTAGCGCGGCGCTAGCGAGTCAATATGCTAACTGGCTGGCACCGGCGCAGTTACGCGTTATTAATGACCAGCCTTTTGCACACCACTTCCCAACCGATCTCCCTAACTTAGCGCCGTGTGATAAGTCAGAGTCACCTTTTTTAGCCAGTTGCAACTATGACACCGCCGGTAACTTACTGAGCCACTTATTGGCTAAAACGTTAACAAGGACAGAGCAACCAAGCGGGAAATTGTACAAGCTGCATCAACAGCAACTGGCGCCAGCGAGTGAAGGCCAGTTAGCTGAGTTTGGTTATGCTTATATTCCAGCAACTTGCGAGCAAGGTAGCACCTGTCAGCTACATGTTAGCTTTCATGGCTGTCGGCAAGATGCCAGCCAAATAGGTGAAGACTATGTCACTAAAACCGGTTTAAATGCTTATGCCGATATAAATCAGTTAGTGATCCTTTATCCGCAGGTCGAGAAAAGCGCGTTAAATCCGTTTGGTTGCTGGGACTGGTGGGGCTATAGCGGCGCGAATTACTTAAGTAAAGAAGGGCCGCAGCTTAACGCGGTAAAACAGTTAGTTGATGCCCTACGCTAACAGCAGCAGATTAATAGTGTTAGTCCGCTGCTGACGCTTGAAGCAATTGCTCCAGGCAGTGCTCGGTAATACCATAAAACTGCTTTAACGCCTGAATTTGCGTTAGCACCGCACTAGCCTTAACGGCGTTATCTTTGGCCTTTTGCCGCTTAGTCGCCAAAATCATCTTGTTTTTACTGGTATGTTCCAGCGAGATAAACTCAAAAACCTTAGTGTCATAGCCGTTGGCTTCTAATAAGAGCGCCCGCAAGCTATCGGTTAGCATCTCCGCTTCCTGACCTAAATGAATGCCATGCTGCAACATGGGAGCTAATACCTGGGGCAACTTTACTTGTGGCCGAATTTGCTTATGACAGCAAGGCGAACACATAATAATCTCGGCACCGGTACGAATTCCCATATGCAAGGCATAATCCGTTGCGGTATCACAAGCATGTAAGGCCACCATGACATTAATACCACGGGCTTTAAAGTGCTTTACATCGCCCTGCTCAAATTGAATACCGCTTAAATTAAGCGTCTTGGCGGTATTGTTGCATAAGTCGACCAAATGTTGGCGTAACTCCACTCCGGTAACTGCCGCCGGTAAACCTAAGCTATGGTTAAAATAATCGTGCATAGCAAAGGTTAAGTACGCTTTACCTGAACCAAAATCGGCCACATGCAATTGCTCGCGCGTTGCCAAACCGGTGTCTTTTACTGCGCTGGCCAGTATTTCAATAAACTTATTAATTTGTTTCCACTTATTCGACATCGCCGGAATTAGTTGTTGCTGCTGATCCGTTACGCCCAGCGCAGTTAAAAAAGGTCGGCTTTGTTCAACGTAACGCTGCTTTTGTCGATTATGCGCTGCTGGCTGCACTGCGGCGGGTGCGTCGGCCGAAGCTTGTATTATCTGGCAATTAAGCAGGTACTTACCCTTTTTACTTTGGCTTAGCTGGCAAGTCTGGCCGCTGCTTTGTAGATTTGCTTGCTTAAACTCCGCCTGCAGTAAACTTAGGATCAGCGGCAGCGCCTGCTCAGGGAGCACGTTTTTGGTGATATGATTCGTTTTATACTGGTATAAAAATTTTAGCTGCCATTGTGCTTTCAATAGCACTGGGGTAATTTCCAAGCGCTGTAACTCAGCTTCAGCCCCTTGATACTTACTTAAAATCAGTTTAACGACTTGTTGCTCTGCTATTGCTTGATTAAGCAGGCTAACAAATTGTTGAAAAGTGGCTTGTTGCTGGTCGGGCTGTGTAAGCGCCATATAACCTCTCCTAAAGAACCGGGGCCATCAGATGCGCAGCGCGCGACACAGCACGCTGCCACCAGTGACGTGTGGTCGTTTCCGACCAGCTCATCTGACGTGAATGTGAGAAATCGAGTAAAAACTGCTGCTCTAGTTGCCCTGTAAACTCGGTATCGAGAATAAGTGCGGTAATTTCGAAATTTAACCGAAAAGAGCGATTATCCAGATTTACCGTCCCCACCGCACTAAGTTGTTCATCTACCAAAAAACTTTTTGCATGCAAAAAACCATGCTGATAACGATAAATACGCACGCCGGCATCAAGTAACGGCCTGATAAAGGCATAAGCTGCTTGCGTAACCAGCAGATTATCAGTTTTTTCAGGGATCAGTATGCGCACATCGACACCACGCAGTGCAGCGAGTTTTAACGCTGCTAGAGTACCTTCATCTGGCACAAAATACGGGCTGGCAATCCAAATACGGTGTTTGGCACTGTGCAGTGCATGCTGGATCAACAAACTGGCTGTTTCAAAGCGATCAGCAGGGCCAGAGGGTAAAATAAGAATGGGCTTATCTCCCTGCTCTGCTGCTAAGGCCTGCCAGCTTAGAGTTGGGATCGTTTCAGAGCTCCAATACCAATCTTCAACAAAAGATAACTGCAAGGCCAATACTGCCGGGCCAGTAATTTTTAAATGAGTATCACGCCAGGCGCCAAAACGGGGATCGGCACCCAGATATTCATCTCCGACGTTTAGCCCACCCAACCAGCCATACTGGCCGTCACTGATCACAATTTTCCGGTGATTTCGAAAATTAAGCTGAAACCGGTTCCCAGGCCCCTTAGTTGAATGAAAAGGTCTGACTAACACACCCGCTGCAGTTAATGCCGCAATATAGCGATGTGGCAGACGATAACTACCAATTTCATCATATAAGAAGTAAACAGCAACGCCCTGACGAGCTTTGTCGATTAACAGTTGTTGTAACTGTCGACCTAAGGTGTCATCCCGAACAATATAGAATTGCACCAGCACATAGTCTTTCGCGGCAGCGATACCGGCAAAAATACTGTCGAAAGTCGCCTGACCGTCTATCAGCAGTTCAGCCTGATTGCCACGTAAAAAAGGCATCTTGGCTAACCGCTCCACAGCTTGTAAGCTGCCGCGCTCCCGCTCGGTGTAAAGAATATACTCTTCTACCCCTGACGCTTTTAATTGATGTTTCGAAAACAGTTCATGATCTGTTTCCTGACGGGAAATAACATACCCCTGAAAACGGCCACGACCAAAAACCCAGTACGCGGGCACTGCAACGTAAGGAAAGGTATTCAGGGAAACAATCCAGGCAATACTGCCTTGGGCAGTACGAGACGACATTAAGGCATCTAAGGATGAGAGCAAGCCAGACAAATGAAATAAAGCCAACAATAGCAATAACACCCGACGTTTTTTACTTGGCGTAACACTAATGCCACCAAGTTTAACGGGCGCTTTGTCAAAAGCTTGTAATAGTAGTTTGCGAATTCTTAGCATTATCGCACTTAACGCCGCAGCGACTGACCGCGCTGGGCCCTGTCAGTTGGAGCTTGTTGTACTTTAGGCACTGCGTGCCAGATTTACATCCACTTCTAGCAGCTGTGCTCTGTTACGTAACACCCGGATCACTGAGCAGCGCGCTAAGACTTTACCCGCCAGTGATTCGCCAGAGGCGAGCAGTAAACATTCAATGCACTCCAGATCAGAAGCAATGACTAAGGCAGTAAGTTGATCTTTACCTTGCAACTGTACCAACTGATAAGCACCAATATCTTGCTGGCGCTGCGTGGCAAAATACCAGCTTTTATGGGCACTGAGTTGACGAAAGCGGTTGGCCAGCGCGTGTAAACAATATTCGAGACGCTCAGCTTCATTGCTGACAAGCTGTTGCAACACCTCCTGTATCCGCCAGAATGCCTCAGCTTCCGCTATCGAAAAAGGTTGGTTAGACACCTTTTGATTGAGCATGGTACCTGACAGCTCTGAAACGAACTGTACAGTATCCTCTATATTCAACAACAGACGATCTTTTAAGGGGCAATATTGCCAGGTCCATTGCTCCGACGGCGTTAACATCTTACTTGCGGTACTCCATTCATTGCAAATAGTACTATTGGTTTATATCACTATAGCACGCTGATCAAATTTTTAAAGATGATTTACTGCTAAATCTGTAACTTATAAGCTATTTACTATTGATTTAACAAGTGCTGGTCCGTGATAAATAAATCCAGTATAAACTTGCAGTAAATCTGCCCCTGCGGCTAGCTTAACCTGCGCTGAAACACTGTCGTTAATACCACCCACGCCGATAATTGGTAGTTCGCTACCCACAGCCTGACGCAGTTGACTGATAATCTCGGTACTCTTTTGCTGTACCGGTAAACCGCTTAAACCGCCGGCTTCCTCGGCAAAACGCTGTCCAGCCACTTTGGTGCGATCAAGGGTGGTATTGGTGGCAATAGCACCATCCATTTTACTACGTAGCAAGGTATCTGCGACTTGCTCTACCGCTACTGAGTCCATATCCGGCGCAATTTTTACAAATATAGGCACATATTTTTGGTGCTGCGCCTGTAAATCCAGTTGTTCGTTTTTAACAGCATTCAGCAAATCTAATAAGGCTTCGCCAAATTGTAAATCACGTAAACCGGGAGTATTAGGTGATGAAATATTTACCGTAATATAACTGGCATGGGCATAGACCTTACGCATGCAATAGATGTAGTCGTCTTTCCCTTGCTCATTAGGGGTGTCTTTATTTTTACCAATATTGATGCCCAAAACGCCTTTATAGCGGCTGTTTTGCACATTATTAACCAGATAATCTACGCCTTTATTGTTAAAACCCATGCGGTTGATAATGGCTTCAGCTTGCGGCAAACGGAACATCCGCGGTTTATCGTTACCGGCTTGCGGTCTGGGCGTAACCGTACCCACTTCAATAAAGCCAAACCCCATTTGAGCAAAAGCATCGATACAGTCGGCATTTTTGTCTAAACCCGCTGCCAAACCCACCGGGTTAGGAAACTGAATACCCGCGACGGTTTTCGGTTTGCTGGCAACTTGCTGGCGCCATAGCGCGGCGGCCGGGGTATGCGCCAAGCGCTTCAGGCTACCTAAAGCAAAATCATGCGAGCGCTCGGCATCGCAATTAAATAGTACATTTCTGGCTAATGAATAGAACATGGCAGACCTTAAAATAAAAATACCCCGTATATCCTCGCCAGGGTGCGTTGCAACCAAGTTGATTGCAACGCCAGCTCGCTTAGATATTAATCGGGGTATTGTAATAAGTTTATGCTAAAAACAACAGCATCAAACCGATTGACTTAACAGCATCAACTCACGCATCGCTACCGAAAATTTAGCAAACTCATGACTTTGCGTAGTTTTAAATTCGGCTAGCATCAAACGCCAACGCTCTACCAACGCATTATGTTGTTCCAGCCAGTTGTTGATGATGTCATCGGCAACACAGGCATTACCACAACTTTTCACTACACCGGCGGTTAAACCGCGTTGCTGCCAATCTAGCTCTTCACGGTAGGACGCACGCGCCAACGCCTGCCAGTGGTTAGCCACTGGCTGCCTGGTAATTTGCTCCAGGAACCAATGCAGCTCCAGCTTATCACCCAACTTAAAGTAGATTTCAGCGACCATCGACAGTGGTGTTTGCTGGCTAGCAGCAACCTGCGCAATATCCATCACCGAGAATACGGTACTTAACTGGCTCAGGTACAATGCCACCGCTTGCGGGATCCCCTGTTCAACCAAGGTATTGCTCTTCTCACCCAGCTCCTGCATTTCGCGCTCTGCCACATATTTCTGCAGATCACGGACAATTTCAGTATAAGCAGGTTTAAAGAACGCCACGGTCTGTTCGATATTGAGCGACTTGTCACGATGACGCACAAACCAGCGGGTTGCCCGGCGCATCGTACGGCGTAACTGGAACAATACCCGGCTTTGTAATGCTGCAGGGATCTTATTATCCAATTGCTCTAATTGCTGCCAGTAATTGGCCACATCAAACAATTCACGCACAATGGCATAGCAAATAGCCACTTCGGCAGCACTGGCTCCTGTTTCTTCAAACATGCGCTGTACAAAGTTCGGGCCCATTTCATTAACCAGCATATTGGCCAGTTTAGTAGCAATAATCTCGGCTTTTAATGGGTGCTGACTGATCTCAGTAGCAAACTTTTTCTGTAATACTTGCGGGAAGGCTCCGCTTAGTAGCTGTTGAAAGTAAACGCTATCTGAAATATCTGGCGTAACCAACCGCTCTTTTAACACCATCTTGCCATAAGCAGTTAAGATAGCGAGTTCTGGCCGGGTTAAGCCCATATTTTTTGCCATACGATCAGCTAATTCATCGTCTGATGGCAAGAACTCCAGTTCACGGTTTAATTTACCGTCTTTTTCCAGGGCGTGGATAAAGCGAGTGTATTCTTTAATTTGCTCTGAGCCCAGCAGTGAAGATAAGCTAATGCTCTGCGTCTGGCGGTAACAGTCTTTGATCACAATATCGGCCACATCATCGGTCATATCGTTCAATAACTTGTTACGTTGCTTAATCGTTAAATCACCACCGGTGACTAAGGCATTAAGCAGGATCTTAATATTAACTTCGTTATCCGAGCAGGTTACGCCACCTACGTTATCAACAAAGTCAGTATTAACGCGGCCACCATTGGCTGCATATTCAATACGCCCGCGCTGGGTGGCTCCTAGGTTACCGCCCTCGCCAAAGATTTTGGCTCTAAGTTCACGGCCATTAACCCGCAGTGCTTCTGAACCACGGTCGCCCACTTCAGCATGACTCTCGTTACTGCCTTTAACGTAAGTACCGATACCGCCGTTCCACAGTAAATCAACCGGCATCATCAAACATTCCCGAATAAGCTCATTTGGCGTCATCGAGGCCTTACTGGTGCCTAACATTTCTTTGATTTGCGGAGTAAGTTTAATAGCTTTCGCGCTACGGGAGAAAATGGCGCCACCTTCCGAAATTAACGACTTGTCGTAATCATCCCAGGTTGAGGTTGGCAGATTAAACAAGCGCTCACGCTCTTTAAAGGACCTGGCCGCATCTGGGTTTGGATCGATAAAGAGATGCATATGGTTAAACGCCGCTTGCAACCGGATATGCTTTGACAATAGCATACCGTTACCAAACACGTCCCCAGCCATATCACCGATACCGACACAGGTAAAATCGCTGCTTTGACAATCAATACCAATTTCGCGGAAGTGCCGTTTCACTGACTCCCAACCACCACGGGCAGTAATACCCATTTTCTTGTGGTCATAACCGTTAGAACCACCTGAGGCAAACGCATCGCCCAACCAGAAGTTATATTCCTCAGAAATGCCGTTAGAAATATCTGAGAAAGTCGCTGTGCCTTTATCGGCAGCCACAACCAGGTAAGGATCGTCTTCATCCAAGCGCACAACATCTGTCGGCGGCACTATGGCGCCTTGCACGATATTGTCAGTAATATCTAACAAACCACGAATAAAAGTACGGTAACAAGCTTTGCCTTCATTGATAAAGGCTTCGCGACCACCGGTTTCCGGCAGTTTTTTACAAACAAAACCACCTTTGGCACCTGACGGTACGATAACAGTGTTTTTCACTTGCTGTGCTTTAACTAAACCAAGCACCTCTGTGCGGAAATCTTCTCGGCGATCAGACCAACGTAAACCACCACGTGCCACCTTGCCAAAGCGTAAATGTACGCCTTCCACCCGTGGTGAGTAGACAAAGACTTCATACATTGGCATCGGTAATGGCATTTCCGGGATCAAATCTGGTTTGATTTTGAAGGAGATATACGGCTTGTCAGTGCCATCAGCAGCTTTTTGATAATAGTTAGTCCGCAAGGTCGCATTAATCATATCGACAAAACGGCGGATAATCCGATCATCATCCAGATTAGCTACATTTTCTAACTGGGCAGCGATCTGCTCTTCCAGCTTTTCAATGGATTTTGCTGTGGCGCGAGACTTCGGTACAAACTTCATATTGAACAACTGCACCAGCAAGCCAGCCAGCGTGGCGTAGCGGGCAAAGGTATTTTCAACATAACTCTGGCTAAAGGTACTGCCAATCTGCCGTTTATATTTCGCGTAAGCGCGTAAAATAGACGCTTCACGGCCGGTTAAACCAGCACCTAAAATCAGCCGGTTAAAACCATCATCTTCTAATTGTCCTAACCAGACTTTGGTTAAGGAGTCCTGGAAGCTTTGCTGGGCAGCAACAAAATCTGCAGGTAACTCGCCAGTCAGCTCCATGGCAAAGTTTAAAATCCAGCTGACAGAGCCGTCCGGGCATTTCACCGCATAAGGCGTTTCGCCGATAACACGTAACCCAAAGTTTTCCAACATTGGCAGCACGTCAGACAGATGGATCGGATGGTCTTTATGGAATAAATTCAGGCGGACAGCTTTGCTGTCTTTGCCTTCTTCCTGCGGCCGGTAGAACAACATTTCCAGCTTGTGTTCTTCGTTGAGCGACTCTAACTTACCAATATCAACCAACGCATCGTTGGGTAACATGTCTTCTTTATAAGCTCTTGGGAATGCATTGACATACTTGCGACTTAACTCACGGCCGCGCGCTTCACCGTAAATACCAATTAAGGCACTTTCCAGTTTATCTTCCCAGGTACGGGCGGCTTCAACCAGATTTCGTTCAATGTCTTTCACGTTATACTCAACTTGGCTATCGTCGATACGTACTAAATAATGCGTACGTGCCAACACAGATTCAGAAAAATACGTAGTAAACTCTACCGGCTCGGTAGCACCTAAAGCTTGGGCCAAGAGTGCCTGAGTGTCTTTACGCAGTTGGGTGTTGTAACGCTCACGCGGCACATACACCATAGCAGTAACAAAGCGGCCAAAGGTATCCTGGCGGATAAACAAGCGCGTCATATCGCGCTCTTGCATCTGCAATACCCCCATGCTGACGTCTAACAGTTCATCAACATTGGCTTGAATCAGCTCATCTCTTGGGTAGGTTTCCAGAATATTTAGCAGTGCTTTGTAGGCATGGGTGCCTACCGCAAACTCAGAACGGGTCATAACCTGTTGTAATTTGCTTTTCAGCAACGGAATATCTGCCGCGCTATTGTTGTATAAACTGGCAGAATATAAACCGATAAAACGGTCTTCGCCGGTCACCTTGCCATTTTTATCAAAACGTTTTACACCGATATAATCGATATAGGCGGGGCGATGTACCCGAGATTTATTATTAGTTTTCGTTAAAATGAGTAAGGAATTGCTTAACGCCTGCAAACGGCCACGCTCTGGTAGTTCTGATAACATCAGATCGCGCGGTTCAGAGCGACGCATTAAACCCAACGCACTGTCTTTTTGCCCAACAATCTGATAATCGCCTTTTACCGGATTAATATCGTAACTGCGATATCCCAGCAGGGTGAAATTATCTTTAACCAGCCAATTGAGAAAATCGGTAACTTCTGCAACTTCTGCTTTTGAAGCCTTCCCAGCGTTTTTAGCTAAACCTTTAATCACGTCCTGCAACTTTTGCCGGGCGGGTTGCCAATCTTGGACGGCTAACGAAACATCTTCCATCACCGAATGCAGCTCAGCTTTTAACGCATCAATAGCAGTGCTGTCAGTCATGCGATCTATTTCGATATGAAATACCGTTTGCTGTGTGCTCGGGTCGGTTATACGACCAAGCTTGGAAAAATCAACAATATTGCCTTTGTCATCACGCTTGGTTTGCAACGGGTAATGTAGCAGCAAATGCGCCGTAATCGTGTGTCGGCTAAGTGCCATCCGCACCGAGTCAACCAGGAAAGGCATATCCTGCACCACGATTTCAACAATGGTGTGTTTAGACTCCCAACCATGGCGGGCTATTTCCGGGTTAAATACCCGGATACGTGCTGCTGGCTCAGCGTGTTGATTCAGCGTTTGCCATAAGCTAAGCGCCGCACCATACAGATCGCTATCATTGCGACCCACCAAGTCTTCATTAGACATATTGCCGTATAGGGTATGTGCAAACTTCTCAACCAATGGAATTTGTTCTTTTACTTTTTGTTTGATTAGCTTACTGACGTTTTGTAGTAAAACTGAGGGTAGACCGTCTATCTTTGTCATTATTGCATCCTTTTATCAATCACTGCGAAAACACAGGATCCACAAAATTAGAGGGGATGTTGCAGCTGCGCAGTGTAGTAACTATTGTAGCGCTTTTGAAGTGTTATTTCTGGCTTTTATGCTGGTTAAACCAGTGCATTTATTGTTGATTCGCCTGAATATTCAGGCTCTGTAAATAGAAAATGGCCATTCGGCCATTTTCTATTCGTTTATGTGCATAAGTATGAGAAAAATTCTTTAATACTTAGCCATCTTAAAATCGAACTTAATTGTTTTTACGCCAGAAAAAACTTGCCAGCGCAGGCAATACCACTATGGCACCCAGCATGTTTACAATAAACATAAAGGTTAGCAATATTCCCATATCAACCTGGAACTTCAGCGCTGAGAATACCCAAGTACTAACCCCTATCGCCAGGGTAATACCGGTAAAGAGTACTGCACTTCCCCGCTCTTTAAGAGCTTCATAGTAGGCTTGACGTATTGGCATGCCTTCACGCAATTGTTGGCTCATCGTCGATAAAATGTAGATACCGTAATCGACACCAATACCTACCCCCAGTGCAATTACCGGCAAGGTTGACACCGTTAAACCAATTTCCAATTTGGTCATCAGCGCGGTTGCCAATACCGACACTACATACAGCGGGATCACAACAGCCGCTGTCGCTCTGACTGAGCGGAAACTCAGCAAACACAACACAATAACCGCTGAATAAACGTACCACATCATTGGCTGCTGCGCCGCACTCACGGCTTCATTAGTAGCCGCCATTACACCTGCGGGGCCTGTTGCCAGTGCAAAGCGTGTTTGCTCATCACCGAGCTCCGCGCCATATTGTTTAGCCGCAGCCACTACGCGTTCAATAGTTTCTGCTTTATGATCTTCAAGGAACAACATCACTGGCATGACTGAACAATCAGCATTGAGTAAGCCAGTGCTGGTTTCTACCCGCGATGACGCTTGTACTAAGCTTTGTGTATTACGTGGCAATACCCGCCACTTCGGGTTGCCCTCGTTATAGGCTGCATTAATTACTTTAGAGACAGATGACAGCGATACTGCCGATTGCACACCCGGCACATTTTCCATTAACCACTGGAATTGATCGATACGATCCATAATGTCATGACTGGTACAGGCACTGGGAATACTCTCTACCATGACATTGATGTAGTCTACCGAGATAGCAAAGCGATCAGTAATTAAGAAGGTATCCTGATTATAACGGGAGTCTTCATGCAGGGCTGGCGCACCTTCATGCAAATCGCCAATCTTCAATTGCTGGCTTTGCATATAGCCGTATGCAAATAACGCTGCTGTTGCTAGTAAGATCACCGTAGCATAACGAGGTGTAGCAAAGGCAGACAAGGCTAACCAAATTTTATCGGTTTTTACGCTGGGCTGGGCAACGCGTTGTTTATACTTATCGCTAAACTTCACATAAGACATTAACACCGGCAGTAAAATAAGATTAGTTAAAATAATGACCGCCACACCTAAACTAGCCGTAATGGCTAACTCACGAATAACACCAATCTCAATAATTAATAAGGTTAAGAAGCCCACAGTGTCTGACAGCAGCGCCACACCGCCTGGCACCAGCAGCTTGCGAAAACTAGTCTGCGCGGCGGTTTTAGCGTTCATGCCAGCGGCTACCCGTTTACCGGTTGAGTTAATCATCTGCACACCATGGCTTACGCCGATGGCAAAGACTAAAAACGGTACCAGAATCGACATTGGATCAATACCGAAGCCCAATACCGTTAATAACCCCATTTGCCAGATCACCGCAATCAGAGAGCAGGCTATCGGCAATACTGTGAGCATCACCGAACCGGAGAATAAGAACACCATAATGGTGGTGATCAAAATAGCGATACCGAAAAACAGTACTACGCCTTTGGCGCCGTCTGCCACATCACCGACCATTTTGGCAAAACCGATAATATGCACACTCAATTGCTCGGTCTGGTATTTAGCGCGAATATCGTTTTCCAGCGCAGCGGCAAAGGCGATAGTGTCTACAGGTAAATTGGTTTCAGGATTCAGCTCCAGTAAAGATGCTGTGATCATGGCACAGCTGTAATCATCCGATACCATCCGGCCAATTACACCGGCTTTCTCGGCGTTTTCTTTAACACGTGCCAGCCCCTGTGCATCCGCCGTAAAATTAGCCGGGATCACCGGACCACCGGCAAAGCCATCTTCCACTACTTCAATAAAGCGGGTACTTGGACTGAACAAGGATTTTACCAGAACGCGCTCTACGCCCGGCGTATACACAACGTCGTCATGGGCACGACGAAAACTATCAAAAAACGACTCATTAAAAATATCGCCATTAGCATCACACATCGCAATAAGAATATTGTTCGCGCCACCAAAGTCTTCCTCATGCTTTAAATACGTTTGCATGTACTCGTGTTTAAGCGGGATATTTTTGCTAAAGGCGGCATCCAGTTTGATATCGGTAGCCCGCCACAGCAACACCAATGTTGCTAACGCAAAAATTGCCAGTACTGCCAACCGATGCCGGAACAGACTGTACTCAACTTTATTTACCAGCCAATTAATACTCATATTATTCTGACTTACCTATCGGTGTTAATCTAATGCCGGTTTCAGTAACCAACAACAAACTATCGGTCAGTGGCAGGCCATTTAGAATTGCTCTGCCATCAGATTGCGACATATCGTGAAAAAGTTGACCATTATCGTCGCTTTGTAATAACGCTCCGGCATTCCCGGTGAGATAGACTCGCCCTGCCTGGTCTTCAAAAATACTATGTAATGTAGCCGAGACTGACAGTTCGATCTCTTGCCAGCTATCACCGTCATCGATACTTCTAAACAGATTGCCGCGCAATCCCGCCACTAGCAGGCTGCCTTGCGCCGTGCGGTGAATATCAAAAAGGGAGCCGTTATAAAACGCCTCTAAACGACGCCAACTTTGGCCAGCATCATCACTCACGGCAACAAAACCTGCCTCTCCCACCATTAAGATCTGTTCACCCTGCACCGTTACGCGGTTAAAATGGGGTAACACTGAATCGCGCTCTAACAAATAGCCTTCCGGATCCGTCTCGGCCAGTTCTGCCAAATAGTCCTGATCGTCTTCAGATACTAACGATAAATGAAACGTCGCTTGCCAATTTTCACCACCGTTATCCGTGGTATAAAACATGCCATAGGCGCCCACCGCCATTCCCTGTTCGCGGTTAAAAAAGTAAATATCCATCAAAGGTTTGTCGGTTTGCGGTAAAAATTGCTGCAACTGCCAGGTTTTGCCGCCATCCTGAGTATGTAAAATGGTCGCATCATGGCCTACTGCCCAACCATATTCTGCATCGGTAAAATAGACTGACGTCAATAATGCTTGCACCGGTACGCTGGACTGCTGCCAATTTTGCCCATCAGAGCTTAGCAAGATCTGGCCACGATCACCAACAGCTGCAAACCCTTGCTCACCAACAGTCACGATATCTGTAAACAAAGCCTTTGATGCTAAAGGCACAATAACAGCAGCTTTCGGCATAGCATCAGGTATTTCATCATCGGTTTCGCGGGCAAGCGAAACGGTGCTTTGCAGCAACAACAGCGTAGTAATACATTGGACAAAAAGTTTGTTATACATTTGCAAGACACACTCAGTTTAAATTGGGAACATATCCATTGGATATATACCCAATGGATTTCAAGATGCACTTAGGAAGCAAGGCCGTAAACTGGAACGCAGCCAACCCCTGTGTATATTTGAAATACGAAGGGTATAAACCCTCAAAAAAAAGGCTGGCCAAGCGCCAGCCTTTTTTCAGGCCAGTAATTACCGGGTACCTTCACGGCGCAGTGACGCTGGCGTAAAGTCATTATCTGATAAGGTGACTGAAAAATCGTACATTTTCGCCTCATTATCCAAGCCAAGCGCAATATAGCGGCGTGAATTTAAATCATGATAAACTTCCAGCGTACTCCAATGCGTAGGGACTTCATAATAGTTCAGACCATGCGCTACCGCGACACGATACAAATCGCCACGGTTATCGTACAAGTCAGCTACATGAATTTGCCAGCTATCTTCATCAATAAAGAACACCCGCTTACCATACACATGACGCGTACCCTCTTTAAGTGTAGCTTCAACTACCCAAACCCGGTGTTTTTCGTAACGTACATGTTCAGGATTAATATGCCCTGCCATCAAAATATCTGAATACTTCAGACTATTGCTATGTAACTTATAATCGTTATAAGCAATATACATCTCACGTTTGCCTTTTAGCTCCCAGTTATAGCGATCTGGCGAGCCGTTAAACATATCGAAATCATCAGTGGTACGTAAGCCATCTGATGCCGTACCTGGTGCATCATAAGCCACATTAGGCGCTCGACGAACCCGACGTTGCCCAGTGTTATAAGTCCAGGCTTGGCGCGGTGTAGCAACTTGATCCATGGTTTCATGCACTAATAGCGCTGTACCCGCTAACCGAGCTGGCGAAGTAACACTTTGCTTAAACCGAAACAAAATGTTTTCCGACTCTAATGCCGTAGCAGTGGCATCCGGGTGCGAGTACTTAAACATAATTTGCTCATCAAAGCCTATTATCGTGTAAGCCCCTGCCGCTGTTGGCGCAGCCTGGCCACCATTGCGGCTTGCTGCCACACCACGATAGCGCACAGTGTGGTTCCAAATGGCTTCTAAACCGTTAGCGGGTACCGGAAATGGAATACCAATAGCGGCATTTTTCAAGCCGTTACCACCTTGTACCAGCTCAGCTTCAGCGGCGATCTGCTTGGTAGCATCGTAAAAATACTGTGGGAAAGACGCACTACGGCGAGTGGGATAAATATTCATTTTAAACGTATCAGGATACAGATCAAAAAGTGCAATTTGCCCAGGACTTAAAAAGTCCCGGTATTGATCAAGATTTGCCTTACTGATAGTAAACAACACTTTATCGTCGGCAAAAGGGTTTGGATGGTGATCACCTGGGGTATATCCGGCAGGAGCCGCTTGGATACCGCCAGTCCACTCTGGAATAGTGCCGTCAGCATTACCCGCGCGCTCAGCGCCAATTGGGGTTAAATCCTGCCCTAAGCGCGCTACCTGATCAGCAGGTAACTTCGCCAATGTACTGCAACTGAACACCAGCGCGACGGCTGATGCTAACAGGGTGAGTTTTTTCATAATTCGTGCTCGTCCCTTAAATGGAGTATTTAATGTTAAATGATACAAAATCACGATCTTCGGTATTGTTGGTAGTGCCTACACCGCCCCAGAACCAGTTATAGCTGAGCTCACCTGACCATTTGTTCAAATAATCGAATGACACTGCATAAGCGGCTGATTTACGATCTTTGACAAACATAAACAGCGGGTCTGGAGTAATACCGTTAACATCGTGTGAGAAAACTAAACGTTGTGACAGGTTTACACCGGCAAAAACGTTGTTATAGTCAGCCTTTGCTAAAATCCGATAACCCCAGGCAGAAGCTGTTGGGAAAGGATTAGTTTCAGGGCCATTTGATAAACCAGTATGTAAGCCTGCAGATGGACGACCATTAGCATCTATTAGCGGCGCACCACTGCGGTCAGTGTTAGGGCCATTTAGGCGTAATACATCGGGTGACGGCATATTGTTGATTCGTACCCCACCGACTTCACCTAGCATAGTAAAGTTATCAGCCCCTAACGCTGGGCCAAACAGGTGGGTAAAGGTCATTTGCGCCTGTACAGTGTTGCGCAAAATATAGCCTTGCGCATAATCACCTGGCGTTGCTTTAGTCCCAATAAAACGGCCTAATTGCGAAATACCCGCTAAGTCAGGTCGGATACCGGCAATAGCAAGCTGTTCTGGCATACCGGCATAAAGAATTTCTACGTCATCAATTTGCAGCGGTTCGTCCTGACGGAAAGAAAATTCACCCGCAACAGAAGTTGTACCTAAATTGGTATTAAAACTGGCACCGTACAGTTTAATATCTTCAGGATACTCTAATAAGCCTCTAGAAAAAGCACGTAGGTTTTGTACATTCTCTTTGGTGATATTACCGGCATTTTGTAATAAGTAGCCAATATCAGACTGCAGAGCTGGTGCACGAAAATCAGAAGCTACACCTGATATCACAGGTACACGGCTATGGTAGTTCATGTAGTACACAGCAAACTCAGTATCGCCTAAACTGGGTGCAAAATACTCAAACTTAATACCATATTGACCACCGTCGTCAGGTTTTAACTCACCCGCATCACCATAAGGCCGCAAGGCGACTCTAGTGGGATAAGCCAGGTACATTGCTCCAGCCTGTTGCTGATTTATTTGTCCCGCCGCAAGCATAGTCCCCAAATTCGTGCCTAAACTGTTCAAACTTTGTAATAAATAGGCAAGATCAATATCTGGGTTACCCGCGAAACCCAATTGAATATTTTGGGCATAACCACCTCGGCCCGCAAAATCATTGGTTGAAAAATAGGTGCCTGGCGGTGGTAAATAACTTTCTTGCCAGGAGTATTGATAAAATAGCTCTGTAGATAGGTTATCGGTTAAACCAACAGACAGCGTTAACATCCCAGTTGGAATGAACGCTTCTTTTAAATCTGCACCAGGCGCTCGTAAAATACCTACGTCAACCGGGGTGATATTTATACCATGCGGAATAAAAGTACTTTCACCCCAACTCAATACTTGATTACCCAGACGCACAGTAACCGGGTTCATGCCATCGTTAAAAGAGAAATTACCGTAGATATAAGCATCCAGTAAGCGTAAGTCTTTACACGCCAGCTCGCTGGAACGCTTATCTTCGCATGGGTCTACCTTATTGCCACTTAACGGATTGTTGTAAGCAAATTTGCCGTCATTCATAGCGGTGTCGTAAAAATACATAAAGCGACCAAAGAAACCGATATTGTCTTTTTTAATAGACACTTCATGCAGGCCTTTAAACATACTGCTGAACATATCGCCGCGATCAAAATTCAGGTTACCGGCATCACCATTACTGGAGTAGGCTCCTGGCTGCGCCCAGATATCCGCAGATGGGTATATAATATTGCTAACAGCGTTATAACCGGTCCAGTCAAAACGCGGGTGATTAACCTTAGCGATGGTGTCCCAGTTACGATCTTCAGTACGCCAACTGGCGCCATAAGAGAACGTGGAGTCAAATACCACCTCTACATCGCCAAAGTTAAAGGACGCTGCCTGAGCGGGTACGTAAGCCAGCGCCAGCAGTGCGGTGGTAACACCGGCAGCTAACGGACTCAGCGCAAAGCGGTTTGGCCTTTTATTCATGTTGTTGTCTCCCCCCTGTCCAACAGGTAGTTGTTTATTCTTTTAGTTATCGATCTGGCTTGCTAACAACGACAAAACAGATTCTTGCAATAAAATAATTACATCATTTGCCAGTGTTAGCAAGGCTTGCTCTAGCGTAAATCTGTTGATTTGTATTCATTTTTTAGCTTTTTGCTGGTCTTCATCTGACTTTCACGTATACAGCAGTTTAACCTGTCAGGACAGACCAGCAGCACTCACTGCTAAGCTAATGAAATTAAAGGTCAAACCAGCTGATAACGCAAGGTAATGTTTTAATCTTATGTTTAAAGTATATACTCTAACTAATTTTCTCTAACCTTAAAAAATCTCCATTATCGGTAACGGTTAACCGAAACCGTCCACGGATCCCAAGCTGACTAATAAAAGGTTGAAAATGCCGTAGCGCCAGCTGCACGCGCTCACCACTGTCCGCCGTAACAATGACGTAACGCACTTCCCCCCGATAATATTGCTGACATTTTTCAGGTGATAAAAAACCGTTGAACACATAGCTGCGACTCATAGCAAACTTTTATTAACCTTCTCAAATACATCATCAGATAGCGGCTGCTGGGCGGCAAGCTGCTGTAGTAAGCCAACTAAAACTTGTTGTCTCGCTTTGTCATAGCGCTGCCACGACAATAATGGCGTCAGCAACCGAGCCGCTAGTTGCGGATTGATTTTATCTAATTTGGTGACAACTTCAGCCAACAGCTGATAACCACAGCCATCGACCCGGTGAAATTGCTCAGGATTACGCTGTGAAAAAGCACCAAATACAGCGCGTACCCGATTCGGATTTTTCCAGCTAAATAGCGGGTGTGTGGTCAGTTGCTCTAACTGCGTAAAAACGCTTTCATTGCGGTTTGACGCCACCAAACTAAAGTACTTATCCATAACCTGTATATTGTGCTGATAGCGGCTGGCAAAATCCGTCAACAAACCATCTGTCTCCGTCAATTCTGCATTTTGTGCCGCCTGCAGTGCCGCCAGTTTATCGGTCATATTATCGGCTTGCTGATAATGCTCATTCACCCATGCTGTACCTGTGCTCGTTAAGGCTAAATAACGCAAACAACAGTTTTTAAGGGCACGCAGTCCCACACCCTGCTCTTCGTATTGGTATGGCGCCGCCTCTAACCTTTGGTAACAAGCTAACAACTCAGGTGCTAGCGTTTTACTAATTAATAACGATAACTGTTGTAAACAGCTTAATAACGGATCGACCGGGACTTGGCTAAACTGCCCGGCAAGCGTATCAAAGTCTGGTAATGCCAATAGTTCAGCGGTTAAAGCCAGATCCGCCAATGGCTGCGTTAACCAATGTTGGAATACTGTTACCAAGTCAACTGATAATTCGGGGGCTTGCCCGGTTTTAACGGCGTTTGATATCAGTTGACTCCAATATTGCTGCATCGCATCCCAACGGGCAAAGCCATTGCTGGCGCGACTTGCTATCGTCAATAATTGCGCTAGCTGATAGCGGGTCGTTAATTTAACCGGGGCTGAAAAGTCCTCCAACCATACCACTAACGGTTGTTCATCAAGGCTGCTAAAATGAAATTGCTGTTCCTCAGCACTCAGTAGCAGCAATTGTTGCTGCGCTGGCTTGGCACCACTGAACAACAGCTCAATACGTACTGGAATAACTAATGGCAATTTTTGCGACTGATCAGCCGTCGGCGGGGTATGCTGGCGTAACGTTAGCGTTAAGGTCGCACTGGCTGCATCGTATTGCTCTTGCACATCGACTTCCGGGGTGCCTGACTGACTATACCAGCGTCGAAATTGGCTTAAATCCTGCCCTGTTGCATCCTGCATCGCCTGTACAAAGTCATCACAGGTAACGGCCTGGCCATCATGCCGTTCCAGGTAACATTTTAGACCAGCATTAAAACCTGCTTTACCTAAAATAGTTTGTAACATCCGAATCACTTCTGCACCTTTATCGTAAACGGTAACGGTATAAAAGTTATTCATCTCCAGTACTTGCTCTGGGCGGATCGGATGCGCCATTGGGCTGGCATCTTCAGCAAACTGCGCGGTGCGGATCAGTTTAACCGCATCAATTCGATTTAGCGTGGCCGAGCTCATATCGGCGCTAAATTCCTGATCGCGAAACACCGTTAAGCCTTCTTTTAAACTCAGTTGAAACCAATCTCGACAGGTAACCCGGTTACCTGTCCAATTATGAAAATATTCATGGCCAATAATTGATTCAATATTAAAATAATCGCGATCAGTAGCTGAAGCATCGTCTGCTAACACATATTTGCTGTTAAAGACGTTAAGTCCTTTATTTTCCATCGCGCCCATATTAAAGAAATCGACGGCCACTACCATATAACGGTCTAGGTCATATTCCAGCCCAAAGCGTTGCTCATCCCAACGCATCGCGCGTTTTAACGCCGCCATAGCAAAATGACTGCGGGCTAGAGCGCCTTTTTGAACATAAAACTCCAGTAATACTTGGCGGCCTGATGCCGTCTCGTAGTGGTCGCTAAGACAATCAAAATCACCGGCAACCAAGGCAAATAAATAGGCCGGTTTTGGGAAAGGATCTTGCCACTTAATAGCGGTGCGGCCATCGGCCAGCAGTGTTTCACTGATTTTATTGCCGTTAGAAAGTAAAAACGGCAGCTTGCTGTTATCAGCAATAATGGTGGTGCTAAAAACCGCCAGAACATCGGGTCGATCAGGATAATAAGTGATCCGCCGAAACCCTTCTGCTTCACATTGGGTGCAGTACACGCCCTCAGCCAGATATAAGCCTTCCAACGCACTGTTTTGTTCAGGGTTTAACTCAGTGATAATTTCCAGCACCCCGGCATCGCCAGGCGCAGTAATCTCTAGGGTATTGTCAGTAAGCCGATACTGCTCAGTCGTTAGCACCTGACCATTTAACTGTAAACTGAGCAGTTTCAGCTGCTGGCCATCAAGTACCATAGCGCCAGCACCATTGCGCTGAAAACTTAAACTTGCCGTAACACGGGTAGCAGTAGGATCCAACTCAAAGGTTAAATCGGTTTTGCTGACTAGAAAATTTGGCGGCTGATAATCGGCTAACCGTTTGGGTTGGCGTACAGTTGCTGCTGTCATAAAGCTGTCCTGTGTTTAATAAGGCTGAATAAGGTTAAATAAGATTAGATAGGGTTAAAAAATACTACACCAAATAGCAAAAGCCTGACGTTAATCAGGCTTTATCGCAAGTACGGCTATAAGCCTCTCACCGACCGGTACTCGCTGCAACCGTGGCAGCAACGGAGTCTGGCGGGGTTAGTTTAAGAATTTTTATCCCAAGGTAAGCGTATATCACCGCCAACACCGGATTGATCAAGTTGAAAAACGCATAAATAAAGTAATCAAGCGGATTAACGTTTAATACCCCATGCATATAAGCACCACAAGTATTCCATGGTACTAAAGGGCTGGTAATAGTACCGCCATCTTCCAACGCCCGGGATAAGTTTACTGGTGCCAGATTTCGGCGTTTGTATTCCTCTTTATACATCCGTCCTGGCATCACAATAGACATATACTGATCTGCGGTCAGAATATTGGTGGCTAAACAGGTGGCCATAGTACTGGTAATTAAAGAGCCGGTACTGCGGGCGAAAGCTAAAATCGTTTCAACGAATTTACGCAGTAAGCCAATATGTTCAACCACGGCACCAAACATCATGGCGGAGAAAATTAACCAGATAGTATTTAACATACTGGCCATGCCACCACCACTTAACAGGCTATCCATATCGTCATTACCCGTACTGATACTAAAACCCGCAAAGAGCGTTTGCCAAACCAATTTAAAAACAGCGATAACAACAGGCAGTTGCTCGTCGGCCATACGGCTAATCAGCTCGGGTTGAAACAGTACCGCCCAAATACCACCCAGTAAAGCACCAATAAAAACCGTTGGGAATGCAGGTACTTTTTTAACCGCCATAATTAGCAATACCGCTAGCGGCACCAAGGTCCACAGGCTGATATTAAATTGCTGTTGTAGTACCGCGCTAATGGCATTGATATGCTGTAAATCTGCACTGACATTGCTATTAAAACCAATTAAGACAAAAGCAATAAGTGCCAAAATAATGCTTGGCACTGTAGTCCACAACATATGACGAATATGTTCAAATAAATCAGCTCCGGCGACAGCAGGAGCCAGGTTGGTTGTTTCGCTTAACGGTGAGATTTTATCCCCAAAGTAAGCGCCAGACACGATAGCACCGGCAGTAATCGCCGGTGACAAACCAAGCCCTGTTGCCACCCCAATCAAAGCTACACCTATGGTGGCGGCCGTCGTCCAGCTACTACCAATACTCATAGCGACAATAGCACAGAGCAAACAACTGGCGGCATAGAACCAACTGGGGCTTAGCAATTGCAAACCAAAATAAATCAGTGTAGGCACAGTGCCAGATAACAACCAGGTGCCAATCAAAGCACCTACAGCCAGTAAGATGAGTACCGCAGCAAGCGATAAGGAAATACCCTTAACCATCGCTTTCTCAATACTGCGCCAATCGTGACCGTTTTTAAGACCAATCACTACAGCAAAGGCCGCTGCAACAAACAAGGCTATTTGGTTTGGACCATATGAAGAGTCATCTTTAAACAGGATAACAGAGGCCGCCAATAATAAAATCAGCACCAACATCGGTATCAGTGCATCTAGTAAACTTGGCGCTTTAATTTCTGATCTTTGCATTTTTGTGCTCCGCTTAATTGCCAATAACGGCACTAAAAAGATCGAGCACGCCGATCAGATTTAAAAATACGATAATCACCGCGACCGGTGTGATCCAGCGTATCGCAAAACGCCAAACCTGATATGCGCTGGTGGTGGTTGCCAACTCTTCTGCAGTGACCTTTTCGGGCATAATCCAACCAACAAAGATAGCGATAAAGAGGCCGCCAATAGGTAGCATAATAGCAGAGGTCAGATAGTCCTTAAGTTCAAAGAAACTGCCTATTGGTTTACCCAATATATTCCATTCAAAAGTTGCCCAACCGGCACCAGCAAACGAAAATACGGTTAAAAGCCCTAGCAACCAAAGTGATAAACCGGTAAATAGCGTTGCGTTACGCCGTTTCACGCCTTTTGTTTCTACCAGCCAGGCCACCGTAGATTCAATCATGGCAATGGCCGAAGTAAAGGCAGCAAATACCAACATCACGAAAAATAAGGTGCCGAACAGAGTACCAAACGGCATACTACCAAAGGCAATGGGTAAGGTAACAAAGATTAAACCCGGCCCTTCACCCGGTTGTAAACCATAACCAAATACCAATGGGAAAATGGCTAAACCAGCGAGTAAAGCAACAGCAGTATCGCAAAGTGCAATTAGAATGGATGTTTTAGCAATAGACACATTCGACGGTAAATAAGCACCATAAATAATCATGGCGCCCGATGCCAGACTTAAACTGAAGAATGCATGCCCCAGTGCCAATAGCACGCCATTCATGGTTAACTTAGAAAAATCAGGTTTAAACATAAAGTCTACTGCGTCAGCAAAAGCGCCGTTGATACCAGAGTAAACCGCCATCAACACCAGCAAGACGAAGAGCGAAGGCATTAGGTAATTAACGGCCTTTTCTAAGCCTTTATGTACCCCTTTACCTACAACATAAACAGTAACCGCAAGAATAACAGCCGACCAACTCATCAAAGCATAGGGATTAGCAGTAAAACTATTAAACTGGGCACCAACCTCGGCTACCGGCATATCAACAAAGGTGCCAGCGGCCGTTTTAAAAACGTAATACAAGGCCCAACCAGCAATCACGGCGTAGAAAGATAAAATCAGATAACTAGCAGCCAGCCCACTCCAACCGGCAATCTGCCAACGGGTGCTAGCCTTAGCTTCAAGGGCGAGTGTTTTAACCGAATGGCCGGGGCTTTGGCGGCCACGTCGGCCGATTAACACCTCTGACATCATCACCGGAATACCGATTAGTAAGATACAAAGTAAATATACCAGTACAAAGGCACCGCCGCCGTTCTGACCCATAATGTAAGGAAATTTCCAGATATTCCCAAGTCCGACAGCTGCTCCGGTTGCAGCAAGAATGAAGGCTAAACGGCTCGACCAGAAGCCATGCACCGATTGACGTGTTCCCGACATAGATGACCTTTTATAATTATTATGTTGTTATATTAGGTGGTTGTTATAGGTATTGTTATTATTAATAAAGGCGGTATAAACCGCCTTTATTTACAGCCTTATTATGGTTAGTGCTTTGCTACACGGTTTAGCTGCAGCCAATCCGAAGTGATATGCGCAGCTTCTTCCAAAAACGGATCCAGCTTGCTTAATAGCTCAGGAGCATCATCTACCGAGGTCACTTCAGGTAAACCTAAGCGTTTTAACCGTGCGTTGGTACGCTCTAATGCACGTGCTTTATCCGCTTCTCGTTTTGCAATACGCTCAGCTTTGTTCAACGAAACGCTTTTTTCATCTTTTTGCTGCTGATATTCACTGATATCTGCCAGCAAATATTGAAACTCGGTTTCTTTGGCAATACGCTGCTGGTGTTTATCTTGCAGCATAGGTAACTGTTGTTGAATATCTTGCGATGCTTGATATTGCGCGGGCGCAATAGCATCCCAGGGTAAGGCATAATCTTCTTTGCTTTCGCCCCATTCTGCCGGATCGATAGCTGACGGGAAACTAATATCTGGGATCACGCCTTTATGCTGGGTACTGCCACCATTGATCCGGTAAAACTTCGCCATAGTGTACTGCACACTACCCAGCTGTTGTTCAAACATATCATAAATACGACCAATGCCACGGTGCTGCTGTACAGTGCCCTTACCAAAGGTTTGCTCACCGATAATCAATGCCCTGCCATAATCCTGCAGCGCTGCGGCAAAAATTTCTGAAGCCGACGCACTGTAACGGTCAACCAACACGGTTAACGGGCCATCGTAGAACGAAATACCATCGTTATCGCCATTTAGGCCAATACGGCCATCGCCTGAGCGAATTTGCACTACGGGGCCGCGGTCAATAAATAAACCAGTTAACAAAGTAGCTTCTTGTAAAGAACCCCCACCGTTACCGCGTAAGTCGATAATTAACGCTTCGACTTTTTGTTCATTGGCCTCTGCCAGTAACTTCTTCACATCTTCAGATAAGTTGTTGTAAAAACCTGGAATGTTGATCACGCCAACTTTGCTTTGTAGCTCACCTAATTTGGGCTCTATTACTTCAAACTTGGCTGCACGATCTTCAAGTCGAATTTTATCACGAACGATTTCAACAACCTGAGTTTGACTGTTAACTTCGCTACCGCCAAGCACCTGTAATCGGACTTTGCTGCCTTTCGGCCCTTTTATCAGATCAACCACATCATCTAGCCGCCAACCAACCACATCAACAAATTCCTTTGCATCCTGTGCCACACCGACAATACGATCTTTAGGCTTTAATTTCTGCGTTAAATCCGCTGGGCCACCAGGTACTAAGCTTTGAATTACCGTGTAATCTTCATCAGCCCGTAATACCGCGCCAATGCCTTCCAACTGTAAATTCATTTCTTGCTGGAAACGTTCCGCATTACGTGGCGACAGATACGACGTATGCGCCTCTACCGCACGGCCAAAAGAATTCATCAACACTTGAAAGACATCTTCGCTTTCGGTTTGAATTAATCGTTTTTGCGTATTGCGGTAACGCTTAACCAGAATTTCCTTAGCTTCGTCTAACGTTTTGCCGGTTAATTTTAAATTCAGTAAATCAAACTTAACCCGCTGCCGCCAAAGCTCGTCCAATTCCTGTTGGTCTGCAGGCCAGTTAGCTTCTTCTCGGTCATAAACATACTGATCTTCAGATTCAAAATCGTATTCTTTATCCAGCAAACTGATAGCAAAATCAAAACGTTCAAAGCGGCGCTGTTGCGCTATATTGAACATATCGAATGCAAACTCCAGATTGCCGCGATTAATACCATCATCAAATTGATAGCGATATTGCTCAAATTTCGCCACATCGCTAGCCAGTAAGTGATTACGGTAATAATCAAGATTCTTTAGATAAAGATCAAAAATTCGCCCTGACAACTCGTCATTTAGCTGAACCGGTAAGTAATGCGAGCGGGTGAAGGTAGCAGCAACCCGTTTACTGGCCGTAGCATGCTGGGGTGATTGGCTTATCACCGGCAACGCACCGATCTCAGGTTGCGAAGTAGTTTTGGCACTAACGCTTAACGCTAAAAATAAACCAACAGCTATCAGGGAAAATTTCTTCATAACTCTCTCAATATGCGTCAGGCCTGATACAGGCTGTCCTGACGTGTTTTGATGACCATACCCGACCCCAGTTGCACTGTTACCTCTGGAAGATTAACTTCCTGAATAGTCGCAGGCATCGGGGTGAGGCCTAACTTCACCAGTACTGTATTACCTACCGCAAGCTGCGATGGCTCTAGGGTTGTTAAAGAAGGCTGCACAGGTGCCGCTTCTTTCGTGACCGCTACTGGCGAGGACTTTGATGTCCCTTTCTCAGGCTTAGAGCCTTTAGCGAACGTTTTGTTCGGTCTTTTTTTCTCAGTGGGCGCCACCGGGTTCTTGGCAACTTGCTGTTTGGCACGTTGCTCTTGCATACGTGACTTACGTTTCTCAGCAGCTTTTTGTTTACTCTCTGCCAATATCTTCGCCGCGTGCTCCGCTTGTTGGGCGTCGATCACCTCAGCAGGCTGCCCCTCCAGATCGACACGGCTCACCCCTTCTTTGGTGGCATCTAAGTAACGCCAACTGGAGGTATAAACCCGTAGTGCTTGACGCAATTGGGTTTTACTGACTTGGCTATCTTCACCCAAGCGCTGTGCTAAATCCTGAAAAATACCTACTTTCAGTGGTTTAACGTTCTCATCAGCGGCGAAACATAATGGATACTGGCTAGCCAAAAAGGCAAGAACCTCTTTAACATTAGCAGGTTTTGCAGTTTCCGCAGTAGGTAAAACTGTGGTTTCAGTGGTTTCAGCCGTTTCAGCAATGGAAGTTGTCATTCAGGATTCACTCTTCTTCGTCATCTTCTGCAGGCATATCTGTCATGCCTTCATCTATTTGTTGTTGAATATAGGTTATTGCCCAACCAATTAACTCGTCTTCATCTACATCCAGCAGCACGGTATCACCACGCAATTGCTCCCAGATTTGTGGCATCAGATAGCGAATTTCTGCCAGGCTAAGCGTATCGGGTAATGCGTCCCACACCGTATGGATAATGGTATTTAGTTTATCGGCAACCAGTTCTTCTTCGCCATCCCAATCACCTACTTCCGACACTTGTAGTAGATAATCTTGTACCGATAACAAATCTTTCATTGCGCTTTCGCCAAATGCTGTTCAAATAATTGCACCAGCTGCAGCAAGCCCTGCTCATCTTCATCATCAAAGCGATTAAGTAACGGGCTGTCAATATCTAGTACCGCAATGATCTCGTCGTTATGCCGCACCGGTAGTACAATTTCTGAGTTACTGGCTGCATCACAGGCGATATGCCCGGGGAACTCATGCACATCGGCCACCCGTTGAATAAGGCCCGTTGCCACACAGGTGCCACAAACGCCTTTACCCACAGCAATGCGTACACAAGCCACTTGCCCTTGAAAAGGCCCCAGTACTAATTCACCCGCCCGCATAATATAAAATCCAGCCCAGTTAAGATCGGGCAAGTTATTAAAGAGTAATGCGCTGAAGTTAGCCATATTGGCGATAATATCGGTTTCATGCTCTAACAAGGCGCGGCCCTGCTCTAGCAACAGACGGTAAGTTGCGTTTTTCTCGCTCGACATGTTATCAATCAAATTAAGGTTATACCAAAGCCCCCTACATTACTTGTTTTAAGCGGCAATTTAAACCTTTTTTAGCGTAAAGGCTGGCGTGCTTGCCGCAGTAATGTGCACTACTCCACAGCTTTGCTGTTAATTTCAACAAGTTCCTGCTTTGGCACCACAAAACTCAGTGGATTGGCCGGATAAAGTAATTGCGGTGCTTGTGCTTGCTGGCTAAACCTGCGGGTGTCTTTGTAAGGTAACTTCATAAAGCCGCCGACACCTTCGCCACCAATTAAATAAACTTTGGCTAGAATACTGTGTAACAGCTGCCTGAATTGCGGTTCTGCTGCAGGATCTAATAAGCGGTAGTAGCTGTGGATTTTCATATAAAGTGGCGTGACTTCAAAAATAATACAACCGGTATGCCGGATCAAATTCAGTTTGGCAATATCAGCCATAATGGCATCGGGTAGCACCAGTTGCTCATCCGGGTCCTTACCATCCTCAAAATAGGAGTGTTGCTTACTGGCATCCTCCAGACTTAATACCGGCGCAAGTTGGTAAGGGATCTGGCTTCCCTCAGGTACCACAAAAGGCGTGGCTTCGCTCGCGCGGCTTATGTGAATGGTATTTCTCGCGTTAAACAAGCAAGCTTTGAACGTACCGACCTTGCTGATGGCCCGGGCCAGAGTCACCACATTATTTACCGCCAAAGCAAAAGCGCGTTGTAAATCGGCATTATAGAGGTTAAGACTACAATCAATATAGACACCGCTGGCTTGCCAGTGAATAGCCAGACCACCAACAACCGGATAACGTGCTAAACGGCTTACCGCAGCAATAAAGGCTTTTTCCGTTTCCCCCATGCCCTCAAGGTAGTTTTTATAGTAACGCTCTAGCTGCACATCATCGACATAGGCAATGTCCATTTCTTCGTTATGTTCGCGCAAAAAAGATTTTCTGGACGAGTAAACCACGGTATCCAACTCTCGTTGCTGCGGGCTAACCCACACTGGCAATAGCGGCAAATCATTAAAGAGTGGTAAATCAGGTAAGACTAAGCGCTTTAATCGCGACATTTGCTGTAAAAAATAATCACCGGCTTGTTGGCGCAGCGTTAAATCATCCGATAGCATGCTGTCGAGCATAGTAGCAAACTCAAGCGGTAAACCTAAACTACGGGCGGGTATAGCTTTTCTACCAAAACGACTAGGCTGGCCTGAGGCCAGTGCATAAAGAGTGCTGGCGACACCCTGTTCGTCAAACCGTGGGCTGGAAAGCTGCCCGCTGCGCTGCTCCGGGCCGATAAAATAAATATCTCCCATCCGGGCATTGGAGTGCTGTAAATCGGCAGACATTAACTGCATTACATTATTCGACAAGTAATGACCGTCCTGATCTAACTGTGCAAATACCGAAGATCCCCAGTCAATCAAGCTAATGCGGCCGCTTTGTTCATCAAATACCAGATTGGACGGTTTAATATCGCCATGCACTATCGGTAGTGGCGCGCCTTCTTTTATATTGGCACGTAAGTGCCACAATAAATCGGCTAACTGACCCGCGATATCAATCAGTAACTTCACCGGTAAACGACCATGTTGCAGACTATATTGCTCTAAATCGATGCCAGGCGCCCGCCCCATCATCAGGATCCCTTGCTTGCGCACTACCTGATAGGTGATATAAGGCGGCACTGCCGGATGCTGTACTTGCGATAGCATAAAGGCTTCATCGGCCAAACGTTCCTGAATATGCTGCGGCAGATTAATTCGCGAGAATTTAAACACATAACATTGCTGATCGACACCGTAGCCGGCAAAGGCAAAACCATAGGCACCTTTACCCAGCAGACTAATGTCACGATATCCCAGTTTTTGTAACTCCTCAATACACAGCGCCACCCAGTCTTTTAGCTTTTTGGCGTCGTTAGTATTAAGCAAATAAATAGATTGCTCTTCCGGGATATAAAAATTACGAAGATTCCGTTCCTGCATTACAACTCCGGCACACTAAAACCTTTGGCCATTTGCGCACTAATATCAAAGTACCAATCAAATTCATGATCATCACGCGGATTATGAATAATCATCCGATCATAAGGTTTTTCATTATGCCAAATTAAACCCTGCCCTTTAACAGCAAAGCCATGCAGTTGTACAAAAGCATAGAGCTCAGTCGTGCTGGTGCAGAAAAAAGCTGTCTCTGGGCTTTTCCCATCACCGGACTCCCAAATTGCAGCCATCAGACTGTCTAAAACTTCTTGATGATACTCACCTTTTTCCGGCTGGCCAGATTCAAACTGGCATACCATAGCGCCATAATGCGCGTTTAAACTAATATAGTTATGTCGCAGCAGTCGATCGGCTTGCTGTAAACAGTCTGGCCAATCTTTATTAGCAATAGCCTCGAACATGCTGCTTGATAAATTGCGTTCTGCCATAAAATACGGCTGATAAAACGAAGTGGTAACATAATGTTCGCGCAATGTTTTAAGCCTTGCCGGATCTGGCCGTTGTTCTATCTCGGCCACTAAATCAAAATAGCGCTGATTAGCCACTTCGTGCTGTGCCAGTGCGGTAGGATCAGCCTCAGCGGCAGTGCTCTGATCTGGTAGCTGGCTACAGCCGTTCATCAGCAGAAGCAAACCCAGCCACAACATACCGCGGCTTAACAAAGAAATCATAACGTTGCTCCTTAACATCTTCAGTTATTTAGACCAAGCTACCATAGCAGCTGGCAACATGAGCCCGCTAGATAACTGATTATAGTAAAACTCAATATACCTATCAGTCGAACATTAGCCGGCACGTCACCCTACTAAAGCACACGCATAGATCATGACACAAAAGTGGCTTTTACCAACATTTGCAATGATCTCGGGCTAAGTCCATCTCAGGCTCTAAAGCTTTTTGCCCGTGCAGTTATCAACCATGGCGGTATACCTTTTGAGCTTAAGGCCCGTCAGACAAATGGAACAACTGCCGCTGCAATTAAAGAATTGGTTGAAGGCAAAGGCAAACAAAGCGCATCTGTCGATGATTTGTTCAATGAGCTGACCGAGGGCAAGGTTTCAAATGCTCACTCTTGAATATTCGATACAATTCAAAAAAGATTTTAAAAAAATCGCTAAAATGCCTATTCCCGACATTCTCGAAGTCGGGAATATTTTTTCCCAGTTACAACGCGGTGAAACGCTACCACCCAAGAATGTTGATCATCCCCTAACGGGGAACTGTCACGGCTTTCGCGATTGCCACATTAAACCAGACCTTGTTCTGATCTATATAATCAACAACGACACAATACAACTTGCACCCATTGGCCCTCACAGCGAACTTTTCTAGCTGCAGCATACATCACATAACGCCTTGCTCACCGGAAAATTGGGAGCTTAGCGAGTAATTTTTCCGTGTGCAGCAACTTGTTATACGTGATCTGCACCATCATCGCTATGCCCACATCCGGCCAAATCGAGACGTTCACGTTTATTAAATTAAGTTTGGAGCTTGAAAACTACACGAGACATGCAAGTCCGCAAAGTCGCCGCTCGGTAGCCTTATTTTAGATAGAGATAAAACAGCCAGTTTGAATCTTGAACCCGCTACCTAAAACAATCTCTTCTCTCTTGCCTGTTTCAGCATTCACATGCATTAACTTAAACAGCTTAGTTTTTAAATATCGTAGTGACTAAATCCCTCAATATTTGCTCGAAAATCCACTACTCTGACCCGAGGATCTTAAAAATTATTTGTGTTTTTAATGTGCTTGCCGGGTCACACGTTGGATGAATCTATATGGGCGTGGGAGCAGCATCACATTTTTTGTTAAAGATTGATCGATGAACTGAGTAAATATTCAACAAATTGCGGCTGTTTTTGCTGAATAGTCGGTTGCTGCCGCCAGACCAGCTGGATGTCTTTTGTTAGCGCATGATCCTCTAAAGGGATTGCACATAAACTTCCGTATTGCACCTCATCAACAACAGACGATGCAAATACCAGCGATATTCCTATGCCTGCCCGAACAGCCTGCTTAACGGCCTCTGTGCTGCCCAGTTGCATTGATACTGTGGGAAAATGCTGGCATTCCTGCAGGTAGTTTTTGAGTATCCTTCCTGTTCCGCTGCCAGATTCTCCGCCTAACAAATTCAGCCCGGACAATATTGATTTGCTGATCGATGACAGTTTTGCAAGCGGATGATCGGGAGGCGTAATCAAGACTAATGCTTCGGTTTTCCAGATTTGAGATTCAAAACCAGCTTTACCTGGCCACCATTCCATCAAGGCGATATCGATTTCAGCATTTTCCAGTTTTTCGGCAACGACTGGGTTGCTGTCTATTACGATATCCAGTTTGTCATTTATAAACGCTTGTTTATGCCGGTAATTCTGCAGGTAAGGCTGCAACAGATAAATGCCGATATTTGAACTGGCTCCAATTCTCATGGAGGGTTGATTCACAGCCAGCAAGGCTCTGTCTTGTAGTCGCAACATGCTCTGCGCATACGGCAAAAGACGAAGGGCATATTCAGTCGGCTGGCAACCGCTACGCACACGATGAATCAAGGATACGCAGAGCGTTTCTTCCAGCTTCTGAATATGCTGCGAGATAGTTGGTTGGGCTAATCCCAGCTGCTCGGCAGCTGCCTGAAAACTGCGCTGCTCAATCACCATGATCAAACTTTTCAGCCAGATCAGATTGAGCATGCCATTTCCTTTTGTGCGGGTAATTGGTTGGCCGGATCCAATGGAGGCTCGCCGTTCAAAACCCTGAGAATATTTTCAGCCGCACGTGTTTCAATGGCTAACCTGACCTTGCTCACCGCTGAACCGATATGTGCCGTGAACAAGGTGTTGGGATGTGCTAATAAATTGGGATTGATTTCCTTTGGCCTGTCGAGACGTGCCCAGTCTTCCATTTCAAAAACATCACTGGCATATCCGGCTAAATGGCCGCTATTAAGCTTATCTAAAATGGCACTTTCATCAACGATAGACCCACGGCAGGGATTCACCAGAAATGAACCGGGCCGCATCTGCTGTAAACGTTGTGCATTTAAAAGATGTTGCGTTTGCGAGTTTAATGGCAGTGCCATAATCACGATATCGGTTTGAGCAAGGGCGTCGTCCAAAGACAAAAATTCAAGTTTTAATGCTGCTTGTTGTTCAGCGTCCAGAGGCTGAGTGTCGGTATAGACTAACGTTGCACCCCAGCCGCTCAGCCTTTGTGCAATGGCCTGACCAATCGCACCCATGCCGATAATCGCAATAGTGGATCCTTCAATTCCCATGCCGTAAAACTGTGGAAGCCAGCCCTTAAAGTTTCCAATACGTACATGTTGATCCGCTGCCCGTATATGCCGAATTAATCCGACCATCAGGCCGATGGTTAATTCAGCTGTGGGTACTGTTAATAGATCTGGTACAAAGGTCAGCCAGACATTGTGTTCAGTGCAGGCATCGACATCAAAATTATCATAGCCCTTTAATGCCGCACCAATGACCTTCAGTTGCGGGCAAGCCTCTAAAAAAGCGGTATCTACCCGATCCGGCATAAACACCATCAAGGCTTCTGCATCCTTCGCCCGTTGCATCGTATCGTTGCGTGATAAACTGAACGGGGTCTGATTCGTGATCAACTCACAATGCGGTGCTAATAAGGCCAACACCTCTTCATGTACTTTATGCGTAATTACCAATTTTGGTTTCATCGTTATCTCCTACTTGAATTTTTTGCGTAACAGGCCGCTCAACGCATCGACCAATGTGACCATCAGCAGAATCACTAGCAGGATCGCCAGTACTTCCTGATATTGCATAATGCGTAGTGAACCCATTAGTTCAAAACCGATACCGCCAGCGCCTACCATGCCCATAATTGTCGAAGCTCTGAAATTATATTCCCAGCGATAAATCGCGACATCGGCAAACTGTGGCATCACTTGCGGAAGAATCGCGTGATAGAGCACCTGCATCGGTGAGGCACCTGCGGCTCGAGCGGCTTCTACCGGTGCTTCATCCACGTGCTCTATCGCTTCGGCAAAGAATTTACCCACCATGCCGATGGAATGCAGCGCTAAAGCCAGCACACCGGGTAAAGCGCCAAAGCCGACAGCTGCCACAAAAATAATCCCCATGATCAGTTCCGGAACGGATCGCAGGGCATTTAAAACGATGCGCGCCAGTTGAAAGATTACACCATGAGGTGAGGTATTACGTGCCGCCAGAAAGGCCATGGGTACCGAAAAGATAACTGCAATCGCGGTACCGGCAATACTCATTGCCAGCGTATCCAGCAAGGGTGCAAACCAGTTCTGAATATTGGTAAAGTCCGGGGGAAAAGACTCGCCGGCCAGGGTTCCGATTGCGGGAAAGCCATTTGCCAAAATCTCGAAGTTCAGTACATTCACGTACCAAGCTGCCAGCAGAACGATGACCAATAAGGTCACCACCTGCAGGGTTTTGCGTTTCCAGTTCTTGCTGTAACGTTGCAGCACATCTGTTTGTGTAATCAGGTAGGTATTCATAAATCGCCCTTACATTTTGGAAAAATCAAGATTCAGTAATTTACCCATAACACGTATCACGTCATAATCAGCATCGGTAATCGGCGCAAATCCCTCTGCTTTGAAATTCTTCAATATCTCTTTGTCATCCAGGCTGACAAACGCATCTTTAATTTTCACTTTGAGATCCTTATTAAGGTTGGAGCGCATTGCCCAGGGATATTGTGGATAAGGTTTGCTATAGCCCAAAACTTTAACTTTTGTCGGGTCAATGAGTTTACGTTCCACCACATACTTAAAAATCGCCTCAGAGAGCCCGCCTGCATCTGCATTACCATTGGCCACATTGACAGCCACAGCATCATGCGAGCCGACGAAGTGTTGTTCGTAATCGGTTTTCTCTTCGATGCCGCCTTCCTCTAAAAGAACCGTTTTCGGGATGAGATGACTGGACGTTGAGGCGCGATCGCCATAGGCCATTTTTTTACCTTTAATGTCGGCATAGGAATTAATGCCTGACTCTGTATTGGCGATCAAAATGGAACGGTATGTCGGTACACCGTCGATTATCATTGCCGCAAACGGTTCAATATCGCTTTTTGATTTCGCCATCACATAAGACAGCGGGCCGAAATAGGCCAGATCAATACGGCCAAAGCGCATCGCTTCAATCATGGATGAATAATCGGTTGTAACTATTAATTCCACCTTTTTGTTTAACTTGGCTTCCAGATAATTTTTTAAGGGTTCATTGCGCTTGATTAGTTCGGAAGCGTTTTCATCCGGCAGCAAGGCGACTTTGAGCATATCCGGATCGGCATCTGCTGCCATACAGGAGCTTATGGCTGTCACCAGCAAGGTGGTGGCTAAGAGTATTTGTTTAAACAGTTTCATTTTGCTATCTCCAGTTGTGTTGCCGTTTTAGTGGGTAAATATTGATAAGAAGAATTGGATTGTGTATCGGCGGTATGTTTATCTTTTCTTTTGGGGTTGGCCGATTGTTGATAAATCAACTTGAGCTGTTTGTCATCGAGCTCTTGCGGAGCGGCATCAAACACCACTTGGGCTTGAGCTAAACCAATGATGCGATCGGCAAAACGTTTGGCATATTCAAGCTGATGCAATGAGACGATAGAGGTAATGCCGTCTTCGGCACAGATTTGTTTCAATTGAGACAAAATTTTTTCGGATGTGGATGGATCCAGGCTGGCGACAGGTTCATCCGCCAGAATAATACTCGGCTGCTGAGCCAAAGCTCGGGCAATACCTACTCGTTGTTGCTGGCCACCTGATAATTGATCGACCCGCACCAGGGCTTTGTCAGCAAGGCCAACGCGATCCAGACAATGCAATGCTAGTTCAAGATCGGTTTTGGGTGGCGGCAATAAACTACGCCAGAATGAATGATATCCCAGTCGCCCCATGAGTACATTCTGCAGGGCTGTGTGACGCAGAATCAGTTGATGGTGCTGAAACACCATCGCGGTTTTGCGTCGATGCCGGCGCAGTGTGCCTTGATTATCCAGTATTCCGAATTCAGCAGAAATCACTTTACCCGAGGTAGGTTTCACTAAATGATTCAGTGACCTCAATAAGGATGATTTTCCCGCACCTGACAAACCTAGCAGCACTGTGAATTCACCACGCTGAAAGTTGATTGAGGTTGCACGTAATGCTTCAATTCCGCCGGGATAGATTATGCCAAGATCGTCTGTGGACAGAATTGGCTGAGGTGAGTGGTTTAACGTCATATCATTACCTTTCGCAATAATTGGCACCGCTGTATTGCGGTTCACAATCGAATACTAAGGTTTGAATATGACAGAGAAATGAAGCTTAGATGACTATTTTATTTCATAGCTTGACTGGCTGGTGTGAAAAAGAACTCACGGGGACAGTACTCTATATGGGGTTTTGAGCACAAAGCTAACATTTTAAGAATGCAGGAATATTAATGACTCTTTGTTGAAATCGATCATTTTTGGTTGCACTAAATACCACTGGCATCGAGCACAAAGCGCTACCTATTAAATCCTCAGAAAACTGCGAGCAAGAAGGTTGGAAGTTAGCTAGTTTTTTTCGGTTCATAATGATCGCTTTGCTCTTGAAGTAAGCTGTTTTTGGGTCAGTCAAACATGAACGCTTTTGAAGCAAAGCCTTAATTCTTCTAGCAAGCAGAAGTATGACAATAAGGCCAAACAAATTTGAACCTTCAACGGCAAGTTATGGCACAACCAAGTCCAAGTTGCGACTTCCTAAATCGTGGATTATTAAAAAATGGAGTGGCAACTAAGGGTCGCAAGCGGACTTTGTACGGCTATCGTATAACGCTCAAAGCAGCTGCGCGGTACGCGTCGGCTGGCTTTGCTTGTTAGCAGCCTGAACCGGACTTGCGCGGCTTGCCGCCCTGGCAAACCCGAACAACGGCAAGCTGCTTTTAATTAAAACTAAACCAGTTAACTGCGAAACAGCGCGCCAACCGGAACTTGTAAAACTGTTTAAACGAAGCCTCAAAGAACAACGCCATTGTACCAACAAAGATTGCACCAAACCAACAAACTGGCGCACGTTAACTTTTGGCGCTGCCGCTAAGAAAACTACACGCGAGCAAGGCCGAACAAAACTACTGACTAAAACCGTTAAAACCCGAACACCTGCTAACGCCTTAATCAGCCGCGCCGCTGTTTGGCATCGGATGAATTTGCTTGTTAGCCATACTGGCCGCGACTTTTACTTTTACACCCGACATATAATCTTGGTTGAACCAAAGTAACTTATCTACAGGAAAGTCACTAAAAGTTAATTCTACATCTGACACCCAGACCACTTTTAAATTCTCAGGCTTACCGTCCAACCCAAAGAATCCGTTATACTCTTTGCCTGATTCCACATCCACTATGTTTACTCCAGTTTGCCAGTTAGTTGTTGCACCACAATCCGAATAACCAAGCTTCGCAATTTTTTTACCATTCGGAGACGTAAACTCTGCAACATCGGTATAAGAGCATAATGATGGGCCTTCAATTCCTAAAAGATCCATTCCGTATCCTAGGGCCTTAAATCCAAACCAAATAAAGAATAAAGCAGCACCAAGATTCCAGACAGATTTCTTAACCTTTGCAACAACGCTCATGCAGATCCTTATGTATGGCTAACGCCCTAATTTAGCGCGGAAAGCCGCGCAGCGGGTTAACATCGCAACCAGCGCTTTTTGCTGGCGATAAAATTTGTTTGTTATGCGCCTTGCTCTTAAATTTACTTGATACCATAATTAGGTATATTTTGGTACTCGGAGAACTGCACATGGCCAAGAACACTAGCATCACCCTTGGAGAACACTTTGAGGGCTTTATTACAAGCCAGATCCAAAGTGGGCGTTACGGCTCAGCGAGTGAAGTTATTCGCTCAGCGTTACGCTTACTCGAAAACCAAGAAACTAAACTACATACACTTCGTCAACTACTTGTCGAAGGTGAACAAAGCGGTGACTCGGATTATGACCTAGATAGCTTTATCAATGAACTTGATAATCAAAACTCTCGATGAAGCCATTTAATCTCACCGTTGCTGCTAAAGCCGATTTACAAGATATGGCATTATTTACCCAGCGTCGCTGGGGAAAAGAGCAACGAAATATTTATTTAAAACAATTTGATGATTCATTTTGGCTTTTAGCTGAAAACCCCGACATCGGTAAAACATGCGATGAAATCAGAGGAGGATATCGAAAATTTCCTCACGGTAGCCATGTCATCTTTTATCAACAGGTCGGCAGTCAACAAATTAAAATCATCCGTATTCTTCATAAAAGTATGGATGTTAATCCGATACTTGGCGCGTAACGCCCGCCACAAACGCGAGCAACGTGTTGCGAGTCGAGCGGCCTACGGGCGTGTTTTTGATGGCGATTGTTAAATGCAATTCTCTAATTAACCAGTGATAGCCTTTTATCTGTAAATACACAGATTACACCAGAGTTGTTATACATAACTTGATAATTGAAATCGCAATACGCTCCAGCAATATTTAATGGCAACTGCTCACTACCCCATCGACTCGGTTTAAACAAAATCATTTCACCAGAGGTGCACTTCTTCGCCTCACTATCAGTACTGACAATACACATCTTGGATTGATCTATTTGAGATTGTTGATTACACCCAGCTAACGCAAGTACCGAAAATGCGACGAAAGCTAATTTTTTCATTTGAACTCCATATCTAGATTGGCATTTAACGAGGCTGTAGAAAAACCTGTTCCAAACACAGCATTTCCACTTCGGCTATTCTGTTTATTATTTGTTATCAACTTTGCAGGTTTCTGGTGAGAATTTCAAGACAAGATTTATTCTGATGTTAATTTGGATTTATAGCCTCGCTATTAGCGGAGTTTAGGCCACTCTTCACCTCGCTTTACCCCACTTTGCCATAACGGCTTACTTTCTCTAAATTATGTACCATACAGAACAACTGCCATTGGCCTTGCACCTTGGTTTTGCCGCGCAAACTAAACCGTTTTAGCCCTTTGTTGGTGCCAATATCAGGTATGGCCTTGGCAATAATGTGATTCAACTAGCGACCACATATTGCTGGCAACATACTCCTGCTGCTCATCTGTGACATCCAAGTCGCAAACCGCTTCATAATTTGAACTAGTAACTTCTTCCAGTGTGATACTCATGACTTTCCTTAGCTCTAACGCAAAGCTTTGGGGCGGCTGGAGCGCAGCGTAAGCCGTCCCAGCCACGATAGTGGCGACAACAGCGCCTTGTTAGAGTTTATCCCAGCACCCTGGCAGTACCGAGAGCTAATGAATAGATTA
>Ga0209070_100235_pt1 | contig 57705 bp, 48 predicted proteins | sample SynthPrep_5_END__FD_187205 | JGI IMG/M metagenome (GOLD analysis project Ga0209070, IMG submission 187205) | Synthetic microbial communities from Ohio, USA - SynthPrep_5_END_DS10_MetaG (SPAdes) (version 2) | ecosystem: Engineered > Bioreactor > Aerobic > Activated sludge | place: USA: Ohio... | reverse complement strand
TCGGTACTCGCAGAAGACGCCATCAAGGCGGCCGTTCGCGACTACAAGCAGAAGAAAGGCTTGATCTAAGCATTTGGCGACGAGTAAGGAGTCAACGATGGCTATCAGCATGACAGAAGCGGCTGCACAGCACATTCGCCGCTCCCTGAATGGGCGCGGTAAAGGTGAGGGGATTCGTCTGGGTGTTCGCACCACAGGCTGCTCCGGCCTTGCCTACGTGCTGGAGTTTGTCGACGAAGTGGTTGCGGAAGACCAGGTGTTCGAAAGTCACGGCGAGAAAGTGATCATCGACCCTAAAAGCCTGACCTACCTGGACGGCACCGAGCTCGATTTCGTCAAGGAAGGGTTGAACGAAGGCTTCAAGTTCAACAATCCCAACGTGCGCGGTGAATGTGGCTGCGGCGAAAGCTTCAACATCTGAGGCTATTCGTGGGTACTCCTTGTCATTTCGCTTTATTCGAGCTGCAGCCGAGCTTTCGGCTGGACCTTGAGCAGCTTGCCACGCGCTACCGAGAACTGGCGCGTGGCGTGCATCCGGACCGCTTTGCTGACGCCTCCGAGCGTGAGCAACGCCTGGCGCTGGAGCAATCGGCCAGCCTCAACGAAGCCTATCAGACGCTCAAAAGCCCCCCCAAGCGCGCGCGTTACCTGCTCGCGATGAATGGTGGCGAGTTGCCGCTGGAAGTCACGGTTCACGACCCGGACTTCTTGATGCAGCAGATGCAGTGGCGCGAAGAACTCGAAGACTTGCAGGACGAAGCCGATCTGGCCGGCGTCGCAGTCTTCAAGCGTCGTCTGAAAACGGCCCAGGATGAACTCAACGAAAGCTTCGCAGCCTGTTGGGATGATGCTGCGCAACGTGAACAGGCCGAACGCCTGATGCGGCGCATGCAGTTCCTCGACAAGCTCACCTACGAAGTGCGCCAGCTAGAAGAGCGCCTCGACGATTAACCCAGTGTGCTGCCCGTGATGCACGCCTGATAGACAGATAAGACCTGATTACCATGGCCCTACTGCAAATCGCCGAACCCGGCCAAAGCCCTCAACCGCACCAGCGTCGCCTGGCGGTCGGGATTGACCTGGGCACCACCAATTCCCTGGTTGCTGCCTTGCGCAGCGGCCTGTCCGAGCCGTTGCCCGACGCTGATGGCCAGGTGATCCTGCCGTCCGCCGTGCGTTATCACGCTGATCGCACCGAAGTCGGTGAGTCAGCCAAGCTGGCAGCCTCTAGCGATCCTCTGAACACTGTGCTGTCGGTCAAGCGCTTGATGGGTCGTGGTCTGTCCGACGTCAAGCAATTGGGCGACCAACTGCCATACCGCTTTGTTGGCGGTGAATCCCACATGCCGTTCATCGACACCATCCAGGGCCCGAAAAGCCCGGTGGAAGTGTCGGCCGATATCCTCAAGGTGCTGCGCCAACGCGCGGAGAAAACCCTGGGCGGCGAACTGGTCGGTGCCGTAATCACCGTTCCGGCTTATTTCGATGACGCTCAGCGCCAGGCCACCAAGGACGCGGCAAAACTCGCCGGCCTGAACGTACTGCGCCTGCTCAACGAACCGACTGCGGCGGCCGTGGCTTATGGCCTGGACCAGCACGCCGAAGGCCTTGTCGCTATTTACGACCTGGGCGGCGGCACCTTTGATATTTCTATCCTGCGCCTGACCGGCGGCGTCTTCGAAGTGCTCGCGACCGGCGGCGACAGCGCCCTGGGCGGCGATGACTTCGACCACGCCATTGCGGGCTGGATCATCAGCAGCGCCGGCTTGTCTGCCGACCTGGACCCGGGCGCGCAGCGCAACCTGCTGCAAACTGCTTGCGCGGCCAAGGAAGCGCTGACCGATGCTGCAAGTGTTGAAGTTTCCTACGGCAACTGGTCGGCCCAACTGACGCGCGAAGCCTTCGATGCGTTGATCGAACCGATGGTTGCCCGCAGCCTGAAAGCCTGCCGCCGCGCGGTGCGCGATTCCGGTATCGAGCTGGAAGATGTCGGCGCCGTGGTCATGGTCGGTGGCTCCACCCGTGTGCCGCGCGTGCGTGAAGCCGTCGCCGAAGCCTTCGGTCGCCAGCCGCTGACTGAAATCGACCCGGATCAAGTGGTCGCCATCGGCGCTGCGATCCAGGCCGATACCCTGGCCGGTAACAAACGCGATGGTGGCGAACTGCTTCTGCTCGACGTGATCCCACTGTCCCTGGGTCTCGAAACCATGGGTGGCTTGATGGAGAAGGTGATTCCACGCAACACCACCATCCCCGTCGCCCGCGCCCAGGACTTCACTACTTACAAAGATGGCCAGACGGCCATGATGATTCACGTGTTGCAAGGTGAGCGCGAGCTGATCAGCGACTGCCGCTCCCTGGCGCGCTTTGAATTGCGCGGCATTCCGGCGATGGTGGCGGGTGCGGCGAAGATTCGCGTGACCTTCCAGGTTGACGCCGATGGCCTGTTGAATGTGGCCGCGCGCGAGCTGGGCTCAGGCGTTGAGGCGAGCATCCAGGTCAAGCCGTCCTACGGCCTCACCGACGGTGAAATCGCCAAGATGCTCAAGGACTCGTTCCAATATGCCGGTGACGACAAGGTCGCCCGGGTATTGCGTGAGCAGCAAGTCGACGCCCGGCGCCTGCTCGAAGCGGTGCAGGGCGCGCTGGATGCTGACGGCGAGCGCCTGTTGGATGCCGAAGAGCGCATGGTCATCGACCTGCAAATGCAGGAACTGGCCGAACTGATGAAAGGCGACGATGGTTATGCCATCGAGCAACAGACCAAGCGCCTGTCCCAAGTGACCGATGCCTTTGCCGCCCGTCGTATGGACCAGACGGTCAAAGCCGCCTTGGCGGGACGCAACCTGAATGAAATCGAGGAATAATTAATGCCGCAGGTCATTTTTCTGCCACACGCCGAGCATTGCCCGGACGGTATGGTCGTGGAGGCTGAGACCGGCAAGTCCATCCTCGAAGTTGCCCATGACAACCACATCGAGATCGAAAGCGCCTGCGGCGGTGTGTGCGCTTGCACCACGTGCCACTGCGTCATCCGCGAGGGCTTCAACAGCCTGGAAGAGGCTGACGAGCTGGAAGAGGACTTCCTTGACCGCGCGTGGGGCCTGGAAGCGACTTCGCGTCTAAGCTGTCAAGCAAAGGTCGGGACGGAAAACATCACCGTCGAAATTCCGAAATATTCCCTCAACCATGCCGCCGAAGCGCCGCATTGATTCAAGGAAATGTCATGAGCCTGAAATGGGTTGATGTACAAGAAATCGCTATACAACTTGCTGAAGCTCATCCGGAGGTCAATCCTCTGACTGTCAACTTCGTCAAGCTGCGCAATCTGGTGATGGAGCTGCCGGACTTCGATGACATCCCTGATCGGGGTGGCGAGAAGGTCCTGGAGGCGATTCAAGGCCTGTGGATCGAAGAAGCAGACTGAGCCGCCTTTTTACGCAGTTAGGCAATACCCAATAACCCGCGTATAATTCGCGGGTTTAATTTTTCGTAAATTACCGTTTCTGGAGTTACACCATGGCTGTTCAACGTACTTTCTCCATCATCAAGCCTGACGCTGTTGCAAAAAACGTCATCGGCGAGATCACCACTCGTTTCGAAAAAGCCGGCCTGAAGGTTGTAGCTTCGAAACTCAAGCAACTGTCCAAAGCCGAAGCTGAAGGCTTCTACGCTGAGCACAGCGCTCGTGGTTTCTTCGGCGACCTGGTTGCCTTCATGATCTCCGGTCCTGTTGTTGTTCAGGTTCTGGAAGGCGAAAACGCTATCGCTCTGAACCGTGAGCTGATGGGCGCTACCAACCCTAAAGAAGCTGCTGCCGGCACTATCCGTGCTGACTTCGCTGAATCCATCGACGCCAACGCTGTACACGGCTCGGACTCCGAAGCTGCCGCTGCTCGCGAAATCTCGTACTTTTTCGCTGCTACTGAAGTAACCGCTCGCTAAGCATCGGCTTAAAGAGTGAGGGTGAATCCATGACTACATCGACTGTTAAAACCAACCTGCTGGGTCTGACCCAGCCGGAAATGGAGAAATTCTTCGACTCAATCGGGGAGAAGCGTTTCCGTGCCGGTCAGGTAATGAAGTGGATTCACCACTTTGGCGTCGACGATTTCGATGCCATGACGAACGTCAGCAAGGCCCTGCGCGACAAGCTCAAGGCCATTGCTGAGGTCCGTGGTCCCGAAGTGGTCAGCGAGGACATCTCCAGCGACGGCACCCGCAAGTGGGTGGTGCGCGTGGCGTCCGGCAGCTGCGTCGAGACTGTGTACATTCCCCAGGGCAAACGTGGCACCTTGTGCGTTTCGTCCCAGGCAGGCTGTGCCCTGGACTGCAGTTTCTGCTCCACCGGCAAGCAAGGCTTCAATAGCAACCTCACCGCCGCCGAAGTGATCGGCCAGGTGTGGATTGCCAACAAATCCTTTGGCAGCGTCCCGGCGACCGTCGACCGTGCCATCACCAACGTGGTGATGATGGGCATGGGTGAGCCGCTGCTGAACTTCGATAACGTCATTTCGGCCATGCACCTGATGATGGACGACCTGGGCTACGGCATCTCCAAGCGCCGTGTGACCCTGTCGACCTCCGGCGTGGTACCGATGATCGATGAGCTGGCCAAGTACATCGACGTCTCCCTGGCGTTGTCGCTGCATGCACCGAATGACGCATTGCGTAACCAATTGGTGCCAATCAACAAGAAGTATCCGCTTAAGATGCTGCTCGAATCTTGCCAGCGCTATATGGCAACGTTGGGCGAGAAGCGAGTGTTGACCATTGAGTACACCCTGCTCAAGGACATCAACGACAAGGTCGAACACGCGGTCGAGATGATCGAGTTGCTCAAGAACACCCCGTGCAAGATCAACCTGATTCCGTTTAACCCGTTTCCACATTCTGGCTACGAGCGGCCGAGCAACAACGCTATCCGCCGTTTCCAGGATCAACTGCACCAGGCCGGCTACAACGTCACCGTGCGCACCACCCGTGGTGAAGATATCGACGCCGCCTGTGGCCAATTGGTAGGGCAGGTGATGGACCGCACCCGCCGCAGCGAGCGTTATATTGCCGGGCGTGAGTTGAACTCCCCCGACGATCTGCCGCTGATTGCTGTGAATCGAATCTGAGAGAGGATCTCTATGCCCTTGCGCCTTGCGCTGCTTTTGCTTGTTACTGGTCTCGTGGCCGGTTGTGTTTCATCGGGTCATGAGAGCCCTTTGCAAACCGGTAAAGGCCGTGACGAGGCGCGTGTTGCCTATGTGCAACTGGGCTTGGGTTACCTTCGACAAGGCATGAGCGAACAGGCCAAAGTGCCGCTGAAGAAAGCCTTGGAGCTGGACAGCGATGATGCGCACGCCAATGGCGCACTGGCCTTGGTGTTCCAGGCCCAGGCCGAGCCTGAACTGGCCGAACAGTATTTCCACAAGGCTCTGGCCTCCCGTCCTGCCGACCCGCGGCTGCTGAACAATTACGGCAGCTTCCTGTTCGAGCAGAAGCGTTATGACCAAGCCGCCCTTTATTTCCAGCAAGCCAGCGCTGATACCCTCTATCCTGAGCGTTCGCGGGTATTCGAGAACCTTGGGGTGACCTCGATGCGCTTAGGTCAACGCGACAGCGCCCGCCAGCAACTGGAAAAAGCCCTGCATTTGAACAGTCGCCAGCCTCGGGCATTGCTCGAAATGGCTGAGATATCCTTTGATGACAGGCATTATGTGCCAGCACGTGACTATTACGAGCGTTTTAGCCTGCTCAGTGGGCAAAATGCACGTAGTCTATTGCTCGGCGTGCGCCTGGCGACGGTTCATGAAGAACGCGACACGGCCGCACGTTTTGGCCAGCAACTCGAACGACTCTATCCCGGTACGCCGGAATATCAGCAATACCTGTCGGAGCAATGATGAAAGCGGCGCACCCGGAAGTTGTAGCAGCTAATCGCGTAAACCCAGGCGACACCTTGCGCCAGGCCCGCGAAAGCAATGGTTGGTCGCTGGCGGAAGTGGCCCTCAAGCTCAATTTGACCACGACGTCCCTGGGCAACTTGGAAGCTGGCGCGTTCGATAAGCTGCCTGGGCACACCTTTGCCCGCGGCTATATCCGTGCCTATGCCAAATTGCTGGGTATCGACCAAGCCATACTGGTCCAGGAATTCGACCAATTTACCGGCACCGACTCCCAGGGCAGCAATGTCCACGGCCTGGGGCGCATCGAAGAGCCGGTGCGGGTTTCCCACACGATTTTGCGAATTGTCAGCCTGTTGCTGCTGATCGCGGTCATTGGTGGCGGTTTCGTCTGGTGGCAAGACCAGACCTCCCAGCGGGCCAAGGACTTGACCAGCAACGCAATGGAGCACGTCGAAGTCGAGAGCGCTGACGGTACCACCCAGATTCACCCGCTGGATGAGCCGGAAGACCAGGCCGTTGCCGAAAGCCAGGCCGCGCCGGAAGCACCGGCTGCCACCGAGCAGCCAGCCGCACCGGAAACCGCGCCAGCCGCGACTGCTGCCGCGCCGGCTCCTGCAACGCCTGCTGCCCCGGCTCACACTCCGGCCGCTCCAGTGCAGACGCCAGCGACTCCGGCTCCAGCCGCTCCTGCTGCCCCTGCGATTTCGCCGCCCACCACCCCAGCGTTGATCGCCGGTGATGGCCGTGTACAGATTACCTTCATCGCTGACTGCTGGACGCAAGTCACCGATGGCAACGGCAAAGTGCTGTTCAGCGGTCTGAAGCGTAAGGGAGATACGCTCGACCAGGGCGGCAAGCCTCCTTTGACGCTGCGTCTGGGCTTTGCCCGTGGCGCGCAAGTGGCCTACAACGGCCAGCCTGTGGACGTAGCGCCGTTCACCAGTGGCGAGACCGCTCGCCTGAAGTTGGGACAATAGTCATGCACGGCGAATCTCCAATCAAACGTCGCGTATCGCGCAAGATCTGGGTCGGCTCGGTGCCGGTGGGTGGCGATGCCCCCATCGCGGTACAAAGCATGACCAACAGCGACACCAATGATGTGGCCGCCACGGTTGCCCAGATCAACCGTCTGGAAGCAGCCGGCGTGGACATCGTGCGCGTCTCCGTGCCGGACATGGATGCTGCCGAAGCCTTTGGCCGCATCAAGCAATTGGTCAAGGTGCCATTGGTTGCTGATATTCACTTCGACTACAAGATCGCATTGCGCGTGGCAGAGCTGGGTGTGGACTGCCTGCGTATCAACCCGGGCAACATCGGTCGTGAAGACCGTGTGCGTGCGGTGGTTGATGCGGCTCGCGACCGTGGCATTCCAATCCGTATCGGCGTCAACGCCGGTTCCCTGGAAAAAGACCTGCAAAAGAAATACGGCGAACCTACCCCAGCGGCGCTGGTTGAATCGGCGCTGCGCCACGTTGAGCACCTTGAACGCCTGAATTTCCAGGACTTCAAGGTCAGCGTAAAGGCCTCCGACGTGTTCATGGCGGTAGAAGCCTACCGCCTGCTGGCCAAGGAAATTGTGCAGCCGTTGCACCTGGGTATTACTGAAGCGGGCGGTTTACGCTCAGGCACAGTGAAATCTGCGGTAGGTCTCGGTATGCTGCTCGCCGAAGGGATTGGCGATACTATCCGCATCTCGCTGGCAGCAGACCCTGTAGAGGAAGTGAAAGTCGGTTACGACATTCTCAAATCCCTGCGTTTGCGTTCCCGTGGCATCAATTTCATTGCCTGCCCGAGCTGCTCGCGGCAGAACTTCGACGTGGTTAAAACCATGAACGACTTGGAATTGCGCCTTGAAGACCTGCTGGTGCCGCTGGATGTTGCAGTGATCGGTTGCGTGGTCAACGGGCCGGGCGAGGCCAAAGAGGCCCATGTGGGCCTGACCGGTGGTACGCCGAACCTGATCTACATCGACGGCAAGCCGTCGCAGAAGTTGACGAATGACAATCTGGTGGATGAGCTGGAAAAGCTGATCCGCGAGAAAGCGGCCGAAAAGGTCGCGGCTGACGCAGCGCTGATCGCGCGCGGCTGATTGAACGAATTTAAGGATTTGATGTGAGCAAGTCTCTGCAAGCCATTCGTGGCATGAACGACATCCTGCCGGAACAGACGCCGCTGTGGCGCTATTTCGAGGGCACTGTCGCGCGCCTGCTGGATAACTACGGTTACAAGCAGATCCGCATGCCGATCGTCGAGTTCACCGAGCTGTTCAAGCGCTCCATCGGTGAAGTGACCGACATCGTCGAAAAAGAGATGTACACCTTTGAAGACCGCAACGGCGACTCCCTGACCCTGCGTCCGGAAGGCACTGCCGCCTGCGTTCGCGCTGTGCTTGAGCATGGCCTCACCGGTGCTGGCCAGCCGCAGAAGTTGTGGTACATCGGCCCGATGTTCCGCCACGAGCGTCCACAGAAAGGCCGTTATCGCCAGTTTCACCAGATCGGCCTGGAAGTGTTCAACATCGACGGCCCGGACATCGACGCCGAGCTGATCGTCCTGACCTGGCGCCTGTGGGGCCTGCTGGGCATCCGCGACGCGGTCAAGCTTGAACTCAACAGCCTGGGCACCAGTGAATCCCGCGGCCGCTACAAAGTGGCCCTGGTCGAGTACCTGTCTGCCCACCTGGACAAGTTGGACGAAGACAGCCAGCGCCGTCTGAAGACCAACCCATTGCGCGTCCTCGATACCAAGAACGCCGATACCCAGGCCGTGCTGCTCAATGCGCCGAAAATGGCCGACTACCTGGACGACGAGTCCCGTATCCACTTCGAGGGCCTCAAGGCTCGCCTGGATGCTGCCGGTATTCCGTTCGTGATCAACACCAAGCTGGTGCGCGGCCTCGATTACTACAGCAAGACCGTGTTCGAGTGGGTCACCGACAAACTCGGCGCCCAGGGCACCGTGTGTGCTGGTGGTCGTTACGACGGCCTGGTCGAGCAGATGGGCGGCAAGCCGACCACCGGCGTGGGCTTCGCCATGGGCATCGAGCGGCTGATCCTGCTGCTGGAAACCCTGGAGCGGGTCCCGGAAGAGATCTCCCGTCAGGTGGACGTGTACCTGTGCGCCTTTGGCGAGGCCGCCGAACTGGCTGCCCTGGCCCTGAGCGAAAAGGTTCGCGACCAACTGCCGAACCTGCGCCTGCAAGTCAATGCCGGCGCTGGCAGCTTCAAGAGCCAATTCAAGAAGGCCGACAAGAGCGGTGCGCTGTATGCACTGATCCTCGGCGATGACGAGCTGGCCCAGCAAGTGATAGGTTTCAAACCCCTGCGTGGCCAGGGCGAGCAACAGAACATTGCCTTTGATGCGCTCGCTGCGCACTTGGCCACCTGCGTCGTGCAGGGTTGAAGCTGTCGAACAGCCGAATTTAGCGATTAAGGAGTATTGGGGTGTCGAGTTCTGATGATGATCAACTGGCCGAGTTCAAGGACTGGTGGCAGCGTAACGGCAAGCCCCTGGTTACTGGCGGTCTGCTGGCTTTAGTGGTGGTGTTCGGCTGGCAAGCCTGGACCAAGTATCAGGCTAACCAGTCCCAAGGCGCCTCGATCCTCTATCAGCAATTGCTGGAAACCACCCTGACGCCGGACGGCAAGCCTGATCCTGCGCAGGTTGCAGACCTGGCCGGCAAGCTGAAGAATGAATTCGGTGGTAGCACCTACGCCCAATACGGCAGCCTGTTCGTCGCGAAAGTCGCGGTCGACACCGGCAAGCTGGATGACGCCGCCGCTGAGCTGAAGGCCATCGCCGACAAGCCGACCAACCCGACCCTGGGTGAAATCGCACGTCAGCGCCTGGCTCAGGTACTGGCGGCACAGAACAAGGCTGACGAAGCACTCAAACTGCTCGACGGCGATGCTGACAAGGCATTTGTAGCCACTCGCGAAGAGCTCAAGGGCGACCTGTTGGTCCAATTGGGTCGTACCGACGAAGCCAATGCTGCGTACCAAAAAGCCAAGGCGGCGCTGTCTGATGAAGCGGCGGTCGGTGGCTTACAAATCAAGCTGGACGACTTGGCCAAAGGGGATGCGTGACGTGATCCGTTGGAAACATGCAGCATTGCTGGCTCTGGCCGTTCTGGCCGCGGGTTGCAGCAGCAACAGTAAAAAAGAACTGCCTCCGGCCGAGCTGACGAGCTTCAAGGAAGAAGTGGTCCTGCAAAAGCAGTGGAGCCGCTCCATCGGTGACGGTCAGGGCGACACCTACAACATGTTGGTACCGGCAATCGACGGTGACAACATTGTGGCCGCTGACGTGACCGGCGTGGTGATCTCCATAGATCGCATGAACGGCGACGTGAAGTGGAAGAAAGACCTCGAATTGCCAGTCTCCGGCGCCGTCGGCGTGGGTTACGGCATGGTGATGCTCGGCACGCTGAAAGGCGAAGTCGTGGCCCTGGACTCCAGCACCGGTGAAGAGAAATGGCGCGCTCGCGTGACCAGTGAAGTCCTTGCACCGCCTGCCACCAACGGCGATATCGTCGTGGTGCAAACCCAGGACGACCGTGTAATCGGCCTCGACGCCAGCACTGGCGAACAGCGTTGGTTGTACGACAGCACCCCAGCGGTGCTGACGTTGCGCGGTACCAGTGGTCCGATTGTGACCAACAATCTGGCCGTTGCAGGCCTGTCGACCGGTAAAGTGGTCGCCCTGGATACCCAGAACGGCGTGCCGGCCTGGGAAACCCGTGTGGCCATCCCGCAAGGTCGTTCCGAGCTGGACCGCGTAGTGGACATCGACGGCGGCCTGCTGCTGTCCGGTGAAACCCTCTACGTCGCTACCTACCAGGGCCGTGTTGCCGCACTGGACCTGCAGAGCGGCCGCGTTAACTGGCAGCGTGATGCTTCCAGCTACGCCGGTGTCGCCCAAGGGTTTGGCAGCGTCTACGTAAGCCTCTCGTCCGGCACCGTTGAAAGTGTCGACGAACGTTCCACTACCGCGCTGTGGAGCAACGACTCCCTGGCTCGCCGTCAACTGTCGGCACCGGAAGTGTTCTCCAGCTACGTCGCCGTGGGTGACTTCGAAGGCTACCTGCACCTGCTGAGCCAGGTGGACGGTCGCTTCGTGGGTCGCGAGCGTATCGACAGCGACGGCCTGCGTGCGCGTCCGCTGGTCGTGGGTAACATGCTTTATGTGTTTGGCAACAGCGGCAAGCTGGAAGCCCTGACCATCAAGTAAGAACTATGCTTGGGGTAACACCCAGGCGGCCCCGCTTCGGCGGGGCATGCGGCATTTGATTATGCTGCCCCGAGCACCAGCCGCTGCCCTGCAGCGGCTTTTGTATTTTCTGAAATAACGAAGTGGAGAGCCGCATGGTTCCCGTAATCGCCCTGGTGGGCCGACCTAACGTCGGCAAGTCCACCTTGTTCAACCGCCTGACCAGGACTCGCGACGCCATCGTCGGCGACTTGTCCGGTCTGACCCGTGATCGCCAATACGGTGAGGCAAAGTGGCAAGGGCGCTCCTACATTATTGTCGACACCGGTGGTATCTCCGGTGACGAGCATGGCATGGACGAAAAGATGGCCGAGCAGTCTCTGCTCGCCATTGAAGAAGCCGATGTCGTGTTGTTCCTGGTGGACGCCCGTGCGGGCTACACCGCTGCTGACCAAATGATTGGCGAGCACCTGCGCAAGCGCAACAAGCGTTCCTATCTGGTCGCGAACAAGATCGACAACATCGATCCTGAAGCGGCCCGTGCCGAATTCAGCCCGATGGGCCTGGGCGATGCGATTCCGGTCGCCGGCGCTCACGGTCGCGGTATCACCCAGATGCTGGAAATCGCCCTGCGCGATTTCCCTAAGGATGATGTCGAGGAAGAAGAAGGCGAAGAGGAAATCGTTGCCGAAGGCGAGGAAGCCAAGCGCATTCCTGGCCCGAGCGAAAAAGACGGTATCAAGATCGCCATCATCGGCCGCCCTAACGTCGGCAAGTCGACGCTGGTCAACCGCATGCTCGGTGAAGATCGGGTTATCGTCTACGACCAACCCGGCACCACCCGCGACAGCATCTACATTCCGTTCGAACGCAACGAGGAAAAATACACGCTGATCGACACCGCCGGTGTGCGCAAGCGCGGCAAGATCCACGAGGAAGTTGAAAAGTTCTCGGTGGTGAAAACCCTGCAGGCGATCAAAGACGCCAACGTGGTGATCTTTGTGATGGACGCCCGCGAAGGCGTGGTGGACCACGACCTCAACCTGCTGGGCTTTGCCCTGGAGGCCGGTCGGGCACTGGTGATCGCGATCAACAAGTGGGACGGCATGACGCCGAGCGAGCGCGATTTCGTCAAGATCGAGCTGCAACGCCGCCTGTTCTTCGTCGAGTTCGCCGATATCCACTTTATCTCGGCACTGCACGGCACCGGCGTGGGCAACCTCTACGCGTCCGTACAGAACTCGTTCAAGTCTGCGGTCACCCGCTGGCCGACCAATCGCCTTACCCAGATCCTGGAAGACGCCGTTGGTGAGCATGCGCCGCCGATGGTCAACAACCGCCGGATCAAACTGCGTTACGCCCACTTGGGTGGTGCCAACCCGCCGATTATCGTGATCCACGGTAACCAGATCGAGAAGGTGCCGAAGTCCTATGTGCGTTACCTGGAAAACACCTACCGCCGTGTCTTGAAACTGGTCGGTACGCCGATCCGTATCGAGTTCAAGGGGGGCGAGAACCCATACGAAGGCAACAAGAACACACTGACTGACCGTCAGGTGAACAAGAAGCGTCGTTTGATGACTCACCACAAGAAGGCCGACAAGAAGCGCCGTGACAAGAAATAACGGCAGCTTCAAGTTGTGAGAGAGGGCTCCTTTGGAGCCCTTTTTTGTGCGCGGTGGTTTGTGCCTTGACCCGGTGCAGTTGGCAGCTTAAAACTTGGGGCTCATCTGCAGGGGCCTTTCGATGATCACCAGTAAGCTGCCGAATGTCGGCACGACCATTTTCACCACCATGTCGCAGCTCGCAGCCGAAACCGGCGCGCTCAACCTGTCCCAGGGCTTCCCGGACTTCAATGGCCCCCAGGCTTTGCTCGACGCGGTGGGCAAGCACATCGCCCTCGGTCACAACCAATATGCCCCTATGACCGGTCTGCCGGTGCTGCGTCAGCAGGTGGCCGCCAAGATTGCCCGCAGTTACGGCGCCACGGTCAATGCCGACAGTGAAGTGACCATCACCCCTGGCGCCACCGAAGCGATCTTCTGCGCGATCCAGGCAGTGATTCGCACGGGCGATGAAGTGATCGTGTTCGACCCCAGCTACGACAGCTATGAGCCTTCGGTGGAGCTGGCTGGCGGTTGCTGCGTGCATGTGCAACTGAGCCTGAACGGCTTTACCCTCGACTTCGAGAAGGTCAAGGCGGCGCTGTCACCGCGCACGCGCATGATCATTCTCAATACCCCGCACAACCCTACAGGTGCCTTGATCAGCCGCGCCGAGCTGGACCAATTGGCCGAACTGATCCGTGACCGTGATATCTATCTGGTCAGCGACGAAGTCTATGAACACTTGGTATTCGACGGCGTGTCTCACGTCAGCGTGTTGGCCCACGAAGAACTCTACCAGCGCGCGTTTGTGGTCAGCTCTTTTGGCAAGACCTATCACGTCACTGGCTGGAAAACCGGCTATGTCGTCGCACCGCCAGCCCTCACCGCCGAATTGCGTAAAGTGCACCAATACGTCAATTTCTGCGGCGTGACCCCACTGCAATACGCGCTGGCCGACTTCATGGCCGAACACCCGGAACACGTCGACGAATTACCGGCGTTCTACCAGGCCAAGCGTGACCTGTTCTGCGACCTGTTGGCGCCGTCCCGTTTCAGCTTTACCCGAGTGACCGGTACCTACTTCCAACTGGTGGATTACTCACAGATCCGCCCGGACCTGGATGACGTCGCCATGTCCTTGTGGATGACCCGCGAACACGGTGTGGCCACCATCCCGGTTTCGGTGTTTTACCAGACCCCACCCCAAGGCCAGCGCCTGGTGCGCCTGTGCTTTGCCAAACGCGAGGAAACGCTGCGCCAAGCGGCGGAAAAACTATGCGTGATCTGAGTGCACTGCCGAACCTGAACATCGCCCTGGTCCAGACCAGCCTGGCCTGGCATGACCGCCAGGCCAACCTCGAACATTTCGAACTGCTGTTGGAGCAAGCCAAAGGCGCCGACCTGATTGTGTTGCCCGAGATGTTCACCACAGGCTTCTCGATGGAGTCGCAAGCCCTCGCAGAGCCTGAAAACGGCCCGACCCATCACTGGCTCCAGGCCCAGGCGGCGAAGTACAACGCGGTGATTACCGGCAGTGTGATCATCCAGGCCGCCGACGGCAGCCACCGCAACCGCCTGCTGTGGGCGCGGCCGGATGGCGAGGTGCTGCATTACGACAAGCGCCATCTGTTCCGCATGGCGGGTGAGCATAATCACTACACGCCGGGCGAACGCCAGGTGCAGTTCGAATTGAAGGGTTGGCGTATTCGCCCGTTGATTTGCTACGACCTGCGCTTCCCGGTATGGAGCCGCGACGCCCAGGACACCGACCTGCTGCTGTACACCGCCAACTGGCCGGGTGCGCGGCGTTCACACTGGAACCGGCTGCTGCCGGCGCGGGCTATTGAAAACCTGTGCTACGTGGCGGCAGTGAATCGGGTGGGCACGGATGGGAAGGGCTTTGCTTACACTGGGGACAGCCAGGTGTTGGACTTCCAGGGTGAGACCCTGCTGAGTGCGGGGGAAGCGGACGGTGTATTTCAGGTGAGCCTGGACGCGGCGGAATTGGCGGCGTATCGCACCCGGTTTCCAGCCAACTTGGATGCTGACAGCTTCCAGTTCCTGTAGGAGCGAGCTTGCTCGCGAAAAACCTTAACGATAACGCAGCGCTATCAGGTAGCCAGCGGTGCCCTTGCGTTTTTCGCGAGCACGCTCGCTCCTACAAGGTCCGGAAACAGAAAGGCCCCTGGGGTCTTACCCAGGGGCCTTTTGTATGACAGCGAAACGCTTACGCCGCCTTGGCTTCCTGCTGGCTCAGCGAACGGTTCAGCGCGCTGAACAGCGCCTTGAAGCTGGCGGTGGTGATGTTTTCATCAATACCCACGCCATGCACCGGACGCTCACCGTTCACACGCAGCTCGATGTAGGCCGCGGCTTTGGCGTTGGTGCCTGCGCCGATTGCGTGTTCGTTGTAGTCCATGATCTCCACACCAATCGGCAGGCCTGCCACCAGCGCTTCCAACGCGCCGTTGCCTTTGCCTTTCCAGTGCAGGTTGGTTTCGCCCTGGCCCTTGCCGGAGACTTCCACCTCAACAAAGCTGTTACCGTTTTCTTCCTGCAGGCGATGGCTGACCAGCGCGTACGGGGTGTTGGCTTGCAGGTATTCACGCTGCAGCAAGGCGTAGATCTGCGGCGCTGTCATCTCCAGGCCCACACGGTCGGTTTCGGCCTGTACCACTTGGCTGAACTCGATCTGCATACGACGCGGCAAGCTGATGTCGTATTCCTGCTCCAGCAGGTAGGCGATGCCGCCTTTGCCCGACTGGCTGTTCACGCGAATCACCGCCTCGTAGCTGCGGCCGATGTCGGCCGGGTCGATCGGCAAGTACGGCACTTCCCACAGCGCATCGTCTTTCTGCTGGGAGAAACCTTTGCGGATCGCGTCCTGGTGAGAGCCGGAGAACGCGGTGTGCACCAGGTCGCCGACGTACGGGTGACGTGGGTGCACCTGGATCTGGTTGCATTCCTCGACGACCTTGCGCACGCCGTCGATGTCGGAGAAGTCCAGCTGCGGGTCGAGGCCCTGGGTGTACATGTTCAGGGCCACGGTGACCAGGTCGACGTTACCGGTACGCTCGCCGTTGCCGAACAGGCAGCCTTCGACACGGTCGGCGCCGGCCATCAGGCCCAGCTCGGTGGCGGCAACGCCAGTGCCACGGTCGTTGTGGGTGTGCAGGCTGATGATCACGCTGTCACGACGGTTGATATGGCGACCGAACCACTCGATCTGGTCGGCATAGATATTCGGCGTGGCGCATTCCACGGTAGCCGGCAGGTTAAGGATCATCTTGTGCTCAGGCGTCGGGTTCCACACCTCGATCACCGCATCACAGACTTCCTTGGCAAACTCCAGTTCGGTGGCGCTGAAGGTCTCCGGGGAGTATTCGAAGGTCCACTGGGTTTCCGGCTGCTGGGCGGCATATTTGACGAACAGCTTGGCCGCGTTGACCGCGATGGCCTTGATGCCGTCCTTGTCCTGGTTGAACACGATGCGACGGAAGGACGGCGACGTGGCGTTGTACAAGTGCACGATGGCCTTCTTGGCGCCGCGCAGGGATTCGAAGGTGCGTGCGATCAAGTCTTCACGGCCCTGGGTCAGCACCTGGATGGTGGTGTCCTCGGGGATGTGGTTGTCTTCGATCAGGGTACGTACGAAGTCGAAGTCGGTTTGCGAGGCGGCGGGGAACGAGGCTTCGATTTCCTTCACGCCGACGGCAACCAGAGTCTTCCAGAAACGCAGCTTTTTCACCGCGTCCATCGGCTCGATCAGCGACTGGTTGCCATCACGCAGGTCCGAGCTGCACCAGATCGGCGCTTCGGTGATGGTCTTCGACGGCCAGGTGCGGTCCGGGATGTCGATGGTCGGGAACGCGCGGTACTTCGAAGACGGGTCTTTGAGCATGCTCATCGGGAAATCCTTTGTTGTAGGGGCCGAGAAAAGGCGGCCTGCCGTGGAACTGTTATTGGGGATAAATCGCGGGACGAGGCAGATCGATTCAGCCTGGCAGTCGTGCGCTGACGAGGCACAGGCTGCGGTGCTGGCGGAGCTGAATGAGGGTGTGAGAGGTTTTCATAAGCCCAACCCTAACCGTCGGGGTGAAAGATGGCAAGCAGTCGCGAAAAATTGAGAGAAGTTCTGCTATTCACGTAGAAAACGAGATTTTGTGCCTGAGGATTTGTCGAAGGCTGGTTTTAATTGCGCGCCCATTATCAGGCGCGCAATCGAGCGTTTCAGGGCTGGAACGCGCCAATAAAGATCGCCGGGTCGACTCGCGCGTCGTTCAGGCTGACGTTCCAGTGCATGTGCGGCCCGGTCGCGCGGCCTGTGGCACCGACTTTACCCACCACCGCGCCACGCGCGAGCTGGTCACCGACTTTCACGTCGATCTTCGACATGTGGCAGAACATGCTGATAAAGCCCTGGCCGTGGTCAACGAACACGGTATTGCCGTTGAAGAAGTAGTTGCCTACCAAAATCACTTTGCCGTTGGCCGGCGTCTTGATCGGTGTACCGGCCGGCACGGCAAAGTCCAGGCCCGAATGGGGATTGCGCTCTTCACCGTTGAAGAACCGCCGCACGCCAAACTTGCTCGACAGCGGCCCGTTTACCGGTTTGTCCAGCACCAGGTTGCTCGGCAGGCTCGGGCTGAAACTTCGGTAAGCCTTGATCTGCACCGCCAGCTCCGCCTCGATGCGTTTCAGCTGCGCCGGGTCGGGGTTCACCTGGCTTTTGTTTTTCAGGGTGATGCGTTGTTCCGGGTACTTCTTGTAGCCAACGATAAACGGCAGGTTGCGCCCGCCGCTGCTGATGCGTTCGTTGCCTGGCTTGACCGTCAATGGAATACCGACAATCGCCAGCCAGTTGTCCGCCTCTTTCACCACAAGCACCGGCTTGCCCTGATAGGTGGCTTTTGGCGCCGCTGCTGCGGGGCCCAGCTCAACCACGGCAACGCCACCCGGCACTGGCTTGTTCAAGGTACGGGTGATGTAGCTGTCGGCGTTGGCGTTGAAGGCGAGGCAAAACAACATCAGCAGGCTAAAGAGACGTGGCATCAATCAATCCAATAACGAAAGGGTGACGGGTGTCAGGTGGTTGTCTTCCACCCGCACTTGCAATTGGCCTTCACCGAGACGCGCGGTGAGGCGCTGGCCGGTGTGGGTTTGCGCGGCATTGCGAATCGCTTGGCCGCGCTCGTCCAGCAGGATGCTGTAGCCGCGGCCCAAGGTCGCCAGCGGGCTGACCACCTGCAGCGTCTGCACCTGGCTCTGCAGTTGCAGGCGGCGCGCCTTGAGGCCTTCGCGCATGGCGCGGGGCAGGCGTTCGGCGAGGCTCTCCAGGCGCTGGCGCAGCAGTGCCAGTTGGCGACCGGGGTGCTGGCCGGCGAGGCGGGTTTCCAGGCGGATCAGGCGCTCACGGCGGGTATTGAGGCTGCGCTCGAACGCACGGCGCAGGCGCATGTCCAGGTCATCGAGGCGCTGGGCTTGCTGACGCAGACGTTCGCCCGGGTGACGCAGGCGTCGCGCCATGCCCTCCAGTCGCAGGCGGTCATGGCTCAGGCGATTGCGCATCAGCATCACCAGGCGGCGGTGCAGGTTCTCGACCTGGCGCACCAAATGGCTGGCGTCCGGTGCCAGTAATTCAGCAGCAGCAGAAGGGGTAGGGGCGCGTACGTCGGCCACGAAGTCGCTGATGGATACATCGGTTTCATGGCCGACAGCGCTGACGATTGGCGTGACGCAGGCGCCCACCGCGCGGGCTACGGCTTCTTCGTTGAAGCACCAGAGGTCTTCCAGCGAGCCGCCGCCACGGGCCAGGATCAGCGCATCGAAGCCGCGTGCATCTGCCAGTTTCAGTGCGCGCACAATCTGCGGGATGGCTTCGCGGCCTTGCACGGCGGTGGGGATCAGGGTCAGTTCAATGTTTGGCGCACGACGGCGGAACACGCTGATGATGTCGCGAATCACCGCGCCGGTCGGCGAACTGATAATGCCGATGCGCCGAGGGTGCGCCGGCAGCGGCACTTTGCGCTCGGCGCTGAACAGGCCTTCGGCGCTGAGCTTTTCCTTCAGCGCGTCGAACGCCAGGCGCAGTGCCCCATCACCGGCTGGCTCCACGGTGTCGAGGATCAGTTGGTAATCACCACGCCCCTCGAACAGCGAAACCTTGCCGCGTACCTTCACCGCCAGGCCGTCCTTCAGCGCCTGGCGTACCCGCGCGGCGTTGTTGCGAAACAGCGCGCAACGCACCTGGGCGCCGCTGTCCTTGAGGGTGAAATACACATGGCCAGAGGCCGGGCGGGCGAGATTGGAGATCTCGCCTTCGACCCAGATATTGGTGAACACGTCTTCCAGCAACACCCGCGCACGGCCGTTCAGCTGGCTGACAGTCAGGACTTCGCGGTCCAGGCCCAAACGGGCAAAAGGATCTTTAATCATGGGCGGCAGTTTATAGGCATTCGTGCAAGGTTTGGCAGAATTGCTCCACCAGCGCGCTCGGCCTCTGCGCGCAGGCCAGGGCCACGGTGCTGAGGCAGTCCGGGTCGGCCAGGGGCAAAAAGTGCACATTGGCAGGCGCGATGTCCTGCATGGATTTTGGTAACAAGGCAATACCGAAGCCGGCCTGGATCAACTGCAATTGGGTGGTCTTGCGTGACATCACCCGTGCAGCCTTGGGGAAAAATCCCGCACGCATGCACAATTCGGCTGACAGATAACTCAAGCCGCCCCGCTGGGGATGGGGGATCGAGATAAACGCTTCGTCCTTCAATTGGCCCAGTTCGATGGGCGCATTGCTATGCGCCAGCCCATGATTCGGCGGCACCGCCAGCAACAGTTGCTCGCTATATAGAGGCACGACTCGCACGCCTTCGCGCTGGCGCAACACGGGCAGGCGCAACAGCCCGACTTCCAGGCGACCGTCGGCGATTTCTTCCAACTGCGCTTCGGAGGACAGTTTGACGATGTCCATCGACACCCCAGGGCAGCGTTCCAGCCAGGTGCTGATGCCTTGCAGCAATGGGCCGCTCATCGGCACAGTGCTTGAATGGCTCAGGCGCAGCGTACCCAGTTCGCCATTACCCACCTGTGTCGCCATTTCGCTGGCCTTGAGCAATTCGCTCAGCAGGTTGCGTGCTCGCGGATAGAAGGCCTCACCCGCAGCGGTCAGTCGTGGTTGGCGTGCAGTACGCTCGAACAGTGGCGTTTGCAACTGGGCTTCCAGCTCCTTGATCTGCCGGCTCAAGGCGGATTGCGCCACAAACAGGCGCTCGGCGGCGGCACTGAAGCTGCCGCTTTCGGCGATTTCGACGAAGTAACGCAGTTGGCGGGTGGAAATCACACGTCATGCCTTTTCGAGATGGGTGGAGGGCTTTGAAGATATTAGTCGCATCTCTCGGCGCTGGCTAAAGTGAAGGCCATCTCTAATAAGGAATGACCCATGAACCCGGTTGAGCTGATGAGCCAGTGGTCGTTTGGTGGTGTGGATTGGCTGGTGATCGGCCTGGGCATTGTCGTGGCCTATATCGTGTTCGGTATCGCGGGATTTGGCACCGCATTGGTGGCGGGGCCGCTGCTGATCCTGTTCATGCCGCTGTCGAAGATCATCCCACTGCTGGTGCTGCTGGATTTTGTCGCGGCGTTTGGCAACCTGCTGCAATCGCGGCGGGACGTGAACAAGCCGGAGCTGCTGCGCTTGCTGCCGTGCATGGCGATCGGTTGCACACTGGGCGTGGTGTTTTTGCTCAATCTGCATTCGGACCTGCTACTGCTGCTGATGGGCTTGTTTATCAGCGTCTATGCGGTCTACAGCTTGGCAGTGAAGGCACGGCCAGCCCAACTGGCGGCGGGTTGGTCGGTTCCCATGGGCACCGTCGGTGGTTTGTTCGGCGCATTGTTTGGCAGTGGCGGCTTTCTCTATGCGATCTATCTCAATAGCCGCCTGCCCAAGGACGCCGCGCGCGCCACCCAGAGTGCGTTGATCAGTTGCAGCACGGTGGTGCGGCTGAGCCTGTTCCTGGTAGCCGGGGTGTATGCTGATTTGCCGCTGTTGATGTTGGCGGTGTGCCTGCTGCCGGCGATGGCCCTCGGGCTGTGGTGTGGGCGTAGGCTGACGATGCGTATGTCCCATGAGGCGTTTGTAAGACTGGTGACTTGGCTGGTGCTGGCGAGCGGTATTGCACTGATCGGACGCTACCTGAGCACTTGACCTGTGTGGGGCAGGGATTAAGCTGCCAGCCTTCAGGGCCTCATCGCCGGCAAGCCGGCTCCTACATTGAAATGCGATCAACTGTAGGAGCCGGCTTGCCGGCGATAGCGCCAGTGGCCACACCGCAGGACTCTCATGAATTCCCAAAGCATCCTTGTTCCGAAAATCTCCACTTTGCCCGTCCACGAACCCCGCGCCCGGGCAATCGTGCGCTGGCTGGTGCGCAAGAACATCATCAAGGAAGAACTCACCACTTGCGGCCGTACCGGCAATCGCATGGGCTATGCCCTCGCCGATGGCGCTCGCGCCGTGGTGTTGTACCCCGAGGCGCTGCCGTTCAACGAGCCGATCAACGGCCTGGAGATCATCTACAAGCGCTGCATCTACACGCCGGCCAAGGGTTTCCTCGAAGAAGCCGGTTGCCCGGAATGCCGCAAGGAAGTCGGTGAAGCCCTGTTCGAAAGCCTCGAAGACTGGATGCCCGGCCACACCGACAACTTCACCTGCCCGCTGTGTGGGCATGAAGACGACATCAACGGGTTCCTGTTCCTACAGCAATGCGGGTTTTCCAACCTGGGATTTATCTTCAACAACTGGGCGGAGGCCGGGTTCAAGCAGAGTTTTATCGATGAATTTGCCGATTGGCTGGACCAGAAGATGAGTTGGGTCAAAGTCGAGTTGTAACTCACTGCCGCGCACCCCTGTAGGAGCCCGGCTTGCTGGCGATAGCGCCCAATGGTCGAGCGCCAGGCTCGAGGGCCTCATCGCCGGGAAGAAGGCTCCTACAGAGGGCTGTTTTCCCCCATCTATCAGTATTACCAAGTTTGTCAGAGTTTTACATTGAGCCCGGCAGGGTGCATGTATATAATGGCGCGCTTCCATTTTCCCGCTCGGGAGCCCCCGCGATGCTGCGTATCAGCCAAGAAGCTCTGACATTCGACGACATTCTCCTAGTGCCCGGTTATTCCGAGGTGCTTCCTAACGAAGTCAGTCTCAAGACCCGCCTAACCCGTGGCATCGAGCTGAATATTCCCCTTGTTTCCGCTGCCATGGACACCGTCACTGAAGCCCGTCTGGCCATCGCCATGGCTCAGGAAGGCGGCATCGGCATCATCCACAAGAACATGACCATCGAGCAGCAAGCTGCCGAAGTGCGCAAGGTCAAGCGTTACGAAGCCGGTGTGGTGAAAGATCCGATCACCATCGAAGCCGACGCCACCGTGCGCGACCTGTTCGACCTGACCCGCCTGCACAACATCTCCGGTGTTCCGGTGCTGCACGATGGCGACCTGGTCGGTATCGTCACTTCCCGTGACGTGCGTTTCGAGAACCGTCTTGAAGTCACCGTCCGTGAAGTGATGACGCCCAAAGAGCGTCTGGTCACTGTCAAGGAAGGCGCCGACAAGAACGATGTGCGCGAACTGCTGCACAAGCACCGCATCGAGCGTGTGCTGATCGTCGACGACAAATTCGCCCTCAAAGGCATGATGACCGTCAACGACATCGAAAAAGCCAAGGCTTACCCGCTGGCCAGCAAGGATGACCAAGGTCGTCTGCGCGTTGGCGCGGCGGTCGGCACCGGTAAAGACACGGGCGACCGTGTTTCGGCCCTGGTCGCTGCCGGCGTTGACGTGGTGGTGGTCGACACCGCCCACGGTCACTCCAAAGGTGTGATCGACCGCGTGCGTTGGGTCAAACAGAATTTCCCTGACGTGCAAGTGATCGGCGGCAACATCGCCACCGGCGCTGCCGCCAAGGCCCTGGCCGAAGCGGGCGCGGATGCGGTCAAGGTCGGTATCGGCCCAGGCTCGATCTGCACCACCCGTATCGTCGCGGGTGTGGGCGTGCCGCAAATCAGCGCCATCGCCAACGTCGCCGCAGCCCTTGAAGGCACTGGCGTACCGTTGATCGCCGACGGCGGCATCCGTTTCTCCGGTGACCTGTCCAAGGCCATCGTAGCCGGTGCTTCCTGCGTGATGATGGGCTCGATGTTCGCCGGTACTGAAGAAGCGCCAGGCGAGATCGAACTGTTCCAGGGCCGTTCGTACAAGGCTTACCGTGGCATGGGTTCGCTGGGCGCCATGTCCCAGGCGCAAGGCTCTTCCGATCGTTACTTCCAGGACTCCTCGGCAGGCGCCGAGAAGCTCGTCCCGGAAGGCATCGAAGGCCGTGTGCCGTACAAAGGCACTCTGAGCGCAATCATCCACCAACTGATGGGCGGCCTGCGTTCCTCGATGGGCTACACCGGCAGCGCCGACATCGAAGAAATGCGCACCAAGCCAGAGTTCGTACGGATCACCGGCGCCGGCATGGCTGAATCCCATGTCCACGACGTGCAGATCACCAAGGAAGCGCCAAACTACCGCGTAGGTTGATGCTTCCAGCAAACTGTTAAGTAACCGGGGCTGTTCTTCAGCCCCGAGTTGTTTCTGATTCATTAGACGAGACTGACTTCATGGCCCTCGACATTCACGCCCACCGCATCCTGATCCTCGATTTCGGTTCCCAGTACACCCAACTGATCGCCCGCCGCGTGCGCGAAATCGGTGTGTACTGCGAACTGCATCCGTTCGACATGGACGACGAAGCGATCCGCGAATTCGCACCGAAAGGCGTCATCCTCGCCGGTGGCCCCGAGTCCGTGCACGAAGCCAACAGCCCACGCTGCCCGCAAGCCGTATTCGACCTGGGCGTACCGGTCTTCGGCATTTGCTACGGCATGCAAACCATGGCCGAGCAACTGGGCGGCAAAGTTGAAGGTTCCGAGCTGCGTGAATTCGGTTATGCCCGTGTCGACGTGGTCGGCAAGAGCCGCCTGCTGGACGGCATCGAAGACCACGTCGACGCCGACGGCCTGTTCGGCCTCGACGTGTGGATGAGCCACGGTGACAAGGTTACCAAGATGCCGGAAGACTTCCACATCCTGGCCAGCACCCCGAGCTGCCCGATCGCCGGCATGTTCAGCGACGAGCGTCGTTACTACGGCGTGCAGTTCCACCCGGAAGTGACCCACACCAAGCAAGGCGGCCGCATCCTGTCGCGCTTCATCCTCGACATCTGCGAGTGTGAGGCCCTGTGGACCCCGTCGAAAATTGCTGAAGATGCCATCGCCCAGGTTCGCGCCCAGGTCGGCACCGACAACGTATTGCTCGGCCTGTCCGGCGGCGTTGACTCCTCCGTGGTCGCAGCCCTGCTGCACAAAGCCATCGGCGACCAGCTGACTTGCGTGTTCGTCGACAACGGCCTGCTGCGCCTGCACGAAGGCGAGCAAGTAATGGCCATGTTCGCCGAGAACATGGGCGTCAAAGTGATCCGCGCCAATGCTGAAGATCAGTTCTTGAACAACCTGGCCGGCGAGTCCGACCCGGAGAAGAAGCGCAAGATCATCGGTCGCACCTTCATCGACGTCTTCGATGCCCAGTCCAACAAACTGGACAACATCAAGTTCCTCGCCCAAGGCACCATCTACCCTGACGTGATCGAGTCGGCCGGTGCCAAGAGCGGCAAGGCCCACGTGATCAAGTCCCACCACAACGTGGGTGGCCTGCCTGAGGAAATGAACCTCAAGCTGGTAGAGCCGCTGCGCGAACTGTTCAAGGACGAAGTCCGCCGTCTGGGCCTGGAACTCGGCCTGCCGTACGACATGGTCTACCGCCACCCATTCCCAGGCCCGGGCCTGGGCGTGCGGATCCTCGGTGAAGTGAAAAAGGAATACGCCGACCTGCTGCGTCGCGCCGACCACATCTTCATCGAAGAACTGCGCAAGGCCGACTGGTACCACAAAGTCAGCCAGGCATTCGTGGTGTTCCAGCCGGTGAAATCGGTTGGCGTTGTCGGTGACGGTCGTCGTTACGCCTGGGTCGTGGCCCTGCGTGCCGTAGAGACCATCGACTTCATGACCGCACGTTGGGCACACCTGCCGTACGAACTGCTGGAAACTGTCAGCGGCCGTATCATCAACGAGATCGAAGGCATTTCGCGCGTGACTTACGACGTGTCGAGCAAGCCGCCGGCGACGATTGAGTGGGAGTGATCCTGCAGTAGCAGGTGAACGCTGAACAACAAAACCCCGGCCATGTGCCGGGGTTTTGTGTTTATGGAATACGGTAAATGGATCACCCCGATTCTCTGTAGGAGCTGGCTTGCCAGCGATGAGGCCCATGAATGATGTGGCGGGTTCAAGGATGCAATCGCTGGCAAGCCGGCTCCTACAGTGGGCGCGTCAGGCTGCTCAGCGCCGCGCAATATCCGAAAAGTAAAACTTATCCAACGTATGCCGCGACTCGGTGTACTCGAACTGCCGCCCGTCCTGCAAAAACGTCTGGTTACTCACCACGATCACATGGCTCTGCCCTTCGAGGTCGAGGTGTGTCTGGTCGTCCTTGCCGCGTGGCAGGGCCTCGATGGTGCGTTGGGCATAGGCAATTTGCAGCTGCAACGTCTGTTCGATAAACGCGTAGATCGACTGTTCGGCGATGTCGCGGTCCAACCCCGGAATCACCTCGGCAACGAAATGGTTGATGTCGAGGATCACCCGTTTGCCGCCGATGCGCCGTACCCGTTTGATGCGGGTGATCAGGGTGCCGGGTTCGGCTTCGATGTGTTGCAGCAGTGAGCCTTCCAGCGGGAATTGAGTGAACTCGACCACTTCGGTGCGTACGTCATCGCCCAGGTCGGCGTGGGTTTCGTGGAAGCTGACGATGCCGCCCAGTTGGAACTCGATCGGGTTGGGCGACAACACGAAAGTGCCCTTGCCGTGGATTTTTTGCGCAAAGCCACGCTCCTGCAACTGCTCGATGGCCCGACGCACGGTGCCTCGGCTGGCCTGGTAGCTGTCCATCAGTTCTGTTTCGGAGGGAAGGCGTGTGCCGCGCTGCAGGCGTTCGGTGGTGATGCTGGCAAGCAGATCCGTATAGATCTGGTTGTATTTGCTCATGGGGATGGCTCTTTGCCGGGGTTGCGGTCAAGGCAGGAACCTTAGTGGCAGAGCGGGGGTTTGTCCATTAGACCCTTGGATTTATGCGGCTTGTAGCCATGCGCTGTCCTACAAAAAATAAACAAAATGTAACTCGTACAGACGAGTTGTTGCTTTAACTCGTGCAGACGAGTACTTTTGCCCTCGGCGTGCTGCCAATGACTGCCCCCAAATAAAAAAATCAAAGTGGAAACCAAGCATGAGCCACGACTATTCGACTATCGCCCGCGAGATTCTCGAGAACCTCGGGGGCAGCGACAACCTTGAGCAAGCTGCCCACTGCGTCACCCGTCTGCGCCTGGCGCTCAAGGACCCGAGCCTGGTCAACGGCAGTGCGCTGAACCAAGTGGATCTGGTCAAGGGCTCGTTCTTCACCGGCGGCCTGTTCCAGGTGGTGATCGGCCCCGGCGAAGTGGAAAAAGTCTACGCTGCCCTGCGCGAGCAGACCGGCCTCGCTGCCGCCACCATCGCCGACGTGAAGAAGAAGGGCGCCGACAAGACCAACGCCATGCAGCGTCTGGTGCGGGTGTTCTCCGACGTGTTCATGCCGATCCTGCCCGCGCTGATCATTGCCGGCCTGTTGATGGGCGTGAACAACCTGATGGGCGCCAAGGGCATGTTCATCGAGGGCAAGACGCTGCTGGAGGCCTACCCGAATCTGGATGGCCTGTGGAGCCTGATCAACCTGATGGCCAACACCTCGTTTGTGTTCCTGCCGGCGCTGGTGGGCTGGTCGGCGGCCAAGCGGTTTGGCGGCAGTGAAATCCTCGGCATCGTGCTTGGCCTGATGCTGGTGCATCCAGACCTGCTCAACGCTTGGAACTACGGCAAGGCGGTCGCCGGTCTCGACGGCCAGAGCCTGCCGTACTTCGATATTTTCGGCTGGTTCCAGATTGAAAAAGTCGGCTACCAGGGGCAGATCCTACCGATCCTGATGGCCGCCTATGTGATGAGCGTGATCGAGAAATGGTTGCGGGCGCGAGTGCCCAACGCGATTCAATTGCTGGTCGTGCCGATCACCACCATCGTCGTCACCGGCGTGTTGGCCCTGGCCATTATCGGTCCGGTAACGCGTCACCTCGGCATCCTGATCACTGAAGGCGTGGTCACCTTGTTCGACCTGGCACCGATGGTCGGCGGGGCGATTTTCGGCCTGCTGTATGCGCCGTTGGTGATCACCGGCATGCACCACATGTTCCTCGCCGTGGACCTGCAGCTTATTTCTACTCAGGGCGGCACCTTTATCTGGCCAATGATCGTCATGTCCAACCTGGCCCAGGGCAGCGCTGCGCTTGCGGTGTTCTACATGACCCGCAATGCGCGGGATAAAAGCATGGCGTCGACCTCGGCGATTTCGGCTTACTTCGGCATTACTGAGCCGGCGATGTTCGGGGTGAATTTGCGTTTCAAGTTTCCGTTCTATGCGGCCTTGGTGGGCTCGGGATTGGGCAGCATTTTCCTCGCGCTGAACAAGGTGCAGGCCTCGGCCATCGGGGTGGGAGGCTTGCCTGGGTTTATCTCGATCGTGCCGCAATCCATCGCGGTGTTTGTGATTGGCATGGTCATCGCGATGGTGGTGCCGTTTGTTTTGACCTGTGCGTTGAGCATCAAGATTGTTCGGCCTGGGTACAGGGTCGCCTGACCCGACGCCATCGCAGGCAAGCCAGCTCCCACATTTGAAACGCGTTCCCCTGTGGGAGCCGGGCTTGCCCTCGATGAGGCCCGAGAGGCCTGTACACAAATCAACTGAAGGAACCCACCATGCAAGACTGGCAACACTCGGTGATCTACCAGATCTACCCGAAAAGCTTCCACAGCCATGCGGGTAACGCCACCGGTGACCTGCTGGGCATCGTGGACAAACTCGACTACCTCAAATGGCTGGGTGTCGACTGCCTGTGGATCACCCCCTTCCTGCGCTCGCCGCAACGGGACAACGGCTACGACATCAGCGACTACTACGCCATCGACCCCAGCTACGGGACCATGGCCGATTGCGACCTGCTGATCAGTGAAGCGGCCAAGCGCGGCATCAAGTTGATGCTGGATATCGTGGTCAACCACACCTCCATCGAACACGAATGGTTCCAGCAGGCACGCAGTAGCCTCGACAACCCTTACCGCGATTTCTACATCTGGCGCGACCAGCCGAACAACTGGGAATCCAAGTTCGGCGGTTCGGCCTGGGAATACGAGGCGCAAACCGGCCAGTACTTCCTGCACCTGTTCGACCACACCCAGGCCGACCTGAATTGGGACAACCCCAAGGTGCGCGCCGAAGTGTTCAAGCTGATGCGCTTCTGGCGCGACAAGGGCGTGGGCGGCTTCCGCCTGGATGTGATCAACCTGATCTCCAAGCCCGCCGATTTCCCCGAGGACAACACCGACGGCCGTCGCTTCTACACCGACGGCCCGAACGTGCACGACTACCTGCAGGAAATGCACCGCGAAGTCTTCGAAGGGCATGACCTGATCAACGTCGGCGAGATGTCGTCCACCAGCCTCGAACACTGCATCCGCTACTCACGGCCAGAGTCGAAAGAGCTGTCGATGACCTTCAACTTTCATCACCTGAAAGTCGATTACCCGAACCTGCAGAAGTGGGTGAAGGCCGACTTCGACTTCTTGCAGCTCAAGCAGATTTTCTCCGACTGGCAACTGGGCATGCAGGCCGGTGGCGGCTGGAACGCGCTGTTCTGGTGTAACCACGATCAGCCACGGGTGGTCTCGCGCTTCGGCAATGACGGCGAGCATCGGGTGGTCTCGGCCAAGATGCTGGCGACCGCGCTGCACTTCCTCCAGGGCACGCCGTTTGTGTACCAGGGCGAAGAGCTGGGCATGACCAATCCTGGCTTCGACAGGATCGAGCAGTACCGCGATGTAGAGACCTTGAACATCTTCCGCCTCAAGCGCGATGCGGGTGAGTCCGAGGCGTCGAGCATGGCCGCGATCATGCAGAAGTCCCGCGACAACGGCCGTACGCCGATGCAGTGGAGTGCCGGGGAAAATGCCGGTTTCAGCAGCGGTGAGCCGTGGATTGGCATTCCGGCCAACGCGGCGCAGATCAACGTCGAAAGCCAACTGGATGACCCGGACTCAGTGCTGCATCACTACCGCGCGCTGATCGCCTTGCGTCGTCACGAACCGCTGATCCAGAAGGGCGTGTATCGCCAACTGCTGCAGGACCATTTGCAGGTCTGGGCCTACCTGCGCGAGGGCCATGGCGAACGCCTGCTGGTGCTGAACAACTTCTACGGCACGCCCTGCGAAATCCAGCTGCCGGACAACGTGATCAACCCGGCCCGCGAACAGCGCCTGCTGATCAGCAACTACCCCGACTGCCCGCAACGTACCGCCACGGTAGCGCTGCGTCCCTACGAATCGTTTGTGCTGCACCTGAAAGACTGAAATACCGCGACCCACTGTAGGAGCCGGCAAGCCGACTCCTACAAGGGAGCGTGCACCACGCAATAACAATAAGAAAAAATATTAGGAGCGTTTTATGAAAACAAGAATAAAGCTGGGCCTCGTTGCGTCTTGTCTAAGCCTGCCGTTTGGCGCTCAAGCCCTGGAATTTGCCGGTTACCTGCGCAGCGGCGCGGGCACCTCGACGGGCAGCGGTCCACAGCAATGTTTCCAACTGCCCGGGGCGCAATCCAAATACCGCCTGGGTAACGAATGCGAACAATACGCCGAGCTAGAACTGCGCCAGGACCTGCTCACCCTCGACGACGGCTCGGTGCTCAGCGTCGATGCCATGGCATCGCTCTACAACAAGTACGACCGTGAGCTGAAGTTCCAGGGCGAGAACAATGGCTCGGCGCGCATGCCGCAGATGTATGCGCAATGGTCCAACCTGCCCAGCCTCAATGGCGGTTCGGTGTGGGCCGGTCGGCGTTACTACAAACGAAACGACATCCATATCTCAGACTTCTACTATTGGAACCAGAGCGCCACGGGTGGGGGGATCGAGGACGTGCTGATCGGCGACCTCAAGTACAGCTACGCGATTTCCCGCAAGGACAACCTGTACCAGAAGGAATACGCCACCCGTCACGACTTCAACGTCGCAGGTTTCAAGACCAACCCCGGCGGTGAGCTGGAATTGGGCTTGAGTTACATCGAAAAAGCCGGCGGGCGCGACACCAACAGCGGTTGGGCGATCACCGCGCAGCACGTGCAAAAACCTTTCCTCGGCGGCAAGAACAAGTTCGCTTTGCAGTACGGCGAGGGCCCCGGCACTGGCCTGGGTTACACCGGCAATACCTTCCTGGACAACAGCAGCAAAAGTTACCGCGCCGTGGAGTTTTTCGACTGGCAGGTGACCCCGCGTTTTGGCGGGCAGATCGAGGCCGTGTATCAGAAAGACATTCGCCCAGGCTCAAGCGACCAGACCTGGATGTCCCTCGGTGTGCGCCCGGCATACGCCATCAGCGAGCAATTCAAACTGGTCACCGAGCTTGGGCATGATCAAGTCGAGGCCACGGGCGGAACGCGCAAGCTGAGCAAATTTACCTTCGCCCCGACCTGGTCGCCCAAAGGCCCGGATTTCTGGGCTCGTCCGGAGGTGCGCTTGTACTACACCTATGCAACCTGGAACGAAGCGGCCAAGCGTGCGGCGAATGAATTGGCGGCGGGGTCGGCGTTGTCCGATACCGGTGCCTATGGCACGGCGCGACATGGGTCGAACTTTGGCGTGCAAGTCGAATATTGGTGGAAATAATCAATTCTCTGTAGGAGCGAGCTTGCTCGCGAAAAACGCAAGGGCACCGCGTTCATCCAGGATGCGTACGTCATCGTTGACGTCCTTCGCGAGCAAGCTCGCTCCTACAGGGTTATTTACAGAACAAAACAGCAGGTGAAGTCATGACCACAACTCAACCCCTGGAATTGCTGGCGCCCTTGTCGGGTGTGCTGCTGGCGCTGGACAAGGTGCCGGACCCGGTTTTCTCCAGCCGCCTGATCGGCGATGGCCTGTGCATCGACCCCACGTCGCAGACGCTCTGCGCGCCGCTGGCCGGGGTGATCAGCAATATCCAGGACAGTGGGCATGCGGTCAGTGTCACCGACGACAACGGCGTCCAGGTGCTGATGCATATCGGCCTGGACACCGTGAACCTGGCGGGCCAGGGTTTCACCCGGTTGGTGCAGGAAGGCCAGCGGGTGGAGGTCGGGCAGCCGTTGATCGAATTCGATGCCGACTACGTGGCACTCAACGCACGCAGTTTGCTGACCTTGATGCTGGTGGTCAGCGGCGAGCCCTTCAGCCTGTTGGCGGACGGCCTGGTGCAAATGGGCCAGCCGCTGTTGCAGTTATCCCCAAGTGCGGTCGTGGAAGCAGCGGACGAAGAGGAGGGCGATGCAGTGTTCTCCAAGCCGCTGACCTTGCCCAACGCCAACGGCCTGCACGCCCGCCCGGCAGCGGTATTTGCCCAGGCGGCGAAAGGTTTCAACGCCAGTATTTACCTGCACAAGCAAACCCAGAGTGCCAACGCCAAATCGCTGGTGGCGATCATGGCGTTGCAAACCGTGCAGGGCGATACCTTGCAAGTGAGCGCGGCGGGCGAGGACGCCGAGGCGGCGATCAAGGCGCTGGTGGTCTTGTTGGCTGAAGGCTGTGGCGAGGTAGTGGCAAGCATTGCCGAGCCGGTCGCAACGCAGTCGCCGGCAACCTTGCTGCGGGGCGTGTGTGCATCACCGGGCTCGGCGTTTGGTCAGGTCGTTCAAGTGACCGAACCGGAGTTGATCATCACGGCGCAAGGCACGGATGAAGCAACGGAACGCGCTGCTTTGACGCGCGGCTTGCTCGCCGCCACTGAAGCGTTGCAGGTTTTGCAGGACAAGGCGGCTGGCAGCGCTCAGGCCGAGATTTTTCGCGCGCATCAGGAGTTGCTCGAAGACCCGACCTTGCTGGAACATGCCCACCGCCTACTGGCTGAAGGCAAGAGTGCCGCGTTCGCCTGGAACAGTGCCACGCTCGCGACCATCAAGCTATTCCAGGGGTTGGGCAACGCGCTGATCGCTGAGCGTGCGGCAGACTTGGCGGACGTCGGCCAGCGCGTGCTGAAACTGATCCTGGGCATACAAGACAGCGCCTGGGAGTTGCCGGAGCGCGCGATCCTGATCGCCGAACAACTGACGCCTTCACAGACCGCCAGCCTGGACACACGCAAGGTGCTGGGGTTTGTCACTGTCGGTGGTGGCGCGACCAGCCACGTCGCAATCCTCGCCCGTGCCCTGGGCCTGCCGGCTATCTGCGGTGTTTCGGCTCAGGTGTTGGCGGTGGCCAATGGCAAGCAGGTGCTGCTCGACGCCGACAAAGGCGAGCTGCACCTCGAACCGAACCTGGCCGAAATCGAGCAGCTGGACGTTGCGCGTAAACAACAGGTGCTCCGCCATCAGCGCGATGTGGCGCAGGCGTCGTTACCTGCCACTACCCGCGATGGTCATCACGTTGAAGTCACTGCCAACGTGGCTTCGTTGCAGGAAGTCGAGCAATCCCTGAGCCTCGGCGGCGAAGGCGTCGGCCTGCTGAGATCGGAGTTCCTGTATCTGGATCGCAACCGTGCCCCAAGTCCCGACGAACAGGCAGCGACCTACACCGCGATCGCCCGTGCCCTGGGCACCGAGCGCAACCTGGTGGTGCGCACCCTCGACGTGGGTGGCGACAAACCCTTGGCCTATGTGCCGATGGACGCCGAGACCAACCCCTTCCTCGGTCTACGCGGCATCCGTTTGTGCCTGGAACGCCCGGAACTGCTGCGCGAACAATTCCGCGCGATCCTCGCCAGCGCCGGTTTTGCACGGCTGCACATCATGTTGCCGATGATCAGCCTGCTGTCGGAACTGCACCTGGCGCGCAGGATCCTTGAAGAGGAAGCACTGGCGCTGGGGCTCACCGAGTTGCCAAAGCTGGGCATCATGATTGAAGTGCCGTCCGCCGCGCTGATGGCGGATGTGTTCGCGCCCCATGTAGATTTCTTCTCTATCGGCACCAACGACCTGACCCAGTACACGCTCGCCATGGACCGCGACCACCCGCGCCTGGCCAGTCAGGCCGACAGCTTCCATCCGGCGGTACTGCGCCTGATTGCCGCCACGGTCAAGGCCGCCCACGCCCATGGCAAGTGGGTGGGTGTGTGCGGCGCGTTGGCGTCCGAGGCGCTGGCGGTACCCGTATTGATCGGGCTGGGTGTGGACGAGTTGTCGGTCAGCGTGCCGTTGATCCCCACCATCAAAGCCACTGTGCGCGAGCTGGACCTGGCTGACTGCCAGATCATTGCCCGCCAGGTCCTGGGCCTGGAAGAAGCCGCCCAGGTGCGTGAGGCCTTGCGCCAATATCACGCGGCCACCGTAGAAACCTCACCTGTCGTGGAGCACTGAGTATGTTCGAGAAATTGCAGCGGGCGTTCTGGAAGGCCCTGACGCCGGATTTGATTGCCGAGACGGCCACTGCGCCGACGCAGAGCCTGTTGTCGGTCGAGGTGCTGAACGCGTTGGGTGGGGCGGATAACCTCAAGTCGCAGCAGCGTGTGGCGCTGACGCGGGTGAGGGTGCAGTTGCAGGATGTGGCGAAGGTGGATACTACGGCGTTAAAGGCAGCGGGGGTGCCAGGTGTGATGGTGCTGACGGGCGGAGTGGTGCATCTACTCACCGGCCTTTAAGCCTAGTGGAGATCCAAATGTGGGAGCGGGCTTGCTCGCGAATGCGGTGTATCAGTCAGCCTGTGTAGCGACTGACTCACCGCTTTCGCGAGCAAGCCCGCTCCCACATTAGTCTTAGGGTGTTTGGGAGTGTGTCTTACAACTGCGGGTTATCTTCTGGCGGCTTGGTCTTGTCCACACCCGGCACATGCAAGTTGCCTTCGACCACCTGGTTGCCTTCCAACTGCGGCTGGGTCACCCAGGTAAGGATGTCGTAGTAACGCCGGATGTTCGCCACGAAGTGCACCGGCTCACCACCCCGGGCATAACCGTAGCGGGTCTTGCTGTACCACTGCTTCTGCGACAGGCGCGGCAGCATCTTCTTCACGTCCAGCCACTTGTTCGGGTTCAGGCCTTCACGTTTGGCCAAGGTGCGGGCATCTTCCAGGTGACCGGTGCCGACGTTGTAGGCGGCGAGGGCAAACCAGGTGCGATCCGGCTCGGCAATGCTGTCGTCCAATTCATCCTTGATCTTGGCCAGGTACTTGGCGCCACCCATGATGCTTTGCTTGGGGTCCAGGCGGTTGGACACGCCCATCGCCTGGGCGGTGTTCTGGGTCAGCATCATCAGGCCGCGCACGCCGGTCTTGGAGGTGACGGCCGGCTGCCACAGTGACTCCTGATAGCCGATGGCTGCCAGCAGGCGCCAATCGACCTTTTCTTCCTTGGCATAAGCGCGGAAGTGTTTCTCGTATTTGGGCAACCGCTGCTGCAGATGCTGGGCAAAGGTGTAGGCGCCTACATAACCCAGAACATCGACATGCCCGTAGTAGCGGTCTTTCAGACGCTGCAACGTACCGTTCTTTTCGACTTTATCCAGGTAGCTGTTGATCTCGTTGAGCAGGCTGTTGTCTTCACCGGCGGCCACCGCCCAGCTCTGGTTGCTGGCGTTGCCCAGGTCGAACGCCACGCGCACGTTGGGGAAGTACACCTGGTTCATCGCCACTTCGTTGGAGTCCACCAGGGTCAGGTCGATTTGCCCTTCGTCCACCATGCGCAGCAGGTCGACCACCTCAACGGCGTCGGATTCTTCGTATTCAATCGCAGGATTCTGCTTTTTCAGCGCCGCCAGTTGCTCGGCGTGGGTGCTGCCCTTGAGCACCATGATCTTCTTGCCCACCAAATCGGCCGCGTTGGTCGGGCGCGACTGGCCGTTGCGGTAGATGATCTGCGGGGTGACTTCTAAATAAGGGTGGGAGAAACGCACCTGCGTCTGGCGCTGCTCGCTGCTGACCAGGCCGGCCGCTGCGAGAACCGGGCCGTTGGGTTTGCCCAGTTGGCCGAACAGGTCGTCGAGGTTGTCGGCGGTCTCGATCTCCAGCTTCACGCCCAGGTCATCGGCAAAGCGCTTGACCAGTTCGTATTCGAAACCGGTTTCACCGTTGCGGTCCTGGAAATAGGTCGCCGGGCTGTTCCGGGTGACCACCCGCAATACGCCATCCTCCTTGATTCGCTCGAGCGTGCTGGGTTTATCAACACAGGCGCTGAGCATCAGGAAGAGTCCGGTGGCGATGAGCCATTTGGCGCATCGCGGGCGCAAAGCAGTTGGGGAGAACATCTGCGCAGTATACGCAAACGGCCCACGGCGCCATATCTCGACAGCGCGGGTCTTGTCTGCTAGCGCCGGTAAAACTGTGCTGCAGCCCGCAGAAACGGGGCTTGGCGCGCGATTGTGACGGTTAAAATAACTGCGCCGGATGCCGGGCATGCCCCCTCTAAAGGGGGGTAATCCGGCCAACTGACGTCCGGCAGCAGCCACCGGTAGCGTTTCGGGTGCCGTTGGCGGCGGTTTACGCTAGAATGCACGGCCTCAAAGCACACCCCCTTCCCGAGGCTGTCCCGAAGATGTTGATCCTGCGCGGCGCTCCTGCCCTTTCTGCCTTTCGCCACAGCAAACTCCTTGAGCAACTGAGCCAAAAGGTTCCAGCTGTTACAGGCCTGTACGCTGAATTTGCTCACTTCGCCGACGTTACCGGCGTGTTGACCGCCGACGAACAGCAAGTGCTGGCACGCCTTCTGAAGTACGGCCCAAGCGTTCCGGTTCAAGAGCCTAATGGCCGCTTGTTCCTGGTTCTGCCGCGGTTCGGCACCATCTCGCCCTGGTCGAGCAAGGCCAGCGATATCGCCCGCAACTGCGGCCTGGAAAAAATCCAGCGCCTGGAGCGTGGTATCGCGTTCTACGTCGCCGGCCAGTTCAGCGATGCCGAAGCCGAGCTGATCGCCAGCAGCCTGCACGACCGCATGACCCAGATCATCGTCAGCCAGCTGGAACAGGCTGCCGGCCTGTTCAGCCACGCCGAGCCCAAGCCGCTGACCGCGATTGACGTGCTCGGCGGTGGCCGCGCCGCCCTCGAGAAGGCCAACACCGAGCTGGGCTTGGCCCTGGCTGAAGACGAGATCGACTACCTGGTCAACGCCTTCAACGGCTTGAAGCGCAACCCGCACGACATCGAACTGATGATGTTCGCCCAGGCCAACTCCGAGCACTGCCGTCACAAAATCTTCAACGCCAGTTGGGACATCGACGGCGAAAGCCAGGAAAAAAGCCTGTTCGGCATGATCAAGAACACCTACGTGATGCACAGCGAAGGCGTTCTGTCGGCTTATAAAGACAACGCCTCGGTGATCGTCGGCTCCGTCGCCGGCCGTTTCTTCCCGGACCCTGAAACCCGCCAGTACGGCGCGGTGCAGGAGCCGGTGCACATCCTGATGAAGGTTGAGACCCACAACCACCCGACCGCGATTGCCCCGTTCCCGGGCGCAGCCACAGGTTCCGGCGGCGAAATCCGTGACGAAGGTGCTACCGGCCGAGGCGCCAAGCCAAAGGCGGGCCTGACCGGTTTCACCGTGTCCAACCTGCAGATCCCAGGCTTTGAACAGCCATGGGAAGTGCCGTACGGCAAGCCTGAGCGCATCGTCACCGCGCTGGACATCATGATCGAAGGCCCGCTGGGCGGCGCCGCGTTCAACAACGAATTCGGGCGTCCGGCGCTGACCGGTTACTTCCGTACCTTCGAACAATCCATCACCACCCCGCGTGGCGATGAAGTGCGCGGCTACCACAAGCCAATCATGTTGGCCGGCGGCATGGGCAACATCCGTGAAGAACACGTCAAGAAAGGCGAGATCCTGGTCGGCTCCAAGCTGATCGTGCTCGGCGGCCCGGCGATGTTGATCGGCCTGGGCGGCGGCGCCGCTTCTTCCATGGCCACCGGCACCAGCTCGGCAGACCTGGACTTCGCTTCCGTACAGCGCGAAAACCCAGAGATGGAGCGTCGCTGCCAGGAAGTCATCGACCGTTGCTGGCAGTTGGGTGACAAGAACCCGATCAGCTTCATCCACGACGTCGGCGCGGGTGGTCTGTCCAACGCCTTCCCGGAACTGGTCAATGATGGCGACCGTGGTGGCCGTTTCGAACTGCGCAACATTCCTAACGACGAGCCGGGCATGGCCCCGCACGAAATCTGGAGCAACGAATCCCAGGAGCGCTACGTTCTGGCAGTCGGCGCTGAAGACTTCGCACGCTTCCAGGCCATCTGCGAACGCGAGCGTTGCCCGTTTGCGGTAGTCGGCGAAGCCACTGCCGAGCCACAGCTGACGGTTACCGACAGCCACTTCGGCAACAGCCCGGTGGACATGCCGCTGGAAGTGCTGCTGGGCAAAGCCCCGCGCATGCACCGTTCGGCTGTACGTGAAGCCGAGCTGGGCGATGATTTCGACCCAAGCCAACTGGAACTGGCCGACAGCATCGAACGCGTGTTGCACCACCCGGCCGTGGCGAGCAAAAGCTTCCTGATCACCATCGGCGACCGCACCATCACCGGCCTGGTGGCCCGTGACCAAATGGTCGGCCCGTGGCAGGTTCCGGTGGCTGACGTTGCCGTTACCGCCACCAGCTTCGACGTCTACACCGGTGAAGCCATGGCCATGGGCGAGCGCACACCGCTGGCCCTGCTCGACGCCCCGGCGTCGGGCCGCATGGCCATTGGTGAAACCCTCACCAACATCGCGGCTTCGCGCATCGGTAAATTGTCCGACATCAAACTGTCGGCCAACTGGATGTCCGCTGCCGGCCACCCGGGTGAAGACGCGCGCCTGTACGACACCGTCAAGGCGGTCGGCATGGAGCTTTGCCCTGAGCTGGGTATCACCATTCCGGTGGGTAAGGACTCCATGTCCATGGCCACCCGTTGGAACGAAGACGGCATCGACAAGACGGTCACCTCGCCGCTGTCGCTGATCGTCACCGGTTTCGCACCGGTCACTGACATCCGCCAGACCCTGACCCCGCAACTGCGCATGGACAAGGGCACCACCGACCTGATCCTGATCGACCTGGGCCGTGGCCAGAACCGCATGGGCGCCTCGATCCTGGCGCAGACCCATGGCAAGCTCGGCAAGCAGGCACCGGACGTCGATGACGCCGAAGACCTCAAAGCCTTCTTCGCCGTGATCCAGGGCCTGAACGCCGACGGCCACCTGCTGGCTTACCACGACCGTTCCGACGGTGGTTTGCTGACCAGCGTTGTCGAGATGGCCTTCGCTGGCCACTGCGGTCTGAACATCGTGCTCGACAGCGTTGCCGAGGATGCTGCCGAAATCAACGGCATCCTGTTCAACGAAGAGTTGGGTGCGGTGATCCAGGTTCGCCAAGACGCTACACCGGACGTACTCGCCCAATTCAGCGCCGCTGGCCTGGACGACTGCGTGGCCGTGATCGGCCAGCCGATCAACAACGGCGAGATCAACATCTCGTTCAACGGCGACACCGTGTTTGCTGGCCAGCGCCGCTTGCTGCAACGCCAGTGGGCCGAGACCAGCTACCAGATCCAACGCCTGCGTGACAACGCCGACTGCGCCGAACAGGAATTCGACGTGATCCTGGAAGAAGACAACCCGGGCCTTAGCACCAAGCTCAGCTTCGACGTCAACCAGGACATCGCCGCGCCTTACATCAAGAAAGGTATCCGCCCACAGGTTGCCGTACTGCGTGAGCAGGGCGTCAACGGCCAGGTGGAAATGGCGGCTGCGTTCGACCGCGCCGGTTTCAATGCGATCGACGTGCACATGAGCGACATCCTCGCCGGTCGCGTTGACCTCAACGAGTTCAAAGGCCTGGTAGCCTGCGGCGGTTTCTCCTACGGCGACGTGCTGGGTGCCGGTGAAGGCTGGGCCAAGTCGGCCTTGTTCAACAGCCGTGCCCGCGATGCGTTCCAAGGCTTCTTCGAGCGCAACGACAGCTTCACCCTGGGTGTGTGCAACGGTTGCCAGATGATGTCCAACCTCAGCGAACTGATCCCGGGCAGCGAGTTCTGGCCGCACTTCGTGCGCAACCGTTCCGAGCAGTTCGAAGCCCGTGTCGCCATGGTGCAGGTGCAGGAGTCCAACTCGATCTTCCTGCAAGGCATGGCCGGTTCGCGCATGCCAATCGCCATTGCCCACGGTGAAGGCCATGCCGAGTTCGAAAGCGAAGAAGCGTTGCTCGAAGCCGACCTGTCCGGCACCGTCGCCCTGCGTTTTGTCGACAACCACGGCAAGGTCACCGAGACCTATCCGGCCAACCCGAACGGCTCGCCGCGCGGCATCACCGGCCTCACCAGCCGCGACGGTCGCGTGACCATCATGATGCCGCACCCGGAGCGTGTATTCCGCGCCGTGCAGAACTCGTGGCGTCCGGAAGAGTGGAACGAAGACGGCGCCTGGATGCGCATGTTCCGTAACGCTCGCGTGTGGGTGAACTAAGACGGTGTACAAGCTCGCCTTCTTTGTGCCCGACAGCCACGTGGAGACGGTGAAGACCGCCGTCTTTGCCGCTGGCGGCGGGCGCATCGGCAACTACGACAGCTGCGCCTGGCAAGTGCTGGGCCAGGGCCAATTCCGCGCGTTGGACGGCAGCCAGCCGTTTATCGGGCAGGTGGGCCAGGTTGAAGTGGTTGAAGAATGGAAGGTTGAGCTGGTGGTGGCGGACGAGTTGATCGTGGCTGTAGTGGCGGCGCTCAAACTCAGTCACCCGTATGAGACACCGGCGTATGAGGTGTGGCAGTTGGCGGATTTTTGATTCGTTGGCTGCATAAACACGAAACCCGCTGGGCCAGTTTGGTCAGCGGGTTTTTTGTCGGCTGTTAGGGCCTCATCGCGGGCAAGCCCGGCTCCCACATTCGACCGCGTTGTCATGTCGTACATCAATCACTGTGGGAGCTGGCTTGCCTGCGATGGCGTCGGTACAGGCGCCTCAGATCTCTCCCACAGGTCTTTCAGGTTGTCCCTCGGAACTCCTCTCACTAATCTTCACCAGTCGCTGCCAATTCAGCGACCGGGACTGCAAGCCCGCCGAAATCATGTGTTGGACATGAATGAGATTCCTGGTCTCAACACTCCAGTCGCTAGTTAAGGCCAATCGCTGGCAAGCCAGCTCCCACATTTTGAATGTATTCACAGATAAAAAATGTGGGAGGCGGGCTTGCCCGCGATGGGGCCTGTTCAGGCAAAGATTTGTTAGGCCCCAGCCACAATCTGGCGACCGCTGACCAACCGCTCCAACGCGTCACCCAAGCCCGACGCTTTGTCACCAATCAACAAGTGCCAAACACCGCTTTCCAGCTGGCTCACACCCTGGCAACCCAGAGCCGTCAGGTCAGCTTCAGACAACACCGAGTCATCCCCTAACTCCACCCGCAACCGCGTCATCGCCACCGCTTCCAACTGGCGAACATTCCCTCGGCCACCCAAGGCATTCAGCCACTTCTCGGCTTCCTGCACATTCACCGCCACCGGTTTATCCACAGACGCAACCGCCACCGGCGCACTGGCAACAAACGAAGGCATGGCCAACCGAATCTCATCGGCAATGCTGTCTGCCATCGGCCCGACCACCACCTGCAAACTGCCGCCGTTACCTGGCCGGACGACCGCCATGGCACCGAGGGCTTTCAGCTGCGCATCCACCGCCTTGTTGCGATCCACCATGTCCAACCGCAGGCGCGTGGTGCAGGCGCCAACGCTCAGCAAATTCTGCGCACCGCCCAAGGCCTGGATGTAGGCCGTAGCGCGCTGGTTATCCGTCATCACCTCAGCCTGCACCACCTGGATATCTTCCCGCCCCGGCGTTTTCAGGTTGAAGCGGCGAATGCAGTAGTTGAACACGCTGTAGTAGATCAGCGCATAGGCCAAACCAACCGGGAATACCAGCCAGCCGTTGGTGGACTTGCCCCAGCCCAGCACCATGTCGATAAACCCACCGGAGAAGGTAAAGCCCAGGTGGATATTCAGCATATTGGTGACCGCCATCGACAGGCCGGTCAGCACCGCATGGATCAGGTACAGGAACGGTGCGAGGAACATGAACGCGAACTCAATCGGCTCGGTCACCCCGGTCAGGAACGAGGTCAGCGCCATCGATAGGAAAATCCCGCCCATTACTTTGCGGCGCTCGGGCAAGGCGTTGCGGTACATCGCCAGGCACGCGGCAGGCAGACCGAACAGCATCACCGGGAACATGCCGGTCATGAACTGGCCGCCTTTGGGGTCGCCAGCGAAGTAGCGGGTCAGGTCGCCCGTCACCACCGCGCCGGTGGCCGGATCGGTGAAGGTGCCGAACACAAACCACGCCATGTTGTTGAGGATGTGGTGCAGCCCGGTGACAATCAGCAGGCGGTTGAACACGCCAAACACAAACGCACCCAGGCTGCCGCTTTCCATCAACAACACGCCGAAGCTGTTGATGCCGTGCTGGATCGGCGGCCAGATCAAACCAAAGATCACGCCCAATCCGACCGCACTGAACCCGGTGACGATCGGCACGAACCGTCGTCCACCAAAGAACGCCAGGTACTCCGGTAGCTTGATGTCCTTGAAGCGGTTGTACAGCCCGCCTGCCATCAGGCCGCTGGCGATACCGGCAAGCATGCCCATGTTGATGGACGTGTCCATCACCTTGAGCGTGGAGACCATCACCAGGTAACCAATCGCACCCGCCAAACCGGCCGTGCCGTTGTTGTCGCGGGCAAACCCCACGGCAATGCCGATGGCGAAGATCAGCGCCAGGTTGGCGAAGATCGCCTGCCCGGCGTCGTGCATCACCGCGATGTTCAAAAGATCGGTGTCGCCCAGGCGCAGCAAGAGGCCGGCGATCGGCAGGATCGCAATCGGCAGCATCAGTGCACGGCCCAGGCGTTGCAGGCCTTCGATGAAATGTTGGTACATGGCGAGTCTCCTTTTTTCTTGTTGTTGTCAGCTCAGCGGCCAGTGGTGTTGACAGGCTTGGCGAACGGCTTTGGCGCTGCTCAGGTCGAGCAGCCCTTGGCTCAGTTGCCGGCATTGCGCCGCGTCCAAGTGGCGGACGCGGTCCTTGATTTCTCCGATCTGCGGCGGGCTTACCGACAGCTCGCTGACCCCCAGGCCCACCAGGACCGGCGTGGCCAACGGGTCGGAGGCGAGGGCGCCACACACGCCGACCCAACGCCCGTGTTTTGCAGCGCCCGCGCAGGTCTGGGCGATCAGCCGCAGCAGCGCCGGGTGCAGCGCATCGACGCGCGCGGCAAGGCCGGCGTGGTCGCGGTCCATGGCCAGGGTGTACTGGGACAAGTCATTGGTGCCGATGGACAGGAAGTCCGCGTGCTTGGCCAACTGCTCGGCCATCAGTGCGGCAGCGGGCACTTCGATCATCACGCCCAGTTCGGGGCGCTGGGTCAGTTCCAGCTCCACGCACAACTCATCCAAACGCTGGCGGATCTGCAGCAGCTCATCCACTTCACTGACCATCGGCAGCAGGATGCGGCAGCGCTCCAGTGGGGAGACCTGCAGCAGCGCGCGCAGTTGCTGGTCGAGCAGTTCCGGGCGCACTTGGGCCAGGCGAATACCGCGCAGGCCCAGCACCGGATTCGCTTCGACCGGCAGCGGCAGGTAGTCGAGCTGCTTGTCGCCGCCCACGTCGATGGTGCGGATGATCACCGACTTGTCGCCCATGGCATCCAGTACTGCTTGGTAGGCCTGGCGCTGCTCCTGTTCATCCGGTGCAGTGCGACGATCAACGAAGAGAAATTCGGTGCGCAGCAGGCCGACGCCATCGGCGCCATTTTCAAACGCCACCAGGGCTTCGGCACTGGAAGCGACATTGGCGGCCACTTCGATGGTCACGCCATCGCTGGTGCGCGCCGGCTGTTGAGCCTGGGCCTGTTGCTGCTGGCGACGCCGTTTCTGCGCGTCACGAATCTGGTGCACTTCGGCGTGGCGCGCGTCGCTGGGTGCCAGTTCCAGGCGGCCGTTGGCGGCGTCCAGCACCACACGTTGACCTTGGGGCACATCGAGGACTTCGGCACCCAACGCCACCACGCAGGGCAAACCTTTGCCGCGAGCCAGGATCGCCACGTGAGAGGTGGCGCCGCCTTCGGCCATGCAAATGCCGACGGCCTGTTGCGCGCTGAGTTGCAGCAGGTCTGAGGGGGTCAGTTCATGGGCGCTGACAATCGACCCCGCGGGCAATTCGAAATGCCAGGCCTCACCCAGCAACGCACGCAGTACCCGTTGTTGCAAATCACGCAGATCGTTGGCGCGTTCGGCAAACAGTGGTTTGCCCAGGGCCAGCAATACCGCGCATTGCGCCTGGATTGCATCGCGCCAGGCGTGAGTCGCTGCGCTGCCTTTTTCGATGGAGCCGGTCGCGGCTTCCAGCAGGTTAGGATCTTCCATCAGCGCGAGGTGGGCGGCGAAGATGTCTTCTTCCTCGACGTTCTTGCGCTGGCGCGCTTGATCCAGAGTCATGCGAATTTCGCTGCGCACTTGCTCCAGGGCGGTGTCCAGGCGTTGCAGCTGCTCATCGGCAGTATGGTGGCCGGCGTCTGCCGGCAGTTCGATACCCGTCAGGCGGAACAGCGGCCCACATACGAGACCCGGAGCAGCACACACACCTTGCAACACGCCGGCTTCGGTGTTGGCTCGGCGTGGGGTGGCAACGACGGGGGCGTGGTGTTCGTGCTTGATGGCGGCGGACAAGGCCGCGACCAGTGCCTGTAACGCCGCCTCCGCATCCTTGCCGCGACAGCTCACACGCACTTCATCCCCTTCGCCAATACCCAGTCCCATCAAGCCAATCAAGCTGTCACACGAAGCTGATTTTTCACCGAAATGCAGCTGTGCCTGGCTGCTGAAACCCTGGGCCGTCTTGCGGATCAACGCCGCCGGACGCGCATGCAAACCACCGCGATGCGTGATGCGCACGCTGGCGCTGACTTCAGTGGCCGAGTTATCCACAGCGGCTTGAACCGCTGCCGCCGAACGCGCCACGACCTGCAACAACGGCTCGCCGACCTTGATCGATTGCCCGGCTACCGAACGCAATTCGAAACGTTCGCCATTGGTCAGGATGATCAGGCTGATCAAGCTCTTGCACTGGCGCGCAATGCGGTCCAGGTCAAACTGCACCAATGCTTGCCCCTTGCTCACCTTCGCGCCTTCCTTCACCAGCAAGGCAAAGCCTTCGCCGTTCAGTTCCACAGTATCGATGCCCACATGCATCAACACCTCGGCACCGTTCTGGGCGCGAATCGTCAGGGCGTGCCCGGTGCGCGCGACATGGATGATCACGCCGTCACAGGGCGCATGCAGGCAATCGTTCAGGGGGTCGATGGCAATACCATCGCCCATGGCGTGGCTTGCAAACACTTCATCAGGAACGTCGCCCAGGGTCAGCACGGGCCCGCTTAACGGGGCGCTGAGGGTCAATTCATTATTGTTGTAGGACATGGGCACGGTACTCATCAGGAAAACACCACTCAGTGAGTGCGGGTAACTTTGCTCAGGTGACGCGGCTGGTCCGGGTCCATGCCTCGGGCTTGCGCCAAACCTGCCGCCATCACGTAGAAACTCTGGATTGCCAGGATCGGGTCCAGGGTCTGGTGTTCGGCGCGGCTCAGGGTCAGGTCGCGCTCGACGATGTCATCCGGCGCAGCCAGCAATACACGGGCGCCGCGCTGGCGCATGTCGGCGGCCAGGCTCAGCAGGCCGGCTTGCTCGGCGCCGCGCGGGGCGAAGACCAGCAGGGGATAGTTGTCGCCAATCAGGGCCATCGGTCCGTGACGCACTTCGGCGCTGCTGAAGGCTTCGGCCTGGATCGCCGAGGTTTCCTTGAGCTTGAGTGCAGCTTCCTGGGCGATGGCGAAACCGGCGCCGCGACCGATGACCATCAATTGCTGGCAGTCGCGCAGGGCGTCGATGGCAACCGTCCAATCTTGCTTGGCGGCGGCACGCAGGTCATCGGGCAGGGCGCGGCAGGCTTGCAGCAACTCCGTTTCCTGGTTCCAGTGGCCAATCAGCTGCGCGCTGGCGCTGAGGGTGGCGATGAAGCTTTTGGTCGCGGCCACACTGTGTTCCGGCCCGGCGCACAGCGGCACATGGAATTCGCAGGCGGCTTCCAGCGGCGAGTCTTCGGCGTTGACCAGCGAAATGCTCAGGGCACCGCGTTTGCGTAGCAGACGCAGGCTGTTCACCAAGTCCGGACTTTGCCCCGACTGGGAGAAACCAAACGCCACCTGGCCGCTGACTTTCATTGGCGCCTGCAACAGGGTCACTACCGACATCGGCAACGACGCCACCGGAATGCCGACGTGCTGCATGGTCAGATAGGCGAAATAGCTGGCGGCATGGTCCGAGCTGCCACGGGCGATGGTCATCGCCACCTGCGGCGGCTGACGGCGCAGGCGGCCGGCGATTTCCTCCAGCGCCGGGTCCAGGCGTTGCAGTTGGGCGGCCACGGCGTCGCAGGAGGCCAGGGCCTCTTCAAGCATTTTTGAAGTCAATGGTTTCTCCTTCGACCATTACGTCGGTGAGTGTCAGGGAGCGGTCCAGGCGCACGCAGTCGGCAAAGCTGCCGGGTTGCAGGCGGCCGCGTTCTTCCAGGCCCAGGTAGTCCGCAGGAAATTGCGACAGGCGTTGTGAGGCTTCGCTGATGGGCAAGCCGATCTTCACCAGGTTGCGCAGCGCCTGGTCCATGGTCAGCGTGCTGCCGGCCAGGGTGCCATCGGCCAGGCGTACGCCGCCCAGGCATTTGGTCACGGTGTGGCTGCCCAGCTTGTATTCACCGTCGGGCATGCCGGCGGCGGCGGTGGAATCGGTGACGCAATACAGGCATGGGATCGAGCGCAACGCCACGCGCATGGCGCCGGGGTGAACGTGGAGCAGATCCGGGATCAATTCGGCGTATTTGGCGTGGGCCAACGCGGCGCCGACGATGCCCGGCTCGCGGTGATGCAACGGGCTCATCGCGTTGTACAAATGGGTAAAGCTGGTGGCTCCGGCGGCGAGGGCGGCGACGCCTTCTTCGTAGCTGCCCAGGGTGTGGCCGATCTGCATGCGCACGCCGCGTTCGCTGAGGGCGCGGATCAGGCCGTCGTGGCCAGCGATTTCCGGCGCGATGGTGATCACGCGGATTGGCGCCAGGCGCAGGTAGGCTTCCACTTCGGCCATCAACGCGGTGTGGGCGAAGTTGGGTTGGGCGCCGAGTTTTCCGGGATTGATGTAGGGCCCTTCCAGGTGCACGCCGAGTACACGGGCGCTGCCGGTAGGACGTTGCTCGCAGAACGTGCCGAGCTGGCCAAGCACGCTGGAGATTTCCTCCACCGGAGCTGTCATGGTGGTGGCCAGCAACGAGGTAGTACCAAAGCGCACATGGGTGCGGGTGATCGTCTCGAAGGCATCGCGGCCTTCCATGATGTCCGCGCCGCCACCGCCGTGCACATGCAGGTCGATAAAGCCCGGCAGCAGGTAGGGCAACTCGTTTTCAGCCGGGTCGCAGGGCGTGCCTTCGATGGCGACGACCTTGCCGTGCGCGTGCACCAGGCGGCCGCGAATCCAGCCGCTGGGCGTGAGGATGTTGTCTTCGGACATGGGCAGTTCTCTAAATTCGCAGTTCAGCGGAATAGTCGTGGCGACGCAGTTCTGCGACGAAGTCGTAGTAGTCGTTGCGGCAGTAGGTGTCGGTGATTTCGATCGGGGTGTTATCGGCGGTGTAGCCGACCCGGGTCATCAGCAGCATGGCGGTGCCGGGGGCGATGCCGACCAGCTTGGCGAACTCGTCCGAGGCGTTGATCGCCTGGATATGCTGCAGGGCGCGCACCACCGGTTTGCCGATGCCTTCCAGGTACTCGTACAGCGAGTGGCCGATGGCTTGTGGCTGTGGCAGCACCGAGGCGGGCATGGTGGTCATTTCAATTGCCATCACCGTGTCATCCGCCTTACGCAAGCGCTTGAGGCGAGCCACTTTGTCGGCGGGCGACAGGCCCAGGCGGATCATCTCTTCGTGGGTCGGCTGGGTCAGTTCACGCTCCAGCCATTGGGAGCTGGGCACGAAACCCTTGAGCCGCAGCATTTCGCTGAACCCCGACAGGCGCGACAGCGGCTGTTCCAAACGTGGCGAAATATAGGTGCCGGAACCTTGGTTGCGGCGGATCAGCCCTTGGGCAAACAACACTTCCAACGCCTTGCGTGCGGTGACGCGCGAAATGCTCAATTGCTCGCTGAGAACGCGTTCTGACGGCAGTGCCTGCTCGGACGTCCACTGGCCGGCATGGATCGCCGCTTCCAGTTTGCGCGCCAATTGCAGGTACAGCGGCGTGGATTGTTTGTCGTCGGGGCGCAGGGCCAGGATGGGATTCATCGTTAAGGTTTCCGATGCGGTTATTGGAGTGTTGTCGCCCGGTATGGGCCGGAAATTAATACCACTTAAATACCATGTCAATGCAGTCAAAATGGTGCAGGCATTGGTTTTCGGGCTCTGTAATGGGGCCTGGTATCAAGTGGTATTAGAGAGGTCTTTATCACGCGCAGAACTGCGCAGCCCGCGGGGGTGAACTGGTATTCACCGGCGGGCGCGGGGCAGGGCAGGAATTTTTTCGAATTATTTTACGAACGGTACGAGATTACGGACGAATCTCGATCAGGGTGCCGTCTTTGACCAAGTTCCAAACTTCGCGCATGTCCACGTTGCGCATGCCGATGCAGCCGTCGGTCCAGTCCAGGGTGTGGAACCACTGTTCCGGGTAATCCTCGGTGTCGGGGGTGCCGTGGATCATGATCATGCTGCCGGGCTTCACGCCTTCGCGGCGGGCGCGGGCGGCGTCGCTGATGTTTGGGTAGGAGATGTGCATGGCCAGGTTGAAGCGGTCGCTGGTCTTGCGCCAGTCGATCCAGTACAGGCCCTCTGGCGTACGGCGGTCGCCCTCGATCAGCTTGTGGCCCTTGGGGTTCTTGCCCAGGGAAATGCGGTAGGTCTTGAAAGGCTTGCCGTCGTTGATCAACTGCAATTGGTGGGCAGACTTGAGCACCAGGACTTTTTCGACAGGCTTGCCGCCCAGGGTTTGCACGGTGGAGGCTGGTGACAGCGTGGTGAACGACAGGCAGAGCAGGGCAAGCACCCAGCGCATCAAAGACGGTATCCCCAGTGTCATGGCGCGGGCTTTCCCATCGCCGGCACGGCTTCGCTGCGCACCGGGAACGACTGTTGCCTGCGGTCAGCGAAAAAGTATTCCAGGGTACGCCCGACCGTGCGGAAAGCCAGCTCGGACCAAGGGATGTCGGCTTCATCGAACAGCTGCACTTCCAGGCTCTCGGGACCGGCGGCGAAGTCCAGGTCGAGCAGGTCGGCGCGGTAGAAAATATGCACCTGGTTGATGTGTGGCACGTCGATCAGCGTATAGATGTTCAGGTTGTGCACGCGGGCGCAGGCTTCTTCCAGGGTTTCGCGCATGGCGGCCTGTTCCACGGTCTCGCCGTTTTCCATGAAGCCGGCGGGCAGGGTCCAGTAGCCCAGGCGCGGTTCGATGGCGCGACGGCACAGCAGCACTTTATCGCCCCACACGGGTACGGTGCCGGCGACGATGTTGGGGTTCTGGTAGTGGATGGTCGAGCAGTGATCACACACAAAGCGCAGGCGGCCGTCGCCTTCGGGGATGCGTTGGGTGACCGGTTTACCGCACTGGCTGCAGAAATTCATGCTGGGGTTCCTGGAAAGTGCGTCTATCTTGGCGTGACGGGCAGGGCGCTGCAACAAGTTGTCGTTTAGCGACACGGCGCGGGTTTTGGGGTTGGGCGCCCGCGAGCTTTGGTGCATGATGCAAGGTAGCCAACAGACCGAGATGACTCATGCTGGACGAGCTACTTCGCCGGGTAAGCAATCACACCCCCCACACGCTTGAAACCGACGGGCGTTTCCCCGAGGCCGCGGTGCTGGTGCCGATTACCCGCAGTGACGAACCTGAGCTGATCCTGACCCTGCGCGCCAGTGGCCTGTCGACCCATGGTGGCGAAGTGGCCTTTCCCGGCGGGCGCCGTGACCCCGAAGACCCGGACCTGATCTTCACCGCGCTGCGCGAGGCCGAAGAAGAAATCGGCCTGCCGCCCGGGCTGGTCGAAGTGATCGGCCCGCTGAGCCCGTTGATCTCCCTGCATGGCATTCGGGTTACGCCGTATGTCGGCGTCATCCCAGATTACGTCGAATACCTGGCCAACGATGCCGAAATCGCCGCTGTTTTCAGCGTGCCCTTGGACTTCTTCCGACAAGACCCACGGGAACATACCCACCGGATCGATTACCAAGGCCGCAGTTGGTACGTGCCCAGCTATCGGTTCGGCGAATACAAGATCTGGGGGCTGACGGCGATCATGATCGTCGAGTTGATCAACCTCCTCTATGACGATGCCAAGATCAGCCTGCACCAACCACCCAAGAGTTTCATCAACATCTAAGCCATCGCTTGAATGGCAACGCCGTGAGGAAACACCATGAAATACCGCCTGGGCGACGCCCGCGTCGAGACGCATCCACACAGCTGGGTGGCGCCGAATGCCACGCTGGTGGGCAAGGTCAAGCTGGAGGAGGGCGCCAATGTCTGGTTCAACGCGGTGTTGCGTGGCGACAACGAACTGATCCTGATCGGCAAGAACAGCAACGTGCAGGACGGTAGCGTGATGCACACCGACATGGGCTACCCGCTGACCCTGGGCACCGGCGTGACCATTGGCCATAACGCCATGTTGCACGGCTGCACGGTGGATGATTACAGCCTGATCGGCATCAACGCGGTGATCCTCAATGGCGCCAAGATCGGCAAGCACTGCATCATCGGCGCCAATTCGCTGATCGGCGAAGGCAAGGAAATTCCCGATGGTTCGCTGGTGATGGGTTCGCCGGGCAAGGTGGTGCGTGAATTGACCGACGCGCAGAAACGCATGCTTGAAGCCAGCGCTGCGCACTATGTGCATAACTCGCAGCGTTATGCGCGTGACCTGGTTGAGCAGGAAGAATGAGCCCGATCGAGCGCCCCGTTGCGTCGCCGTGCGTGAGCATTTGTGCATTGGATGACGACGATATTTGTACTGGCTGCCAGCGCACGGTGGATGAGATTACGCGTTGGAGTCGCATGGATAACGCCGAGCGCCGGGTGGTGTTGGGGTTGTGTCATGAGCGGGCGGTGACGAGTGGGCTGGTGTTTATGGTTTCCGGGAAATCCGGCGGCTGAGTGCTATCCCCTGTAGGAGCGAGCTTGCTCGCGAAAAACTCGATGACACCGCGTATAGTCAGGTACCCCGCGTAATCGTTAATGTTTTTCGCGAGCAAGCTCGCTCCTACAGGTTTTCGCCCCATGCTCTTCCTGATCGCCTACATTAGCAGCGTCGTGCTGATCAACTTCGCCTTCTCCACCGCCCCGCACCTGGACGTTATCTGGTCTGCTTGGGGTGGCCTGGTCTTTATCCTGCGCGACATGGTGCAAACCCGCTTCGGCCACGGTGCGATCATCGCCATGCTGGCTGCGCTGGTGCTGTCGTATGTCACGTCCGACCCAGCCATCGCCCTGGCCAGCGCCACGGCCTTCGCGGTGTCCGAGTGCATCGACTGGCTGGTGTTCAGCATCACCAAGCGCCCGTTGCACGACCGCCTGTGGATAAGTTCGGCGCTGAGTATTCCTCTCGATACCTTCATCTTTTTCGGCTTGATCGGCGCGCTCACCCCAGCGGTAGCGGGCACCGCGCTGGTGTCGAAATTCGCCGGGGTCACGGTGGTGTGGTTGATCATGGCCTGGCGCATCCGCAAGCGCGCCGTCGTCAACTGAGGCCAATTGCTGCAGTTCATGTAAAATGCCGGCCTTTCTCCCAATGATCCGCTCCCCTGAGGACCTGAGATGACCCGAATCGGAACTCCATTGTCGCCAACCGCGACCCGCGTTTTGCTGTGTGGCTGCGGTGAGCTGGGCAAGGAAGTGGTAATCGAACTGCAACGCCTGGGCGTTGAAGTGATTGCCGTGGATCGCTACGCCAATGCGCCGGCCATGCAGGTGGCGCACCGTAGCCACGTGATCAACATGCTCGACGGCGCTGCGTTGCGTGCGGTGATCGAGGCCGAGAAGCCGCACTTCATCGTGCCGGAAATCGAAGCCATCGCCACCGCGACCCTGGTAGAACTGGAAGCCGAAGGCTTCACCGTGATCCCGACCGCGCGCGCCACCTCGTTGACCATGAACCGTGAAGGCATCCGCCGCCTGGCCGCTGAAGAGCTGGACCTGCCGACCTCGCCGTACCACTTCGCCGATACCTTCGAAGACTACAGCAAGGCCGTGCAGGACCTGGGCTTCCCTTGCGTGGTCAAGCCGGTGATGAGTTCGTCGGGCAAAGGCCAGAGCCTGCTGCGCAGCGCCGATGATGTGCAGAAAGCCTGGGACTATGCCCAGGAAGGTGGTCGTGCCGGTAAAGGCCGCGTGATCATCGAAGGCTTTATCGACTTCGACTACGAAATCACTCTGTTGACCGTGCGTCACATCGGCGGCACCACGTTCTGTGCCCCGGTCGGTCACCGTCAGGAGAAGGGCGACTACCAGGAATCCTGGCAGCCGCAGGCCATGAGCCCGATTGCCCTGGCAGAGTCCGAGCGTGTTGCCAAAGCGGTGACCGAGGCCCTGGGAGGTCGTGGTCTGTTTGGCGTTGAGCTGTTCATCAAGGGGGATCAGGTGTGGTTCAGCGAAGTCTCGCCGCGCCCGCATGACACCGGTTTGGTGACCTTGATTTCCCAGGACCTGTCGCAGTTTGCGCTGCATGCGCGCGCAATCCTGGGCCTGCCGATCCCGTTGATCCGTCAGTTCGGGCCTTCGGCCTCGGCGGTGATCCTGGTAGAAGGCCAGTCGACCCAGACTGCGTTCGCCAACCTGGGCGCCGCGTTGAGTGAACCGGACACGGCGTTGCGTCTGTTTGGCAAGCCGGAAGTGAATGGCCAGCGCCGCATGGGCGTGGCGCTGGCGCGGGATGAGTCGATTGAAGCGGCTCGGGCTAAGGCGACCCGTGCTTCGAAGGCTGTTGTAGTAGAGCTGTAAGGCAGGCCCTGTAGGAGCGAGCTTGCTCGCGAAGGCATTTCAGGCGCATTGCGCGTCGGATGTTCCTTTTTCGCGAGCAAGCTCGCTCCTACAGGTGATTCGGTCTATCAGACGACCTTGTTCAAGTCATTATCCCGCGTCTCTTTCAGGCACAGCACAGCAATCAAGCTGAGCAGCGCTGCCGCCGACACATACCCGCCGACATAACTCAGCCCACCCATCGCCACCAGCTTGGTCGCGAAAAACGGTGCGGCCGACGCGCCTACAATCCCGCCCAGGTTATACGCCGCCGAAGCACCGGTATAACGCACGCGGGTCGGGAACAGTTCCGGCAGCATGGCGCCCATCGGCGCGAAGGTCACGCCCATCAGGAACAGCTCCAAGGCCAGGAACAGCGCTACGGCCCAGGTCGAACCGTGAGTCAGCAGCGGCTCCATGGTGAAGCCCGACAGGATCGCCAGGATCGCGCCGACAATCAGCACCGGCTTGCGTCCGTAGCGATCACTGGCCAGCGCCGCCAATGGCGTCGCCAGTCCCATGAACAGCACCGCAAAGCACAGCAGACCGAGGAAGGTCTCGCGGCTGTAGCCCAGGGTTGAAACGCCGTAACTCAGGGAGAACGCGGTGGTGATGTAGAACAGCGCGTAACACACCACCATCGACGCAGCGCCCAGCAATACCGGCAGCCAATGCTGACTGAACAATTCCACCAGTGGCACCTTGACCGGCGCTTCCTTGGCGACGGCGTTGGCGAACACCGGCGTTTCGTGCAGCTTCAGTCGCGCGTACAGGCCAACCATCACCAGCGCAGCGCTGAGGATGAACGGGATGCGCCAGCCCCAGCTGCGGAACTGCTCGTCGTTCAGGCTCATGGCCAGAATCAGGAACAAGCCGTTGGCGGCCAGGAAGCCGATCGAAGGGCCCAATTGCGGGAACATGCCAAACCAGGCGCGCTTACCCTTGGGCGCGTTCTCGGTGGCCAGCAGCGCCGCGCCGCCCCACTCACCGCCCAAGCCGAGGCCTTGGCCGAACCGCAGCACACACAACAGGATCGGCGCCCAGGCCCCGATGCTGTCATAGCCGGGCAGCAAGCCAATCAGCGTGGTACATACGCCCATCAGCAGCAGTGACGCCACCAGTGTGGATTTACGCCCGATGCGGTCGCCGAAGTGGCCGAACAGCGCTGAGCCCAGCGGGCGGGCGATGAAGGCGATACCGAAGGTGAGGAATGACGCCAGCATCTGTGCGGTGCCAGAGGTCTGCGGGAAGAACACCGGGCCGATCACCAGCGCAGCGGCCGTGGCGTAGATATAGAAGTCGTAGAACTCGATGGCGGTGCCGACGATGCTCGCCGTGGCGACCCGTGCAGTCGAGTTGGTCGGGGCGGCGGCGGGCGCGGCCACGTTGTAGGTGGTGCTCATGGTGGTGTCCCTGATGGTCATTGCGCGTTTGGACGCGGATTATTATTGGTCGAACACCCATGGATCAGGGTTGTGCGCGGGCAGGCTCGGGATGGGAGCGAACACCGGTCGGACACGATAAGGCGGTGCCTGGACACGCTGGGTGCGGGTAGCACGCGGTCGGGCGCGGCTCTGGTAAGCCGCACCGATTATAGGAAGGGGTTTGAACATACAACAAGGGGGCTGACACGCCGCAAATCAAAATGTGGGAGCGGGCTTGCTCGCGAAAGCAGTGGGTCAGTCAGCTCATCTTCAGCTGGTCTACCGCATTCGCGAGCAAGCCCGCTCCCACAGGGAGAATGTGTTTCGCCAGCAGCTTATACGGCGACCGGCATCCGGCTGGTGTGCCAGATCAGCACCTTGCTCACGCGGTTGTCCTCGGTCTCGAGGATTTCCAGGCGGTAGCGCCCGATTTTCAGGCACACCGCGCAATCGGGAATGGTCTCCAGCGCTTCGGTGACCAGGCCGTTGAGGGTCTTGGGGCCGTCGCTGGGCAGGTGCCAGTTCAGGCTCTTGTTGAGTTCGCGGATCGATGCAGCGCCATCGATGATGTAGCGGCCGTCCGGCTGAGGCTCGATATGCGGGTTGTCGGCACTTTGCTCGCTTTCGAATTCGCCGACGATTTCTTCGAGAATGTCTTCCAGGGTCACGATACCCAGCACTTCGCCGTATTCATCCACCACCATGCCCAGGCGGCGCTGCTGCTTGTGGAAGTTCAGCAGTTGCAGTTGCAGGGGCGTGCTTTCCGGGACGAAGTAGGGTTCGTGGCAGGCGGCGAGCAACGCTTCCTTGGTCAGGCTGGCGTCGGGCAGCAGGTGCTGGATCTGCCGGGTGTTGAGCACGGCCTGCACTTGGTTGATATCACTGTGGAACACCGGCAGGCGCGTACGCTGGGAGGTGCGCAGTTGCTCGATGATCTCTTCGATCGAGTCGTCCAGGTTGATGCCGTCCACTTCACTGCGCGGCACCAGGATGTCGTTGACAGTGATGTTGTCCAGGGCGTGGATGCCGGGCATGCCAGGGGTGTGGCCTTCGTCGGATTCGGCTTCCCGCTCGTCGTCATGGTCGGGCAGCGGTTCGTCGCTCTGTTTCACCACGCCGGATTTGCGTGCGAACGGGCGCAGCAGCAACAGGCTGATGCCATTGAGCAGCCAGGCCAGCGGGTAGAGGATTTTCAGCGGCACGCCCAACAGCGTATTGCCAAAGCCCAGCACGGCCTGCGGATGGCGGACGGCGAGGGCGCGGGGCAGGTAGTCGGCCAGAACCAGCAGGATCGCGCAGGAGATCATCCAACCCAGCCAGGGCCCGTTCTGCGCCCAGGCATAGATGGCCAGCAGCGTGCAGAGGATCACCACGGCGGCGCGACACAGGCTGTTGCACAGGATCAGGCTGTTACGCGGAAAGCTCAGGCGGGTGGCGGCCTTGTCGCCCTGGCGTGTGCCGGGGCGCAGGGCCAGCAGGTGTTGTTGCGCGGCTTCGATGGCGGTGAATAGTGCGGCCCATAGGACCAGCAGGGCGATTACCGCGAGCATCGGCTCCAGTGGCAGGTTGTCCATGATCGCTGCCCGTCAGATATGCAGGATGTATTCGCGGACCAGCTTGCTGCCGAAATAGGCCAGCATCAGCAGGCAGAAACCGGCCAGGGTCCAGCGGATCGCCTTGTGCCCGCGCCAGCCGAGGCGGTTGCGGCCCCACAGCAACACGCTGAACACCACCCAGGCCAGGCACGCTAGCAGGGTCTTGTGCACCAAGTGCTGGGCGAATAGGTTTTCGACGAACAGCCAGCCGGAGATAAGCGACAGCGACAGCAGCGTCCAGCCGGCCCACAGGAAGCCGAACAGCAGGCTTTCCATGGTTTGCAGCGGCGGGAAGTTCTTGATCAGCCCCGAGGGGTGCTTGTGCTTGAGCTGGTGGTCCTGCAGCAGCAGGAGCAGGGCCTGGAACACCGCGATGGTGAACATGCCGTAAGCGAGGATCGACAGCAGGATGTGCGCGAGGATGCCCGGTTCTTCATCGATCACCTGCACCGTGCCGGTCGGGGCGAATTGCGCCATCAGTACCGTAAGCACCCCCAGCGGGAATAGCAGCACCAGCAGGTTCTCGACGGGAATCCGGTAGCAGGCCAGCAGGGTCAATGCGATGACGGCAGCCGCGATGAGGCTGGCGGCGCTGAAAAAATCCAGGCCGAGGCCGACGGGCGTCATCAAATGGGTAAACAGGCTGGCAGCATGGGCCAGCAGGGCGAGGACGCCAAGGCCGACGAGCAGGCGTTTGTCCGCCTTGGCGCCTTGGGCCAGACGAGTGCCCTGGTAGAGAGTCGCAGCGGCATACAAAATGGCGGCGGCGAGGCTGGGTAGCAAACTGGGTGACAAAGGGAGCATAAATCCTGTTAGGCAAGCCCGAAAGGCGCTGAGTTTGGCATACCCCCGCGTAACACGAAAGACTCTCAAGCCAGACAGCGGGTGTGCATGGCGGCAGTCTTCGCTATAATCCGCGACCTGCCCACGCCGCAGGCTCACCGAGCGCTGTTTTTAATAGCGATTTACCACAGCCTGGGCCGCCATTACCTCGGTCTATGAATAGGGCCTGAAAGGATCGCGCATGTTTGAAAATCTGACTGACCGTCTCTCGCAGACGCTGCGCCATGTCACCGGCAAGGCCAAGCTGACCGAGGACAATATTAAAGACACCCTGCGTGAAGTGCGCATGGCGTTGCTGGAAGCCGACGTGGCTTTGCCGGTGGTGAAGGACTTCGTCAACTCGGTCAAAGAGCGCGCGGTGGGCACCGAAGTGTCTCGCAGCCTCACGCCGGGCCAAGCCTTTGTGAAGATCGTCCAGGCCGAGCTCGAAAGCCTGATGGGCGCGGCCAATGAAGACTTGAACCTCAGCGCCGTGCCGCCGGCCGTCGTATTGATGGCCGGTCTGCAAGGTGCGGGTAAGACCACCACCGCCGGCAAGCTGGCGCGCTTCCTTAAAGAGCGCAAGAAGAAGTCCGTGATGGTGGTGTCGGCCGACGTGTACCGTCCGGCGGCCATCAAGCAGTTGGAAATGCTCGCTGGCGAAGTAGGCGTGACTTTCTTCCCGTCCGACCTGAGCCAGAAGCCGGTCGACATCGCCAACGCGGCTATTAAAGAAGCCAAGCTGAAGTTCATCGACGTGGTCATCGTCGATACCGCCGGTCGCCTGCACATCGACGAAGAGATGATGGGCGAGATCAAGGCGCTGCATGCCGCGATCAACCCGGTCGAGACGCTGTTCGTGGTCGACGCCATGACCGGCCAGGATGCGGCCAATACCGCCAAGGCCTTTGGTGACGCACTGCCGCTGACCGGCGTGATCCTGACCAAGGTCGACGGTGACGCCCGCGGCGGTGCTGCGCTGTCGGTACGTGCCATCACCGGCAAGCCGATCAAGTTCATCGGTATGGGCGAGAAGAGCGAAGCGCTCGAGCCGTTCCACCCAGAGCGTATTGCCTCGCGCATCCTCGGCATGGGCGACGTGCTCAGCCTGATCGAGCAGGCCGAAGCCACGCTCGACAAGGACAAGGCCGACAAGCTGGCCAAAAAGCTGAAGAAGGGCAAGGGCTTCGACCTCGAAGACTTCCGCGACCAGCTGCAACAAATGAAGAACATGGGCGGTCTTGGCGGCCTGATGGACAAACTGCCGAACATCGGCGGTGTGAACCTGGCGCAGATGGGCAATGCCCAGGGCGCGGCAGAGAAGCAGTTCAAGCAGATGGAAGCCATCATCAACTCCATGACCCCGGCCGAGCGCCGCGATCCCGAGCTGATCAGCGGTTCGCGCAAGCGCCGGATCGCCATGGGTTCCGGCACCCAGGTGCAGGACATCGGTCGCTTGATCAAGCAACACAAGCAGATGCAGAAGATGATGAAGAAATTCTCCGCCAAGGGCGGAATGGCCAAGATGATGCGCGGCATGGGCGGTATGTTGCCCGGCGGCGGGATGCCAAAGATGTAAAGAATTCGAGCAGAAGTTCGCTTCTGCTCCGACCCACAGGGATGTGGGATCTCCAGCAAACCCGCCGTTGGCGGGGGCTGACCGGCCGTTTTAACCGACGGCTCTATAGCAGATCTGAGTGGCACGCTGATAGGCGCCAGAAAAAGACATTTGCAAAAGTCCGGATATTCCTTAGAATATGCGGCCTTTCGGGCACCTATGCCCGCTGTGCATTTAGATTTGCAGCACCGACTACAGGAACGATGTTCACATGCTAACAATCCGTCTTGCCCTTGGCGGCTCCAAAAAGCGCCCGTTTTACCACTTGACCGTAACCGACAGCCG
>Ga0209070_100234_pt1 | contig 58575 bp, 68 predicted proteins | sample SynthPrep_5_END__FD_187205 | JGI IMG/M metagenome (GOLD analysis project Ga0209070, IMG submission 187205) | Synthetic microbial communities from Ohio, USA - SynthPrep_5_END_DS10_MetaG (SPAdes) (version 2) | ecosystem: Engineered > Bioreactor > Aerobic > Activated sludge | place: USA: Ohio... | reverse complement strand
GGCGACAACGTCACGGTTGAAGTCGAGCTGATCGTTCCGATCGCGATGGAAGAAAAGCTGCGCTTCGCTATCCGCGAAGGCGGCCGTACCGTCGGCGCCGGCATCGTTGCTTCGATCGTCGAGTAATTTCGACTTTTAAAATTCGCTCCGACGGCGGTGTCACAAACACCGCCGTCGGGCTTTTAATAAAAAGCCTGGCGGCGTTGCATTTTTAGTGCTTGAAAAATTCGGTGAAAGCGCGTAAACGCGCACTCACACTCACCGCTGGATTCGCAAGCATTTGCGAAACGCGGTGTTTTAGCAATACAGACTACTGAAATGATTGGGGTGCGAGGCGCATCCCTCTCGATTTTTGAAAATCTGCGGCGCCACGATCAATAGAAGTTCATGTGTTTCCGCGTGCGGAAACGAATAACAAAGAACAAGGACAAGACGAATGACCGGCCAGAATATCCGTATCCGCCTCAAGGCGTTCGATCACCGGATCCTCGATGCCTCTACCCGTGAAATCGTGTCGACCGCAAAGCGCACCGGCGCCAGCGTTCGCGGCCCGGTTCCACTCCCCACCCGCATCGAAAAGTTTACCGTCAACCGCTCTCCTCACGTTGACAAGAAAAGCCGTGAACAGTTCGAAATGCGGACGCACAAGCGTCTTCTCGATATCGTTGACCCCACCCCGCAGACTGTCGATGCTCTTATGAAGCTCGACCTCGCTGCTGGCGTTGACGTGGAAATCAAGCTCTAAGACCCGGCCCGATCCATCCAAGGTGAGGGCTGAAATAACAAGGAAGGTACGTGGAGCAATCCAACGACTTCCAAACCGGAGACCGGAAACATCGTGAGATGTCGAAGGGCACTCCTTAACAAAGGCCAGAGAGGGTTTTCCCTTCAAGGCTCGCAAGAGGATGAACCAATGCGTTCAGGTGTGATTGCACAGAAAGTGGGTATGACACGCGTCTATAACGACGCAGGTGAACATATCCCCGTAACAGTATTGCGACTGGATAACGTACAAGTCGTTGCCCAGCGCACGGAAGACAAGAATGGCTACACCGCAGTTCAGCTCGGTGCCGGCCAGTCCAAGGTCAAGAACACGACGAAGGCGCTTCGCGGTCATTTTGCCGCTGCCAATGTCGAACCGAAAGCCAAGCTCGTCGAGTTCCGGGTTTCCCCCGAGAACCTGATCGACATCGGTGCAACACTGACCGCAACTCATTTTCAGAACGGCCAGCTGGTGGACGTCACTGGAACCACAATCGGTAAAGGTTTTGCCGGTGCTATGAAGCGTCACAACTTCGGTGGTGGCCGCGCTTCGCACGGTAACTCCGTATCGCACCGTGCACACGGTTCGACCGGTAACAACCAGGATCCGGGCCGCGTCTGGAAGGGCAAGCGCATGGCTGGTCATATGGGCCAGACACGCGTTACGACCCAGAACCTCGAAGTCGTTTCGACTGACGAAGACCGTGGCCTCATCCTCGTGAAGGGTGCAGTTCCCGGTTCGAAGGGTTCCTGGATCATCGTCCGCGACGCCGTCAAGTCGGCTGCGAAGTAAGGGAGCCTTATCATGGAATTGAACGTCAAGACCCTCGAGGGAAAAGACGCCGGCAAGGTTTCTCTGTCGGATGAGATCTTTGGCCTCGACCCCCGCCAGGACATTCTGGCCCGCATGGTTCGCTGGCAGCTTGCTAAGAAGCAGCAGGGAACCCACAAGACCAAGAACCGGTCGGAAGTTTCCCGCACCGGTGCCAAGATGTACAAGCAGAAGGGTACGGGCCGCGCTCGTCATCATTCGGCTCGCGCACCGCAGTTCCGCGGCGGCGGCAAGGCCCACGGCCCGGTCGTTCGCAGCCACGCCCATGACCTTCCCAAGAAGGTTCGTGCGCTCGCTCTGCGTCACGCCCTGTCTGCAAAGCTGAAGGCTGAAGAACTGATCATCGTTGATCAGCTCGTTGCATCTGAAGCAAAGACCAAGGCTCTGCTGGGCAGCTTCGCTTCGCTTGGCCTGACCAACGCTCTCGTTATCGGTGGCGCTGAACTTGATGGCAACTTCAAGCTCGCAGCCCAGAACATCCCGAATGTGGACGTTCTGCCGGTACAGGGCATCAATGTTTACGACATCCTGCGCCGTGGCAAGCTGGTGCTTTCCAAGGCTGCTGTAGAGGCTCTGGAGGAGCGGTTCAAATGACGGATCTTCGCCACTACGATGTGATCGTATCTCCTTCGATCACGGAAAAGTCGACGCTGGTCTCCGAACAGAACCAGGTCGTATTCAACGTCGCCAAAAGCGCTTCCAAGCCTGAAATCAAGGCTGCCGTGGAAGCTCTCTTCGGCGTCAAAGTCACGGCTGTGAACACGCTTATCCGCAAGGGTAAGACCCGTCGTTTCCGTGGGTTCGCCGGTAAGCTGAAAGACGTCAAGAAAGCCGTCGTTACGCTCGCCGAAGGTCAATCCATCGACGTGTCCACCGGACTCTAAAGGTTAGGCCCAAGCGGGCAAAGACCCAAAAGGGAACAATAAAATGGCATTGAAAAGTTTCAATCCGACCACGCCAAGCCAGCGCCAGCTGGTTATCGTGGACCGCGCTTCGCTCTACAAGGGCAAGCCGGTAAAGGCTCTGACCCAGGGCCTCAGCTCCAAGGGTGGCCGCAATAACCAGGGCCGGATCACCGTCCGGTTCCAGGGTGGCGGTCACAAGCGGACCTACCGTCTGGTGGATTTCAAGCGTCGCAAGTTCGACGTTGAAGGCACCGTTGAACGTTTGGAATACGACCCCAACCGCACCGCGTTCATCGCGCTGGTTACGTATACCGACGGCGAACAGGCTTACATTCTCGCGCCACAGCGTCTCGCTGCTGGTGACAAGGTGATCGCCTCCGACAAGGCAGTGGACGTGAAGCCCGGCAACACCATGCCGCTTCAGTACATTCCGGTCGGTTCGATCATCCACAACGTCGAGATGAAGCCGGGTAAAGGCGGTCAGATCGCCCGCTCCGCCGGTACGTATGTCCAGCTCGTCGGCCGCGATGCCGGTATGGCCATCCTGCGTCTCAACTCGGGCGAACAGCGTCTGGTGCATGGCTCGTGCCTCGCATCAATCGGTGCTGTTTCGAACTCGGATCACGGCAACATCAACGACGGCAAGGCTGGTCGTTCGCGTTGGCGTGGCAAGCGTCCGCACGTTCGCGGCGTCGTCATGAACCCGGTCGACCACCCGCACGGTGGTGGTGAAGGTCGCACATCGGGTGGTCGTCACCCGGTTACTCCGTGGGGCAAGCCCACGAAGGGCAAGCGCACCCGTTCGAACAAGTCGACCGACAAGTTCATCATGCGCTCGCGCCATCAGCGTAAGAAGTAAGAGAGGTAGTCACTAATGGCTCGTTCAGTATGGAAAGGTCCGTTTGTTGACGGCTATCTTCTCACCAAGGCTGAGAAGGTGCGCGAGAGCGGACGTAATGAAGTAATCAAGATCTGGAGCCGTCGCTCCACGATCCTGCCGCAGTTCGTCGGTCTGACCTTCGGCGTTTATAACGGCAGCAAGCATGTGCCCGTCTCGGTCAACGAAGACATGGTCGGACACAAGTTCGGTGAATTCTCTCCGACCCGTACCTATTACGGTCACGGCGCGGACAAGAAGGCAAAGAGGAAGTAATCATGGCGAAGGCTAAGACCGAACGCCGGCTGAAGGACAATGAGGCTCAGGCCATTGCCCGTACGCTCCGCGTCAGCCCCCAGAAACTGAACCTGGTTGCCGCTCTTATCCGTGGCAAGAAGGTTGATCGCGCTCTCGCCGAGCTCGAATTCTCCCGCAAGCGCATTGCAGGCACCGTCAAGAAGACGCTGGAATCTGCAATTGCCAATGCGGAAAACAACCATGACCTCGACGTCGACGCTCTCGTCGTCGCCGAGGCCTATGTTGGCAAGTCCATCACCATGAAGCGTTTCCACGCTCGTGGCCGTGGTCGTGCGTCCCGCATTGAAAAGCCGTTCGCTCATCTCACGATCGTTGTTCGTGAAGTTGAGGAAAAAGGGGAGGCCGCATAATGGGTCAGAAAATCAATCCAATCGGCTTCCGCCTCGGCATCAACCGTACCTGGGATAGCCGCTGGTACGCTGACACCGCGGAATACGGCAAGCTGCTGCATGAAGACCTGAAGATCCGGGCATACCTGATCAAGGAACTCAAGCAGGCCGGTATCGCCAAGGTGGTCATCGAGCGTCCGCACAAGAAGTGCCGCGTTACGATCCACTCGGCTCGTCCGGGTCTCATCATCGGCAAGAAGGGCGCGGACATCGAGAAGCTTCGCAAGAAGCTTTCCGAGATGACCAACTCCGAAACGCACCTCAACATCGTTGAAGTGCGCAAGCCGGAAATCGACGCAACTCTCGTTGCCCAGTCGATCGCCCAGCAGCTCGAGCGTCGCGTGGCTTTCCGCCGCGCAATGAAGCGCTCGGTTCAGTCTGCCATGCGTCTTGGCGCCGAAGGCATCAAGATCACCTGCGGCGGCCGTCTCGGCGGTGCTGAAATCGCTCGTACCGAATGGTACCGCGAAGGTCGCGTTCCGCTGCACACGCTGCGTGCGGACATCGACTACGGCACAGCTGAAGCTGAAACCGCATTCGGCATCTGCGGCATCAAGGTCTGGATCTTCAAGGGCGAAATCCTTGAGCACGATCCGATGGCTTCTGAGCGTCGCGGTCTCGAAGGCGTTGCGCAGGGCCCTGCAAGCCGTGAGCGTGGCGATCGTCCCGATCGTCGTCGCGAAAACGCTTGATTGACGCTGGCGAAAGATAAGCTCGGAGAAGTAAGAAAATGTTGCAGCCAAAGCGTACTAAGTACCGTAAGCAGTTCAAGGGACGCATCAAGGGCGTCGCCAAGGGCGGCTTTGACCTGGCATTCGGTGAATTCGGCTTGAAGTCGCAGGAACCGAACCGCGTGAATGCACGCGAGATCGAAGCGGCCCGCCGCGCGATCACGCGTTACATGAAGCGCGCAGGTCGTGTGTGGATCCGCGTATTCCCCGACGTTCCGGTAACGGCTAAGCCGACCGAAGTTCGTATGGGTAAGGGCAAGGGTTCGGTCGAATACTGGGCATGCAAGGTCAAGCCCGGTCGTATGATGTTCGAGATCGACGGTGTTACCGAGGAGATCGCCCGTGAGGCGCTTCGTCTCGGCGCTGCCAAGCTCTCGGTCAAGACGCGCTTCGTACAGCGCATCGCAGAGTAAGGAGCAAGGCACATGAAAGCCGATGAAGTTCGCGGCCTCAGCGCCGACCAGCTCAAGGACAAGCTCGCCGATCTGAAGAAGGAGCAGTTCAACCTGCGCTTCCAGAAGGCGACCGGCCAGCTGGAGAAGTCCTCGCGCATCAACGAAGTCCGCAAGGACATCGCCCGCGTTAAAACCATTGCCCGCCAGAAGGCGGCAGAAGCCAAGGCCTAAGGAAAAATAATATGCCGAAACGCATTCTGCAGGGCGTCGTAGTGTCCGACAAGAACGAGAAGACTGTCGTGGTCCGGGTTGAGCGTCGATTCGCTCACCCGCTCATGCAAAAGACCGTTCGTCGTTCGAAGAAGTACAAGGCGCACGACGAAAACAATCAATACAAGGTCGGCGATGTCGTTTCCATCGAGGAATGCGCACCGATCTCCAAGGACAAGCGCTGGACGGTCGTCGCCGCCCAGGCTTAATTTCATCAGAATCGCGCCAGGCATCTTGTACTTGGCGCGAATTCCTGTATGAAGCAGCGCAAGGACGCTCGTGAATCGAGCGTCTTTTGCTTTGATGCGCACGGAAGGTCCTTCGGGAAACCACCCTGTCACGACATTTCCGCGCAAAAAAAGAGATATTCATAAGCTGGAGCAGGGGGCTTGCTCGGGAGAGTTTGCCCAACCGTTCCGGTAACAACAAGAAGGCGACCTGACATGATTCAGATGCAAACAAACCTCGACGTGGCGGATAATTCCGGCGCACGTCGTGTCATGTGCATCAAGGTGCTGGGCGGCTCGAAGCGCAAATATGCTTCTGTTGGCGACATTATTGTCGTTTCCATCAAGGAAGCTATTCCGCGCGGCCGCGTCAAGAAGGGCGATGTGATGAAGGCGGTTGTCGTGCGCACCGCCAAGGACATCCGTCGCGCTGACGGCAGCGTCATCCGTTTCGATAATAACGCAGCCGTTCTTATCGACAACAAGAAAGAGCCCATCGGCACCCGTATCTTCGGACCGGTTCCGCGCGAACTTCGCGCCAAGAACCATATGAAGATCATCTCGCTGGCTCCGGAAGTACTGTAAGGAGCAATTGCGATGCAGAAAATTCGTAAAGGCGACAAGGTTGTCGTATTGACCGGTAAGGACAAGGGCCGTACCGGCGAAGTAATCCAGGTTTTGCCGAAGGAAGACCGGGCTGTTGTGCGTGGCGTAAACATGGTGAAGCGTCACCAGCGCCAGACCCAGGGCCAGGAAGCCGGCATCATCAACAAGGAAGCATCCTTGCACATCTCCAACATTGCCATCGCCGATAAGGATGGCAAGCCGACCCGCGTTGGCTTTTCTGTTGTAGAAGGCAAGAAGGTCCGCGTGGCCAAGCGTTCGGGAGAAGTGATCGATGGCTGACAAGTACGAGCCGCGTCTCAAGACGGAATACGTGTCGCGCATCCGCGGCGCCATGCAGGAGAAGTTCTCCTACGCCAACGTAATGATGATCCCGAAGCTTGAAAAGATCGTGATCAACATGGGTGTTGGTGAAGCGACTGCCGATTCCAAGAAGCCTACCATTGCTGCCGGTGACCTGGCTGCAATCGCCGGCCAGAAGCCGGTCGTTACCCGCGCTCGTAATTCGATCGCTGGTTTCAAGCTTCGCGAAGGCATGCCTATCGGTGCGAAGGTTACCCTTCGTGGCGCACGCATGTATGAATTCCTTGATCGTCTGATCAACATCGCGCTGCCGCGCGTTCGCGACTTCCGGGGTCTGAACCCCAAGAGCTTTGACGGCCGTGGCAACTTCGCCATGGGCATCAAGGAACACATTGTGTTCCCTGAGATCAACTACGATAAGGTTGATCAGATGTGGGGCATGGACATCATCGTTTGCACGACGGCGACGTCGGACGACGAAGCTCGGGCTCTGCTTACAGAGTTCAACTTCCCGTTCCGTCACTAACCGTAACGACGAGCGTAGAAAAGGAACTCCGATATGGCGAAAACAAGCGCAGTTGAAAAGAACAAGCGCCGCCGCAAGTCGGTCGCCCAGCAGGCCACCAAGCGTGCTGCACTCAAGGCGATCGTAATGAACCAGTCCCTTCCGATCGAAGACCGGTTCAAGGCCACTCTGAAGCTCGCTTCGCTGCCGCGTGACGGCTCGAAGACGCGTATCCGCAACCGCTGCGAAGTAACGGGCCGTCCGCGCGCGTTCTATCGCAAGCTCAAGATGTCGCGTATCGCGCTTCGTGAGCTGGGCAATTCCGGCAAGGTGCCGGGCATTGTCAAGTCGAGCTGGTAAGGAGACGGGCACATGACCATGACTGATCCTTTGGGTGATATGCTCACCCGCATCCGCAATGGTGCCGCTCGCCGCAAGTCTGCGGTCAGCACGCCTGCTTCCAGCCTCCGCGCACGCGTTCTCGACGTGCTGCAGGCTGAAGGCTACATTCGCGGTTATTCCAAGGTCGATTTCGAAAACGGCAAGTCCGAATTCACCATCGAACTGAAGTACTACGAAGGCGCGTCCGTGATCCGTGAGATCGGCCGCGTTTCCAAGCCGGGCCGCCGGGTTTATGTCTCGGTAAAGTCCATTCCGCAGGTCGCGAACGGCCTCGGCATCACCATCCTTTCGACCCCGAAGGGTGTGATGGCCGATCACCAGGCTCGCGAACAGAACGTTGGTGGCGAGGTTCTTTGCTCGGTCTTCTAAGATCGAGCACGGATCTCCATAACGAACAGACAGGATTGAACAATGTCTCGTATCGGTAAAAAGCCCGTTCCGGTTCCCGCAGGTGTGACGGCCAATGTCGACGGCCAGAAGGTCACTGCGAAGGGCCCGAAGGGTGAACTGTTTTTCGTCGCAAACGACGATATTCAGCTGAAACTCGAAGATAACGGCGTTTCCGTAACGCCCGCCAATGGCACCAAGGAAGCTCGTTCGAAGTGGGGCATGTCCCGCACGATGATCGAGAACATCTTCAAGGGTGTTAAGGACGGTTACGAACGCAAGCTCGAAATCAACGGCGTTGGTTATCGTGCCGCCCTGCAGGGCAAGAACCTGCAACTGGCGCTCGGTTTCTCCCACGACGTGGTTTATGAGCCGCCGGTCGGCATCACCATTGCCGTGCCGAAGCCGACGGAAATCATCGTTTCCGGTATCAACAAGCAGCAGGTCGGTCAGGTAGCCGCGGAAATCCGCGAATACCGTGGTCCCGAGCCCTACAAGGGCAAGGGCGTGAAGTACGCTGAAGAGCGTATCGTCCGCAAAGAAGGCAAGAAGAAGTAAGGATCACGCGAAATGGCTAGCAGGAAAGAAGCACTTGCACGTCGCGCGAGCCGTGTGCGCCGCCAGATCAAGGCGGTTGCCAACGGCCGCCCGCGCCTGTCGGTTCATCGCTCGTCGAAGAACATCTACGCCCAGATCATCGATGATGTTGCTGGCAAGACGCTTGCGTCTGCCTCCACGCTCGAAGCTGATCTGCGCGGCTCGCTCAAGACCGGCGCCGACGTTGCTGCGGCATCTGTCGTGGGCAAGCTGGTTGCCGAGCGCGGCGTCAAGGCTGGCGTCAAGGATGTCGTATTCGACCGAGGCGCGTTCATCTATCACGGCCGCGTCAAGGCCCTGGCAGATGCTGCCCGCGAAGGCGGTCTGAACTTCTGATTTTTTTCCGCCCGGACAACGATCCGGGCGGAATTTCACCGGGCCATGCGGATCTCCTCATCGAGGCCGCTGGTCTTTTCGTTTGCCGTTCCACCCGTAAAAGAAAAAGGACAAGGACAATGGCACAGGATAAAAGAGGTTCTCGCGAAGATCGCCAGAACCGCGAAGAGCGCGATAGCGAATTCGTCGACAAGCTGGTCGCGATCAACCGCGTTGCAAAGGTTGTTAAGGGTGGCCGTCGCTTCGGCTTCGCCGCTCTCGTCGTCGTCGGCGACCAGAAGGGCCGCGTCGGCTTCGGCCACGGCAAGGCTCGTGAAGTTCCGGAAGCGATCCGCAAGGCAACTGAAAGCGCAAAGCGCGATCTGATCTTCGTTCCGCTGCGCGATGGTCGCACGCTGCATCACGACGTCAATGGCCGTCATGGCGCCGGCAAGGTTCTGCTGCGTTCGGCCAAGGCCGGTACCGGTATCATCGCCGGTGGTCCGATGCGCGCTGTTTTCGAAACGCTGGGCGTTCATGACGTCGTTGCGAAGTCGACCGGTTCGTCGAACCCATACAACATGGTTCGCGCAACGTTCGACGCTCTGAAGCATCAGGTTCATCCGAAGGACATCGCTGCACAGCGTGGTCTGAAGTTTGCGACCCTTCAGGCTCGCCGCGCCGCGTCCGGCAACGCTTCTGAAGAATAAGGAGCTGGATCATGGCCAAGAAAACTACTGAAGCCAAGAAGACTGTTACGGTCGAACAGATCGGCAGCCCTATTCGCCGCCCGGCAATCCAGCGTCAGACGCTGGTGGGTCTGGGTCTCAACAAGATGCATCGTCAGCGCACCCTGGAAGATACTCCGGCGGTTCGTGGCATGATCCGTGCGGTCCAGCATCTCGTTCGCGTCGTTGACGAGAAGTGAGACGGAGTAACCTATCATGAAACTCAATGAAATCAGAGACAACGAAGGCTCCTCCAAGGATCGTATCCGCGTAGGTCGTGGTATCGGTTCTGGCAAGGGCAAGACCGGTGGTCGCGGTGTGAAGGGTCAGAAGGCTCGTTCGGGCGTCGCCATCAACGGCTTCGAAGGCGGTCAGATGCCTATCTACCGTCGTCTGCCGAAGCGCGGCTTTAACAACATCTTCGGTTCCGAATATGCTGTTGTGTCGCTCGGCCGCATCCAGACCGCCATCGACGCCAAGAAGCTCGACGCTTCCGCAACGATCGATGCTGCTGCTCTCAAGGCAGCCGGCGTTATCCGCCGCGTCAAGGACGGTGTACGCATCCTCGCCGACGGCGAGCTGAAGGCCAAGGTTGCCTTCGAAGTTGCCGGCGCTTCCAAGCCTGCACTCGAAAAGATTGAGAAGGCCGGCGGCTCGATCAAGCTTCTCGTGGTTGCAGCCGAAGCTTCCGAGTAATATATAGACTTCAGGCGCCCGGGGCTTCGTGTTCCGGGCGTCTGCGCTCCCTGGCCAATGTTGCTTTCGATCTAAATCGATTTAGAGATGCATCATGGCAAACTCTTCGCGGTGCAGCTGTTATGCGCGCCGCTTGCGGCATAAAGTGCTGCAGGGAGAGCCTCACAGTTCTTGAACTTCCGTAGGGGAGGGGATAGGACATAAAAAAACAGGGTGAGGCATGATGGCGGCGCAAAGCCGTGTTCGTCCGAAGCCCGGTTTTTGAACCGGTATCTTTTAGACCTTTCCGCATCGGCCGGTTTCGTCGGCTGGCAAGGGTCATTCGGAGAAATTTATGGCTTCCGCAGCGGAACAACTGGCTTCGAACCTGAATTTTTCGACCTTCGCTAAGGCGGAGGATCTGAAAAAGCGTCTCTGGTTTACTCTTGCCGCACTTCTCGTCTACCGTCTTGGCACCCATATTCCGCTTCCGGGCCTGAACCCAGAAGCCTATGCGCAGGCCTTCCAGGGCCAGGCCAACGGCATTCTCGGTCTTTTCAACATGTTTGCGGGTGGTGCTGTCGAGCGTATGGCGATCTTCGCCCTCGGCATCATGCCTTACATCTCCGCTTCGATCATCGTGCAGCTCATGACCTCTGTCGTGCCCTCGCTCGAAGCGTTGAAGAAGGAAGGCGAAGCCGGCCGCAAGATCATCAACCAGTACACCCGCTACGGTACGGTGCTGCTCGGCACGCTGCAGGCCTATGGCATTGCGGTCGGCCTTGAAAGCGGCAACGGCCTCGTGGTCGATCCGGGCTGGTTCTTCCGCGTTTCCACTGTCATCACGCTGCTTGGCGGCACGATGTTCCTGATGTGGCTCGGTGAACAGATCACCTCGCGTGGTATCGGCAACGGTATTTCGCTGATCATCTTTGCAGGCATTGCCGCAGGTCTGCCCAAGGCGCTTGCCGGCACGCTGGAACTCGGCCGCACCGGTGCGCTTTCGACCCCGCTTATCCTTATGGTCGTCCTTGTCGCCATCGGCGTCATCGCGCTTATCGTCTTTGTGGAGCGCGCCCAGCGTCGTCTGCTGATACAATATCCGAAGCGACAGGTTGGCAACCGGATGTTCCAGGGCGATACCTCGCATCTGCCGCTGAAGCTCAATACGGCCGGCGTCATTCCCGCGATCTTCGCATCCTCGCTGCTGCTTCTGCCGGCGACGGCTGCCGGTTTTGCCGGAAACACCAATCTGCCATCCTGGGCGACCGCGATCATCGCGTCGCTGCAGCATGGGCAGCCGTTGTTCATGGCGCTCTACGGCCTGCTAATCGCGTTTTTCGCGTTTTTCTACACGGCTATCGTCTTCAATCCGAAGGACACGGCCGATAACCTCAAGAAGCACGGTGGCTTCATTCCGGGCATTCGTCCGGGTGACCGCACCGCGGAGTACATCGATTACGTCCTGACCCGCATCACGGTGGTCGGCGCGATTTATCTGGTCTTCGTGTGTATCCTTCCTGAGACACTTATCGCACGCACGGGCATTCCATTAGCCCTTGGTGGTACTTCGCTTTTGATCGTTGTCAGTGTAACTCTGGACACGGTTGCGCAAATTCAGGGTCACCTGATCGCGCAGCAATATGAAGGGCTGATCAAGAAGTCGAAGTTGCGTGGAGGAAAGAGGGGACGATGAGACTGATATTTTTGGGTCCGCCGGGTGCGGGCAAGGGAACCCAGGCCAAGCGGCTGACTGACAAGTACGGGATCCCGCAGCTTTCCACCGGTGACATGCTTCGCGCTGCGGTCAGCGCGGGCACCGAAATCGGCAAGCGCGCCAAGGCCGTCATGGACGCCGGCGGGCTGGTGTCCGACGATATCGTCAATCAGATCGTTTCCGAACGCATCGAGGCGCCTGACTGTGCCAAGGGCTTTATTCTCGACGGCTATCCGCGCACCGTTCCGCAGGCCAAGGCGCTTGCCGAGAACATGCGCAAGAAGAATCTTGCCCTAGATGCCGTCATTGAACTGAAGGTGGACGAAGAGGCGTTGATTCGCCGAATCGAAAACCGCGTCGCAGAAACCATCGCCGCCGGCGGTACGGTTCGTTCGGATGACAATCCGGAAGCCTTCCGCAAGCGGCTGACGGAATATCGCGAGAAGACCGCGCCCCTGTCGAATTATTACAGCGAACAGGGTGAGCTTGTGACGCTGGATGGCATGGCGGATGTCGATGCCGTGACCGAGGCTATTGAAAACGTCCTCGAGAAAGCTTCAGTCTGACGGCTGGGGCGGGGTGGCAAAATCTGCTGGCGATTTTCGCCCGATTTGCCGCTCTCATGATTTAGCTCGTCCTTTGGATAGCAAAAGAATCTTGGCGGAGCCGGTTGCTTTTTTGCGCTGATTCCGTTAAACACCGCGCCAACTCGCGACATCCCAAGCGACTGGCGCGGATTTCCCTCAGGGAAGGGAGATCCGGGTTCGGTCGTTTTGACCTGTCACGGACATCAATTTTGAACTGGCGGCCCTGTTGGTCGCTCGACTGGAATCACCACTTGCCGGATGGCAACTGGAACCAAGGAGAAAAGACGTGGCACGTATCGCTGGCGTCAACATCCCGACTGCGAAGCGCGTTGTTATTGCGCTGACCTACATTCACGGGATTGGTCCGAAATTCGCGCAGGAAATCATGGACAAGGTCGGTCTTCCGGCTGACAAGCGCGTTCATCAGCTGACGGATGCTGAAGTTCTTCAGATCCGCGAAGCCATCGACCGCGACTATCAGGTTGAGGGTGATCTTCGTCGCGACACGTCGATGAACATCAAGCGTTTGATGGACCTCGGCTGCTACCGCGGCCTGCGTCACCGTCGTGGCCTTCCGGTCCGCGGTCAGCGCACGCACACCAACGCCCGCACCCGCAAGGGTCCGGCGAAGGCTATCGCTGGTAAGAAGAAGTAATTTTCCGGTTCTCCGGAAAGGGGAGGCTGGTGCAGTCCGCGCCAGCCTTTCTGAGTTTGGCGAAAAGCTCGAATACGGGCTGATTGCCGGTGTAGCCGCTGGTGTTACGGCGGTGAAGAGATCAATGAAAGGTATAACATGGCCAAGGAAGCCGCACGCGTCCGTCGTCGCGAACGCAAAAATATCACGTCGGGCGTTGCGCACGTCAACTCGACCTTCAACAACACGATGATCACCATCACCGACGCACAGGGCAATGCTATTGCCTGGTCGTCCGCTGGTGCCAAGGGCTTCAAGGGTTCGCGCAAGTCGACCCCGTTCGCTGCCCAGATCGCTGCTGAAGATTGCGCGAAGAAGGCTCAGGAACACGGCATGAAGTCGCTTGAAGTTGAAGTTTGCGGTCCGGGTTCCGGTCGTGAATCGGCACTTCGCGCTCTGCAGGCTGCCGGTTTCATGATCACTTCCATTCGCGACGTGACGCCGATCCCGCACAATGGTTGCCGTCCGCGCAAGAAGCGCCGCGTCTGACGCGACCGTGGTTCGGAAATTCCGCCTTGTCCTCAGGTCAGGCGGAATTTTCGTGTATCTGGCGTGTGCGCGTCGATTTCGATCGACGGACTTGCGCTCAAGAACCCACTGATGAACCACTGAATTAGGTTCCTCTCGGTGTTTTCATGCTCGGTCCGTCACGATTGGATGGTGGCGGCGAACGGAAGGTTTAAAGATGATTCAGAAGAACTGGCAGGAACTTATCAAGCCGAACAAGGTCGAGTTCACCTCGTCCAGCCGCACCAAGGCAACACTGGTTGCCGAGCCGCTGGAACGTGGTTTCGGTCTTACCCTCGGCAACGCGCTGCGTCGCGTTCTGTTGTCTTCTCTGCGTGGCGCCGCTGTAACGGCCGTGCAGATCGACGGTGTCCTGCATGAATTCTCCTCCATCCCCGGCGTTCGGGAAGATGTGACGGATATCGTGCTCAACATCAAGGAAATCGCCATCAAGATGGATGGCGACGATTCCAAGCGCATGGTCGTGCGCAAGCAGGGCCCGGGTGCCGTTACCGCTGGTGATATCCAGACGGTTGGCGACATCGAGATCCTGAACCCAGACCACGTGATCTGCACGCTTGATGATGGCGCTGAAATCCGCATGGAATTCACCGTCAACAACGGCAAGGGTTACGTACCGGCTGAGCGCAACCGCGCGGAAGATGCCCCGATCGGCCTCATTCCGGTGGACAGCCTCTATTCTCCGGTCAAGAAAGTGTCCTACAAGGTGGAAAACACCCGTGAAGGCCAGGTTCTCGACTATGACAAGCTGATCATGACGATCGAGACCAACGGTTCGGTTTCCGGCGAAGACGCCGTTGCCTTCGCCGCTCGCATTCTTCAGGACCAGCTGGGCGTCTTCGTCAACTTCGACGAGCCGCAGAAGGAAGCAGAAGAAGAATCGGTTACCGAACTCGCGTTCAACCCGGCGCTTCTCAAGAAGGTCGATGAGCTCGAGCTGTCGGTTCGTTCGGCAAACTGCCTGAAGAACGACAACATCGTTTATATCGGCGACCTGATCCAGAAGACCGAGGCCGAAATGCTTCGCACGCCGAACTTCGGTCGCAAGTCGCTGAACGAAATCAAGGAAGTTCTCGCTTCCATGGGTCTGCACCTCGGCATGGAAGTGCCGGCATGGCCGCCAGAGAACATCGAAGATCTCGCAAAGCGTTACGAAGACCAGTACTAACAATCAAAAAGGCAGACCCTTTAAAGACTGCCTTTCCCCGTCAAACAGCAGATAAGTCATCTGCATGTGCCAGGAAACGGCAGGTCCGCACAGGAAACCTGCACTAAAGGAGAATAGCAATGCGCCACGGAAATTCAGGCCGCAAGCTCAATAGAACCGCCAGCCACCGCAAGGCAATGTTTGCCAACATGGCTGCTTCGCTCATCACCCATGAGCAGATCGTCACCACCCTTCCGAAGGCGAAGGAAATCCGTCCGATCGTCGAGCGTCTCGTGACCCTCGGCAAGCGCGGCGACCTGCACGCTCGTCGTCAGGCGATCTCGCAGATCAAGGATCAGGACGCCGTTCGCAAGCTGTTCGACGCGATCGCTTCGCGTTACGCAACCCGCAACGGCGGCTACCTGCGTATCATGAAGGCCGGCTACCGCCAGGGCGACAACGCGGCTCTCGCCGTCGTTGAATTCGTCGAGCGCGACGTTGATGCCAAGGGCGCAGCCGACAAGGCTCGCGTTGCTGCAGAAGCTGCTGCTGCCGAAGCAGCATAAGGTTTGACGCCGTTCAGGCGTCGTGAATTAAAGAGCCGGGTGAGAGATCACCCGGCTTTTTGTTTTCCAAAGGAATAGTCATGAGCGACGCAGATAGTAACCGTCAGTGCCGTCGTCACTTTCTATCAACTCGATGGTCCGATTGAGAAGCCATCTAATTCCCTTGCCTCCGGCACCAAATTCAGCATTGGACGTGTTCCAAAGATCTTCAATCAAGCTATCTGAAACGTCAGAGCGCAACAGGGACGCCAAGAAGGTATTTAGTTCATTCCGCTCCTTTTTGGTTAAGTGATACAAACCTAAAAGTAAGACGCCATCCAAGCTTTCGAACATTTCGAAGTCTTGGATCATGTAGCCTGTAAATTTCAGGAAAACGGGCGCGGGTGTAATGCTCTTCTTCATGATGTCGTCTTGCCTCTCTCGCAGAGAAGCTCATCGTTTCTCCGACCATATCGTCGTAGCAAGTGTCTCGATGACATTTATGACAAGAGATTTCCGAACGTCTTTGGCTCCCTCTTCACTCCGGAATGTAAATACGAGCCTTGATGTGTTTGAGGTGTGCGACAATCGTGAAGGTCATGATGACCAGCAGCGACCACGAGCTCCATTTCCCGATATGAACGACGGACCAGGCGCCGAGCTGGTCGGGATATTTCCAGATGCCGAAGAAGGTGGAGATATTTTCCGCCAGCCAGACGAAAAATCCTATGAGGACGAATGAGAGAAGCAATGGCATCTTTCGGTCGCGGTCATAGGGGCGGTAAATCACCGTTGCGCGGGAGTAGAGCCCGACGGCGCAGGCGGCGATGTACCAGCGGTAGTCGCCGATGAAGTGGTGGGTGAAGAAGTTGGCGTAGATGGCGATGCCGATCAGGGTCGCCATCCAGTAGGTGGGATAGTGGCGAATGCGCACATCCAGCAGCCGCCACGCCTGAATGATGTAGCTGCCGACCGCGGCATACATGAAGCCGGAAAACAGCGGTACGCCGAAAACTTTGCTATAGGCGAAATCCGGATAGGACCATGACTGGATGGCGCTCGATGTCTTGAACACCTCCAGTGCGAAGCCGACGATATGGAACAGCAGGATGGCCTTGGCCTCGTCAAGCGTTTCGAGCCTGCTCCAGATCATGAAGAACTGGATGCTGAGTGCAATGATCAGCAGCACGTCATAACGGGGAATGCCGAGCACTCCGCCATGCGGCACCACAAAGATGGAGAGGAAGAACAAGCCGGCGAACATGCAGGCGCGGGCTTCCTTGATGCCGAAATACAGAAACTCGACGATAAAACGCCTGATGCCCTTGAGTTCGCCCCAGGGATAGGTATCGCAGAGCAGATTGTCCAAGACGGAGAGGCGGCTTGCGGCCGGGCTTGTTCCTGTGCTCATTTCCGTCCCCGATCTCAGTTCGTCACCTTTCATACGAAAACCCGAAGGAACCCGTATGGGCCTGCCACACGTATCCCCATCTTATTTCTCCCGCAGCGGGTTTCTGGCGGGGGCGATGACGGTGGTCGTCTGTGGCCTTTGCCTGCGGGCTTTCGGTTACGACGTGGGACTGCCGTTCGTGGCGGTAAAATATGGCGGATCCGTGCTTTGGGGAGCGATGGTCTATCTGCTGCTGGCAGCCTTCTTTCCATCCCGCTGGAATGGCTATGAGGTCCACATCGCCATTCTTGCCGTTGTTCTCGTGGAACTCATCCGACTTGTTCATTTCCCGGCGCTGGATGCGTTTCGTGCGACGACGGCCGGCGCCTTGCTGCTCGGCCGTGTTTTTTCGCTGTGGAATATAGTCTGTTATATCGCTGGAATTGGTGCTGCCGCCATTATGGCCGGACGGGTCTCGCGCGTTTGGCTCTCTTCATCGACATGATCGAGGGCCGCACCAGCCGATAGCCGAGCAGGATCACCATCGTGCTGATATAAAACACCGGTTCCAGCGTGATCGACTTTCGCGCCAGCACAAAATGCAGCACGCCGACGATGAGTACGAGATAAACGAGCTTGTGCAACGTGTTCCAGCGGCTGCCGAGCTTGCGGATCGACCAGCGGTTGGAGGTGAGCGCAAGGGGCAAGAGCATGACAAGCCCGGCCATGCCGAGCATGATATAGGGGCGTTTGAGAATATCTCCGGCGATGGAGCTGACGATCAGGCCGCGATCCAGCACCAGATAGACGGTGAAATGCGCCAGCACGTAATAAAAGGCGATCAAGCCCAGCGCCCGGCGATAGGCGATGAGGTTGATGTTGAAGAGGTCGCGCAGCGGCGTCACCAGCAGGCCAAGGCAGAGAAAGCGCAGCGCCCAGATGCCGAGCAGGTGCTCGAAATCCTTGACCGGATTAAAGCCGAGGCCGCCGGTTGCGGCGAGATAGAAATACCAGAGGCCCGGACAGAGGCCGATCACGTAAAGCGACCAGATGGCCGCCGGCTGGTAACGCTTTGGCAGCGATGGAAGCGGAAGGGCGAAGGCCATGGTCAATAATTCGCTTTCAGGTCCATTCCGGTATAAAGGCTTGCCACCTCGTCATAACCGTTGAACATCAGGGTAGGGCGGTTCTGGGTGCCGAAAAAGCCGCCTTCGCCGATCCGTTGTTCCGTCGCCTGGCTCCATCGTGGGTGGTCAACCTTCGGGTTCACATTGGAATAAAAGCCATATTCGCGGGCATTGGAGTTTTTCCACGTCGTTTCCGGCTGTTTCTCAACGAGCGAAATGCGCACGATGGATTTGATGCCCTTGAAACCGTATTTCCACGGCACGACGAGGCGGATCGGCGCGCCGTTCTGGTTCGGCAGCGTTTCTCCGTAAAGGCCGACAGCGAGAATGGTCAGCGGATGGCGTGCTTCATCGAGGCGAAGCCCCTCGACATAGGGCCAGGAAAGAGGCTGGAACAGACCGCTTTGTCCCGGCATTTCGTCCGGCCGCACCACGGTTTCGAAAGCGACATATTTCGCGCTGCCAAGCGGCTCCACCTTGTCGAGCAGAGCGGCGAGCGGGAAGCCGATCCAAGGAATGACCATCGACCAGCCTTCGACGCAGCGCATGCGATAGGTGCGCTCCTCCAGCGGATGTTTCATCAGCTCTTCAATGCCGAATTCCTGCGGTTTGGAGACGAGGCCGTCTACCTTTACCGTCCAAGGGGTAGGCTTGAACTTGCCGGAATTTTCCTTCGGGTCGGATTTTCCGACGCCGAATTCGTAGAAATTATTGTAGCTGGTGACGGCGTCGAGCGGGGTGAGCTTTTCATCCAGCTTGTAGGCACCGGGTTTTGCGGAAAGAGGTGCGGCGATCGCTTCGCGACCCGTAAGCCCAATTGCCGCAAGTCCAGCCGCCGTGCCGAGAAAGCCGCGTCGGGACAGGTAAATATTCTTCGGCGTGATTTCACTTGCCGAGATGAGGGGCGGGCGATAGGCGGGCATTTCAACCTCCACAAAAGCCGGGTGCATCGGCGATAAATCGATTATGATAGCCAATACGACCACTGCACAGATATGTTTCAGCGCGGTGCGGAAAAACAACGGCCGCACAGTGAAAATCGCGCATTTGTGATGAGCCAGTGCCAGATTGGCGGCTGTAGATGAAGCGTACCGTACCGAACCGTACTGTTTTGCCCGAAGGTGACAGTGACAGGGCTTGCGGTTTGCGCTAGAAAAACCGCAAAATAGGGCAGGGGCCGTTTTGACCGCGCTGCGGAAGACGGCTCTTCTGTCCGAGAGATCGAGGAAAACACCATGCCAGCCTATCGCTCCAGAACGACAACCCACGGCCGCAACATGGCGGGCGCGCGCGGCCTTTGGCGCGCCACCGGCATGAAGGACAGCGATTTCGGCAAGCCGATCATCGCGGTGGTCAACTCTTTCACGCAGTTCGTGCCGGGCCATGTGCATCTGAAAGATCTCGGCCAGCTTGTCGCCCGCGAAATCGAGGCGGCGGGTGGCGTGGCCAAGGAATTCAACACTATCGCGGTGGATGACGGCATCGCCATGGGCCATGACGGCATGCTGTATTCGCTGCCGTCGCGCGAGATCATCGCGGATTCGGTGGAATATATGGTCAATGCCCATTGCGCCGATGCGATGGTGTGCATTTCCAACTGTGACAAGATCACGCCCGGCATGCTGAATGCGGCGATGCGCCTCAACATTCCCGCGGTCTTCGTGTCCGGCGGCCCGATGGAAGCGGGCAAGGTGGTTCTGCATGGCAAGACGGTTGCGCTCGATCTGGTCGACGCTATGGTGGCTGCGGCCGACGACAAGATTTCCGATGAGGACGTCAAGATCATCGAACGTTCCGCCTGCCCGACCTGCGGTTCCTGTTCCGGCATGTTCACCGCCAATTCGATGAACTGTCTGACCGAGGCGCTGGGTCTGTCGCTGCCCGGCAACGGCTCGACGCTTGCCACCCACTCGGATCGCAAGCGTCTGTTCGTCGAGGCTGGTCATCTGATCGTCGATCTGGCCCGCCGTTATTACGAGCAGGACGACGAGACCGTTTTGCCGCGCACAATCGCCAACAAGGCGGCGTTTGAGAACGCCATGTCGCTGGATATCGCCATGGGCGGCTCCACGAACACGGTTCTGCATATTCTGGCTGCCGCGCATGAGGGCGGCGTCGATTTCGGCATGGAGGACATCGACCGTCTTTCCCGCAAGGTTCCCTGCCTTTCCAAGGTTGCGCCTGCCAAGCAGGACGTGCACATGGAAGACGTTCACCGCGCCGGCGGCATCATGCGCATTCTCGGCGAGCTGGAGCGTGGCGGTCTCATCAATCGCGATACCTATACCGTACACGAGGCGACGCTTGGCGATGCCATCGATCGCTGGGATATTACCCGCACCAACAGCGAGACGGTTCGTGAATTCTTCAAGGCGGCCCCCGGCGGCGTGCCGACACAGGTTGCTTTCAGCCAGTCCTCGCGCTGGGACGATCTGGATACCGACAGCGACAACGGCGTCATCCGCTCGGTCGAAAAGCCATTCTCCAAGGATGGTGGTCTCGCCGTGCTTTACGGCAATATCGCGCTTGACGGCTGCATCGTGAAGACGGCGGGTGTTGATGAATCCATCCTGAAATTCAACGGTTCGGCAGTCGTTTACGAAAGCCAGGACGCGGCGGTGAAGGGCATTCTGGGCAATGAGGTCAAGGCGGGCGACGTCGTCGTCATCCGTTACGAAGGGCCGAAGGGCGGACCGGGCATGCAGGAAATGCTTTATCCGACCAGCTACCTGAAATCCAAGGGTCTTGGCAAAGCCTGCGCGCTGATCACCGACGGTCGTTTTTCCGGCGGAACGTCAGGCCTCTCCATCGGCCACGCCTCGCCGGAAGCGGCGCAGGGCGGCGCCATCGGCCTCGTTCGCCAGGGAGACCTGATCGAGATCGATATTCCGAACCGCACCATCAACCTCAAGGTCACGGATGCCGAACTGGCAGCGCGCCGCGCCGAGCAGGAAGAGCTGGGCTGGAAACCGGCGGCAACGCGCAAGCGCAATGTCACGACAGCGTTGAAGGCCTATGCCGCCTTTGCGTCGAGCGCGGACAAGGGCGCGGTTCGGATTTTGCCGGAGTAAGTTGTCGCTGACGGTTGCGAGTTGACGGGGGAAGAGCTTCTCCGTCATCCTCGCCCTTGAGGCGAGGATCTGATCACGTTTCCTCCAGTCGAGACGTCGCAGATGCTCGGGACAAGCCCGAGCATGACGTCGGGTTGTGAGCGAGATTTGAAGCCGCTCTTCCGGGGCGGCTTTTTGCTGCATGTTCCACAAATGCCAAGTCGCGGTTCAGAAACAGATTCAACTGCCTTAGAGGATGATTCCTCAAGCTCGCGCAACATGCTGTTTTGGCGTCATAAACTTGCATGTCCATGATCGCTCGTCAGAATGCGGCACGGTCACATTGGAGTGATGTTCCGCCACCGGGCCTTTTCCAGAACCCCGCGATGCCTAACTTCATCAGCATGAAAAGACGAACCGCACTCGCTCTCATTGCCTCGCTGCCTTTCGCCCCGCGTGCCCGCGCGCAAAGCTCCGGCAATACCGCCCGTTTTGATCCATTGCTGAGGGACGCGGATGCGCTTTCGAGTCTCAAGGCCGTCATCGTCAGTATTGACGGGGCTGAGGTCGCCAGCCGCGCCTATCATGGCGCGAGCCTTAACGGCTCCACCAACATCAAGTCGGCATCGAAATCGGTCATTTCGGCGCTGGTCGGCATGGCGATTGACCGGAAGATACTGTCGGGTGCCGATCAGCCGATTGCGACCATCCTGCGCAGTGAGTTTCCGCAAAACCCCGATCCACGGCTGGAGAGGGTCACCATCGGCAACCTGCTTTCAATGCAATCCGGTCTGGAGCGCATGTCCGGTCCGAATTATGGGCGCTGGGTTGCCAGCCGCAACTGGGTGCGCATGGCGCTGGGGTCCGGTTTTGCCGGAGAACCTGACGGTGGCATGCTTTATTCCACCGGTTCCACACATCTGCTTTCGGCGATATTGACCAAGGCCTCCGGCCGCTCGACGCTCTCTCTGGCGCGGGATTGGTTCCGGCCGCTCAATGGATTTGCCATTGGCGGCTGGGAGCGTGATCCGCAGGGCATCTATCTCGGCGGTAACCAGATGGCGATGACGGCGCGCTCGCTGCTGGCTTTTGGCGAGCTTTACCGACGGGGCGGGGTGACGCCTGATGGTGAGCGGCTGATATCGCAGGGGTGGATCGACCAATCCTGGCAACAGCGCACCACTTCCGTCTTCAATGGCGATGGTTATGGCTATTGCTGGTTCATCAAGGAGATGGCGGGGGAAACGGTCTATTACGCCTGGGGTTATGGCGGGCAGATGCTCTACATCGTTCCCGCCAAGCGCCTGTCCGTGGTCATAACCTCGCGTGAGGATGCGCCTTCGGCCAGAACCGGTTATCGCGATCAGCTGCACGGTCTCGTGGAGAACATTATCCGTGCAGCGTAATTGTCGCTGCATTGCTCAAAGAGGTCTGTTGATGCTCTGGAAAGCGTCGCCGAGCTTCTTCATCCGCTCGTCATAAGCGCCCGTCAGGCAGGCGACATCCGCCGCGCATTCCTGGCGTTTCTTCAGCCATTGGCTCTGCTCGTCGCGCAGCGTGTCGCGGGCGCCCATGGCCATCAGCTGGGTGAGGATGTCGAAGGTGGTGGCCATCTTCACGTCCTGGTCGTTCAGGGCGCGGTTGTCGCAGATCGCCTTTTCATCCGCCGCCAGATCGGTCTTGGTGCAATCGAAGCTGGCTGCCGAAACCGGCGAGCCGAGAGTGGAGGCGCAAAGGAGGAAGCAGGTGAAAAAAGTCTTTTTCAGATGCATGGATCGTTTCTTTCAAGGACAATCGATGCGGATGAAACCAAAAAGGGGCGTCGGTGGTTCCAATTGCCGGAACCGGCCTGCACAGGGAAAAGGCTGGCCATCATCTTGCCGCTCTTTGCTTTACAGGCTTTGGCGTTATAACTCCATCATACTGATGACGATGAGGAATCACATGCGAAGCGTGTTGAAGTATCTGTCCACCGGCTTTCTCGCCGCGCTCATTCTCCTGCCTGCGGGCGCTCAGGCGCAAGACAACAAGACCGTGCCGGCAAGCCACACGGAAATGCAGCTTTCCTTCGCGCCGCTGGTCAAGCGCACCGCGGGTGCTGTGGTGAACGTCTATGCCGAGCGCGTCGTGCAGCGACGTCTGTCGCCTTTTGCCGGCGACCCGTTCTTCGAACAGTTCTTCGGCCAGCAGATGCCGAACCGCACGGAAAAGCAGTCGTCGCTCGGATCGGGCGTGATCGTTACCGCCGGCGGTCTTGTCGTGACCAACAACCACGTCATCGATGGTGCCGACGACATCAAGGTGGCGCTGGCCGATGGACGCGAGTTTTCCTCCAAGGTGCTGATGAAGGACGACCGCATCGATCTTGCCATTCTGCAGATCGATGCCAAGGAGCAGTTTCCGGTGCTGTCGCTCGGCAATTCGGATGCCATCGAGGTCGGTGATCTGGTGCTGGCCATCGGCAACCCCTTCGGTGTGGGTCAGACGGTGACGAGCGGCATCGTTTCGGGTCTGGCGCGCAACCAGGTGACGCAGGGCGATTTCGGCTTCTTCATCCAGACAGATGCTTCCATCAACCCCGGCAATTCCGGCGGTGCGCTGATGAACATGGCCGGTGAGTTGATCGGCATCAACACCGCGATCTTCTCCAAGGGCGGCGGGTCTAACGGCATCGGCTTTGCCATTCCGGCCAACCTCGTCCGCGTATTCGTCGCTGCGGCTGAGCGTGGGGATGCAAACTTTCAGCGCCCCTATATTGGTGCGACTTTCGATCCCGTTACGTCTGATGTCGCGGAGGCGCTCGGCCTGCATCGCGCCCGTGGTGCGCTCGTCGTCAGTGTCGTCAAGGATGGCCCGGCGGAGAAGGCGGGTATCGAGCCGGGACAGGTCGTCACAGCCGTTGATGGTTTCGAGGTCGAGCATCCCGACGCTCTTGGTTATCGCCTGACGACGGCGGGCATCGGCAAATCCGCCGAACTTACCGTGATGGACAAGGGCAAGGAAAAGAAGCTGACCATCGCACTCGACACGGCGCCGGAAACCGCGCCGCCTGATGAGCGCCTGATCGAGGGCCGCAACCCCTTTGCCGGCGCCACCGTCGCCAATCTTTCGCCGAAGCTTGCCGATGAGTTGCGCATGCCTTCGCAGGTGACAGGCGTGGTCATTACCGACGTGAAGCGCGGTTCGCCAGCCTATCGCGTCGGTTTCCAGCCGAAGGACGTCATCCTGTCGCTGAACGGTGCGGATATCGGCTCCACGGCTGCGGTCGAGAAGGCGCTGGATGACAATCCCGGTTTCTGGCGGGTGGAGATCCTGCGCGACGGGCAGCGCATCCGGCAGTTCCTGCGATGAGTGACGACCTCTTCGCCCCGCAAGTGCCTGTCGAGGTCGCCAATCGGCGGCCTCTTGCCGACCGCCTGCGTCCAAAGACGCTGGCCGAGGTGAGCGGGCAGCCGCATCTGACGGGTGAGGAGGGCGTTCTGCGCCGCATGATCGACAGCGGCTCCCTGGGGTCGATGATCTTCTGGGGGCCGCCCGGAACCGGCAAGACCACGGTTGCCCGCCTGCTCTCGGGCGAGGCGGGGCTGGCTTTCGAGCAGATTTCGGCGATCTTTTCCGGTGTCGCTGATCTCAAGAAGGTATTCGAGGCGGCGCGCACCCGCCGCATGAACGGCCGGCAGACGCTGCTGTTCGTTGACGAGATACACCGTTTCAATCGCGCCCAGCAGGATAGCTTTCTGCCGGTCATGGAGGATGGCACCATCATTCTGGTGGGGGCAACCACCGAAAACCCGTCCTTCGAACTCAATGCCGCTCTTTTGTCGCGAGCGCGGGTGCTGACATTTGGTTCGCATGATGAGGATAGTCTCAGTGAACTTCTGAAGCGGGCCGAGGAGGCGGAGAGCAAACCCCTGCCATTGACGGAGGAGGCGCGGGCGAGCCTGATCCGCATGGCGGATGGCGACGGTCGTGCTGTGCTGACGCTTGCCGAAGAGGTCTGGCGGGCGGCGCGCAAGGATGAGACTTTCGATACCGAAGGGCTGACACGCATCGTGCAGCGACGCGCCCCGGTTTACGACAAGAGCCAGGACGGTCACTACAACCTCATTTCGGCGCTGCATAAGTCGGTTCGCGGCTCGGACCCGGATGCGGCGCTTTATTATCTCGCCCGCATGTTCGATGCCGGCGAGGACCCGCTTTATCTCGGGCGCCGGCTGGTGCGCATGGCGGTGGAAGATATCGGCCTTGCCGATCCGCAGGCGCTGGCGGTCTGTAATGCCGCCAAGGATGCCTATGATTATCTCGGTTCACCGGAGGGTGAGCTGGCGCTGGCACAGGCCTGCGTCTATCTCGCCACCGCACCGAAATCCAACGCCGTTTACACCGCCTTCAAATCGGCAATGCGGGCGGCCAAGGAAAACGGCTCGCTGGTGCCGCCGAAACACATTCTCAATGCGCCGACCAAGCTGATGAAGGGCGAGGGTTACGGTGACGGCTACCGTTATGACCATGACGAGCCGGACGCTTTTTCGGGACAGGATTATTTCCCGGAAAAAATGGGTCGCGCGACCTTTTACGATCCGCCCGACAGGGGTTTCGAGCGGGAAATTCGCAAACGTCTCGACTGGTGGGCGAAGCTGCGCCGTGAGCGCGGCGCGCGGTAGGCGGCGTTCTTCACAAACAGAATCATGTGCTTGGCAAAAAGAGTCGTAAATACGCGCTATCTCTTTGTTTATTAGGGAATTTCCGTCAAAATGCGTGGCGCTTTTACGCCCGTAAAATGCGTGAAAATGCTAGAGCGTTTCGCATTTCGGAGAAAAGCGGAAATGCTTTAAAGAAATCAGGACGCTTTGCGCTGCGGTGCGACCTGCGGCTGCGCCGGCAGCATCTTTACCGAGGACTCCGCCAGGCCGCTATGCCCCTCGGCATCGATCACCAGGTGCCAGTGCATCGTTTCCGGAATGGCGATGCGGATCGGTGATTTTTTCGCGACGCCGCCGAGATATTTGAAGTCGAGCAGTTCGGTGAAACGCTGAAAATTCGCGCCTGTCATCAGCCGCACATTGTTGACGGCCGACAGGGATATTTCAATGGTCGTCCCAGCCCGCAATTCCTTCAGGTCGTAGTGCGTAAAGCGGAAATTCGGCCGTGCCATCGCGTGCTTCCCATACCGTATATTTGGCAAAGGAGGATAGGACGCCAGAGTTAACGAGCCCTTTAAAGCCATGGGCACGCTTGTCGAATTTCGGACAGCCATGCCGCTTTTGAGTGGCTGCGGAGAGTATTGGCGGGGTTCGATGAGACGGTCGGGAATAATACTAACGTATAAGATGCGTATTTAATGATAATAAATTTTTCAACTTTAACATCGGCTGATGGGAATGCCATCTTCGGCGTTGGGGGGAATATGAAAAACGTTACGATATCTATGCGTCTTTATGCGCTTGTCGCATTGTTTCTGGCAATATTGACCGCGGCGCTGACATTCAGCCTTTTTGAAACCTTCCACGAGATGGAGCGCGAGCGCAAAGCCGGGCTTGCGGCGATGAACGAAACCGCCGTTGCCATTCTCGAGCAATATTATCGTCTGGAGCAGAGCGGCAGCCTGACACGGGAAGCCGCGCAGCAGCAGGCCAAAACGACAATTGCGGCGATGCGTTATGGCAATGGCAGCGGTTATTTCTGGATCAACGACATGCATCCCAAAATGGTGATGCATCCGATCAAGCCTGAAATGAACGGCACCGATCTTACCGCCAACAAGGATCCGAACGGCAAGGCGCTGTTCGTCGAATTCGTGAACACGGTGAAGGCGGGAGGTCAGGGCTTTGTTGATTATTATTGGCCGAAGCCCGGCGCGCCGGATCCGGTGGAGAAGTTCTCCCATGTCGCCGGTTTCGCGCCCTGGGGATGGATTGTCGGCACTGGTGTTTATGTGGACGATCTTGAGGCGGTGTTCTGGAGCGATGCCTATTTCAACATCGGTCTGTGCGTTCTCTCCGGTCTTCTGGTCATCGGCGTCGCGGCAGCCGTCGTACGCAGCGTGACGCGACCGATCGACCTTATCCGCCAAAGCATGAAGCGGATCGCCGACGGTGACGGCACGGCCGAAATCCAGTTCGCTGACCGCCGCAACGAAATCGGTGCAATTGCGAAGACGCTTTTGGTCTTGCGTGACAGCGTCAATGAGCGCAGCGCCCTGCAGGCCCGGGAGGCTGACCAGCAGCGGGCACTGGAAGAGGCGCGGCGAGGCAATGAGACGGTTCTGCGCTCCGCATCCGAACGTCAGGCCTTTGCCATGAGCCAGCTCGGCAATTCGCTGGAGGCGCTTGCAAATGGCGATCTGACCGTCGAGCTTGCCGATATTGGCGCGGATTACGAAAAACTGCGCATGGATTTCAACCGTGCCGTCAGCGCTTTGCACGGCGCCATTGAAGCCATTGCCAGAACCGGCCATGTCGTCAATGACAGCGCCTCTGACATCAGCGGCGCGACGGGTAATCTTTCGCGCCGGACCGAACAGCAGGCGGCGGCGCTGGAGGAGACGGCAGCGGCTCTTGATGAGATCACCGCCACGGTGCGCACCGCTTCCGAGCGGGCAAATGAGGCGCGGCAGATGGTACAGGACACGAAAACCAGCGCCGGCCGCTCAGGCGAGATCGTTCGCAACGCCGTCGATGCCATGGGCCGTATCGAGGATTCCTCGAAACGCATCGGGCAGATCATCTCGGTCATCGACGAAATCGCCTTCCAGACCAACCTTCTGGCGCTGAATGCCGGGGTTGAGGCCGCACGGGCGGGCGAGGCTGGACGTGGTTTTGCCGTGGTGGCGCAGGAGGTGCGCGAACTTGCGCAACGCTCCGCCAATGCCGCCAAGGAGATCAAGACCCTTATCAACCGTTCGGCGGAAGAGGTCGGCGGCGGTGTCGCGCTCGTGCGTTCCACGGGCGATGCGCTGGAGGAGATCGTGGCGCTGGTCAACCGCGTCGAAGGCCATGTGAATTCCATCGCCACGGCGGCGCGGGAGCAGGCGACCGGCCTGCAGGAGATCAATACCTCCGTCAACCACATGGATCAGATGACGCAGCAGAATGCCGCCATGGTGGAGGAGACGACGGCGGCCAGCCAGACGCTCGCCGAGGAAAGCCAGCAGCTGCGCTCGCTGCTTTCCCGTTTCGAACTTGGACAGGGGGCAGGGCGCGAGGTTTCTCGGGCGGCGTGAGTTGATCCGCTTGGGATTAATTGGAGGGCGCGGCTTTGGCTGCGCCCTTTTTGTTGCGGCTTAATTCTAGATGTCTTTCTGACGTTTTGGCACAGCACTTCGTGCATTCCAGCGGCTACTGTTTCACCAAGTTTTCTCCTCCCGTCATGCCGGCCTTGAGCCGGTATCCAGCCAGCCCAAGTCTTTGGGCTGAAAAGATTCTTCTCGCCGCGCTGACGCGCGTCGGCTGGATTCCGGCTCAAGGCCGGAATGACGGAAGCAATTTGTTTGCGCTGGGTTTTCGAACACCCCAAAACTGGCCGGTTCGTTATTTCCCGCAACCAATAAGGTTTCGTTTACCTCATTTCTTTAAAATTTGACCTGTATTGCCGCGTTTGCGGCCGCTGAAGGTACAGGTTCTCGTATGGCGTATGTTTCCCTTCCGCGTCGTCTTGTGACGTTGCTGATGATTTCCACGGTCATGGTGTCGTGTTCGGCGGAAGGCCTCGTGCCGCCGGCCGAGGTCGATGGCACCACGCGTGTCAGCGCCATAAGGTCGTCGCGGCAGCAGGGTTACAGCGCGCCGCCGGGCGCGGTCTATCAGGCCGAGCGGGCGGGGCAGGCCAACGATTATCCCACGGCCGTGTCGCAGCCGATGCCGGAGCCTTACGCTTCGCAGGATCCCCTTCTGCAATCGCCGCAGGGCGGACAGGGTTATTCCACACTCGATACCCAGCATCAGGCGCGTATGGCCGCGAGCGGTCACAGCGCAACGACGCAGCCCATGCCAACTCAGACGATGCCAACTCAGGCGATGCAAAACCAGGCCATGTCCTCGCAGCCGATGGCTGACAGCCAGATTGCCGAAGGCGAGGGTGGGGTGAACATGGATTCCATGCTGGGCGTGGAACCGGTTCGCGGGCTTGCGGAAGAGCAGGATGCCGATATTGCCGAGGGCGTCTCGCAGCAGCCGGTGGTGGATGGTATCGGCACCGACAATCCGGTGGCCGTCTCTCCTCCTCGCCGGCAGCAGAGCGCCGGTCAATCACGGTTGATACCGCCGCCACCCCTTGGCTCGTCTTCTCGCCGCCAACCGGTGGAGGAGGTTGCCATGTTGATGCCGAACGATCCGATGGCGCGCGGCGGGCAAAGCAACCGGTCGACCATGCCGCCCGGCGTCATGCCTTCCTCCGAGGTTGCCTGTCGCTCCGAGCTGCGTCGTCTCGGCGTCGCTTTCCGCGATGTTGCGCGTATCGCCGACGGTCCGACCTGCGGCATCGATTATCCGATCGAACTCAGCGGACTTGCCAGCGGCGTCGCCATCCGCCCGGCGGTGAAGCTCAATTGCCAGGTCACGCTTGCCTTCGCCAAATGGGTGAAGTTCGAACTCGTGCCATCCTCGCGCTTCCGTTATCTCTCGGGCGTCGGCCGCATCACGCCGATGGGTGGTTACTCCTGCCGCAAGATGAATTCGCGCTCCAGCAACCCGTGGTCGGAACATGCGCGCGGCAACGCCATCGATATCGGTACGATCACGCTCAAGAACGGTAAGGAAATCGACGTCCGCAGCAAGAACTTCTTCGCCTTCCGCGAAAAGGCTCTGCTGAAGGCGGTGAGGTCCGACAGCTGCAAATATTTCTCGACCGTTCTCGGGCCAGGCAGCGATCCCAACCACTGGAACCATTTTCACTTCGATCTGCGCACCCGCAAATCCGGTTACAGGCATTGCGATTAGAGCGGCGAGAGATAAATCGAAATCGGTCCCGCCGCTCCCAGTTCTTGTTTGAGCATCGGATTTTCCGAAAGCCACAATACAGTTTTCGTTTCGATGCTCTAGGTGTGAGTTTTCAGGAGGTTGTCCATTGACAACGGACTGGAGGTGCGTGGGGCTTACCCCCTCTGCCCTGCCGGGCATCTCCCCCTCAAGGGGGGAGATCGGCAAGCGGCGCTACCACCGCTTCATTCGCCGGCGCTGAGATGGGCGAGACCTTGCCGCAGATCGATCTCCCCCCTTGAGGGGGAGATGCCCGGCAGGGCAGAGGGGGGTAAGCCCCACGCATCTTCGACCCCAATGGATACCCCCCTGAAAGCTAACATCCTGGACGCTCGGTAAGACCTGCCTGGTGGTGCGGGACGATATTCGCTGGGCAGATCGGCGTTTGTTGTGACGCCGTGTATTTCCTGTCATTCCCGTCCCCGAAGCCCGAGGATGAGTCGGAATGACGGAGGGAGGGCGTTGGCATCCATCTCCCAACACATACGCTCCTGTCACATGCGCAAAAAAAACCGGCCCGAAGGCCGGTGAAAAAGACTGCCTTATCGGGGGGATATCGGCGTCTTTGCAAGGGCATAAAATGGGAAGCGATCCCATAGAGTGGTCGATCCGGTGCGGATGCGCGGCAAAAGACACCGCGCCGTACTGACCTGCGGCCAACATGGCTTGCCGCGTCTTTCTGATACGCTATGAGGGTCACATGTTTGTGACAACGGCGCCCGGGAGCCTGTTTTGATGCCCCCTGTTTCAGAGATAATGGTGTTTGCCGCCGCACTTGCGGCGGCGGGTGTTGTCGCCGGCCTTCTCGCAGGGCTGTTCGGCATCGGCGGCGGCGCGGTTCTGGTGCCGGTCTTTTACCACGTCTTCGGGCTTCTGGATGTGCCGGAGGCGGTGCGCATGCATCTTTCGCTCGGCACCTCGCTTGCCATCATCGTGCCGACCTCCATCCGCTCGTTTCTGACCCATCGCCAGAAAGGCGCCGTCGATATCGATCTCCTGAAGGGCTGGATCGTCGCCGTGCCGCTTGGCACCATCCTCGCATCCGTCGTGGCCGCCTATGCCTCCAGTGTTGCGCTGCGGCTGATCTTCGCCTTCATCGCGCTGGCGCTCGCCTTCCGGATGGTTTTCAACCGGGCGAGCTGGCAACTCGGCTCCGACCTGCCGAAAAATCCGGGCCGTTTTCTGGTGGGCACCGGTATCGGGCTTTTTTCCGGCCTGATGGGTGTGGGCGGCGGGGTGATGAACAATACCTTCATGACGCTTTACGGGCGATCCATCCATCAGGCGGTTGCCACGTCCTCCGGCGTTGGTGTGCTGATTTCGCTGCCGGGGCTGCTGGGTTACATCTGGGCCGGTTGGGGGGATGCGGGCCTGCCGCCGTTTTCAACCGGCTTCATCAACTGGATCGCCGTGGTGCTCCTGATCCCCATTACTCTCGTGGTTGCGCCCTATGGTGCGCGGCTGGCGCATGCGCTCAGCAAAAAGCAGCTGGAGCGGGCTTTCGGGGTGTTTCTGGTCTTCGTCGCGGCGCAGTTTTTCTACAGCGTTTACGGCTGATTTTCCTCGATTGCCGAACGCAGTGTTCAGGCCTCCGGGCTGGCATTTGCGCGTTTCACGGCCTATATGGCGTGCATCTTACTCGGTTTTTCGAAAGATTCGCGATGAATGCCATTGTTTCGATACGGAATCTGACCAAATCCTACGCAAATGGCTTTCAGGCGCTCAAAGGCGTCAGCCTTGATATCAGAGAGGGAGAAATTCTCGCTCTTTTGGGTCCGAACGGTGCCGGCAAGACGACGTTGATCTCCATCGTTTGTGGTCTCGTCAATCCGGGCGAAGGTTCCGTTTTTGTCGGCGGGCATGATGTGGTGAAGGATTTTCGCCAGACCCGCGCCCTGATCGGCCTCGTGCCGCAGGAGCTGACGACGGATATGTTCGAGACCGTATGGAACACGGTAAGCTTCTCGCGTGGCCTGCACGGGCAAAAGAAGAACCCGCAACTGATCGAAAGCGTTCTGAGGTCCCTGTCCTTGTGGGACAAGAAAGACAACATGCTGCGGGAGCTTTCCGGCGGCATGAAGCGGCGCGTGCTGATCGCCAAGGCGCTTGCACACGAGCCGAAGGTACTGTTCCTCGACGAGCCGACCGCCGGCGTCGACGTGACCCTGCGCCGCGACATGTGGAATGTCGTTTCCGAGCTGCGCACCAAGGGCGTCACCATCATTTTGACCACGCATTACATCGAGGAGGCGGAAGAGATCGCCGACCGTGTTGGCGTCATCAATGGCGGCGAGCTGTTGCTGGTGGAAGAAAAGACGGCGCTGATGAAGAAACTCGGACGCAAGCAGCTTTTCCTTGAACTCGCGCAGCCGGTGGAAACCTTGCCCGACAGTCTCGCGCCCTTCGGCCTGACGCTTTCGGATGATCGTTGTACGCTCACCTATGAAATCGAGGACAACGGCGAGCAGGGCCGCATCGCCGATCTTCTGGGCGCTCTTTCCGCCGCCAACATCCATTTCAAGGATATTTCCACGCGGCAGAGTTCGCTTGAGGATATCTTCGTTTCGCTGGTGGGAGGCCAGAAATGAATTTCGAAGCCATCAAGTCCATCTATCTGTTCGAAATGGCGCGCACGCGGCGCACACTGCTGCAGAGCGTGATTTCGCCGGTCATCTCAACATCGCTTTATTTTATCGTGTTCGGAACTGCGATCGGCTCGCGGATTCAGGAAGTTGGCGGCGTTTCCTATGGCGCTTTCATAACGCCCGGCCTGATCATGCTGACGCTTCTGACCCAGTGCATCAGCAACGGCTCCTTCGGCATCTATTTCCCGAAATTCACCGGCACGGTCTATGAGATATTGTCCGCACCCGTATCGATGACGGAAATTGTCGCCGGTTATGTCGGGGCGGCGGCGACCAAGGGGCTGATGATCGGCACGATTATTCTGATCACGGCCACCTTCTTCGTGGATATCCACATTGCCCATCCGTTCATGATGGTGCTGTTTTTCGTGCTGACGGCTATCAGTTTCAGCCTGTTCGGCTTCATCATCGGCATCTGGGCGACGAATTTCGAGCAGCTGAACCTCATTCCCATGCTGGTGGTGCCGCCTTTGACCTTCCTTGGCGGCAGCTTCTATTCCATCGACATGCTGCCGCCCTTCTGGCAGACGGTCAGCCACTTCAATCCGGTGCTTTATCTCATCAGCGGTTTCCGCTGGAGTTTTTACGAGATCGCCGACGTCAATCCCGTCATCAGCCTTGCGATGATCACGCTGTTTCTGGCGCTGTGCCTCGGTGTTGTCGGCTGGATGTTCAAGACGGGTTACCGGCTGCGCAACTGACGGTACGACCTACCTCCCTCATTCCTGTGCTTGTCACAGGAATCCAGCCGACGCGCGTCTGCGCGACGGGAAGACTCCTTTCAGCCCAAAGACTTGGGCTGGCTGGATCTCTGTGACACGCACAGAGATGAGGGAGATTGGGGCGTGCTGCCCAGTTCCAACAAGCCTCAAGACATGATCAACCCACCATCGACATTGATCGTCTGGCCGGTGATGTATGCCGCATCGTCGGAAGCTAGAAACGCCACCAGTGCGGCCACTTCGGCGGGCGTTCCCGCGCGGCGCATGGGGATGTTGCGCACCCACTCGGCCATCAGTTCGCCGGGCTTGTACTCACCCAGCATCTGGCCCCAGACGCGGTCGTTATAATCCCACATTTCGGTGTGGATGATGCCGGGGCAAATGGCGTTGACGGTGATGCCTTCCGGAGCGAGTTCCTTGGCAAGGCTTTGCGTCAGGCCGATAACGCCGAACTTCGAGGCGGCGTAATGCGGGGTATAGATGAAGCCCTGACGCGCCTGGCCGGAAGCAGTGTTGACGAGGCGGCCTTTGGTGCCGCTGGCGCGGAAGCGGCGGATCGCCTCCTGGCAGCACAGGAACGCGCCCTTGGTGTTGACGTCGAGATTGAAATCCCACTGTTCCTGCGTCAACTCTTCAATCTTTGAAATGGTGATGACGCCGGCATTCTGGATGGAGATGGAAAGCGCGCCGATCGCCTCTTCGGCTGCGCTATAGGCGTCGCGCACCGCTGCCGCATCGCGCACATCGAGGATGATGCCATGGGTAATGGTGCCGGTTTCGTCCGCCAGTTTTCTGGCGGCGTCATGGGTGTCCTTGTCGACAGAGGCGATGGCGACTTTTGCGCCTTCCTCGGCAAAACGGCGAGCTATGCCGTATCCGATGCCCTTGTTGCCTCCGGTCACGAATACGGATTGACCTTCAAAGCGCCTCATGTCTCCTCCTTTATGGGATTTTGGCTATGTTTCTTTGCCGACCAGTCGTTCGGCGGTGAATTTATCGGTGACGAGCACGTCGATCACACCGGTTCTGAGCGCGCCTGCAATTGCCTCGGTCTTTTTCGAGCCGCCGGCGAGCGCAATGACGCGATCGACATTGGAGAGGTTTTCCAGCGGCAGGCCGATGACCCGGTCGTCGAGCGGCGTCTTCACCGGCTTGCCGTCCTTGTCGAAGAAGCGCAGCGAGATGTCGCCCACCGCACCCGCCTGGGCTAGATCGGCCAGTTCCTTGGCGGAAAAGATATTGCCGGAACGGGCAAGTAGCTCCGATGGTTCGACCGCGCCGACGCCGACAATGGCGAGCGTGATGGACCCGAAGAGATCGATGGTTTCGCGCACGAAGGGATCGGCGAGCATCAAGAGTTTGGCTTCCCGCGAGGTGGCGACGCCCGGCACCGGCAGCAGTTTCGGTTCGGCTTCCGTCAGCCGGGCCAGCCGGGTGGTGATCTGGGTCGCATGCGTCTGCACGGAAGGATCGCCCATGCCGCCCAGCGTCTGGACGATATAACGCGCCTTGGCACCTTTAAGCGGATGGATGTTTTCCACCATCTTGAAAATCGTCTGGCTCCAGCTGGAGACGCCGATGATCTCGTTCTGCGACAGCGTCACCTCAAGAAAATGCGCCGCTGCCTCGCCAATGCGGGCCATGATCGCGCCGTCGCGATCCTCGCTGCAATCGACAACGATAGCTTCCGGCAGGTCGAAACGTTCGCGCAGCTGCGCTTCCAGATCGCTATAGGTGCCGGGCGGTGGAATGATGCTGGTGCGGACGATGCCTTCCGCCTCGGCACGCTTCAACATGCGCGAGACGGTTGCCTGCGACAGGTTGAGATGCTGCGCGATTTCCGCCTGACGCTTGTGTTCGCTGAAATACATCTGCGCCACGCGGGAAATCATTCGAAGTTCGTTTAGCCTGCCCATAAGCCCTCCAGGGTGAATTTTTATTCACCATTACCCGAGGTTACAGGCAAGGTCGAGCGGGCAATCGCGTCGCGCCAGATGCCGAGCTGCTGCCGGCTTTCGCTGTTGGCGGGCGCGATGATGTTGCCCTGGCTTGCAAGGGCGGCGATGGCCGCAAGATCGCTCCAGAAACCGAGGGCGAGGCCGGCGAGATAGGCTGCACCCAGCGCGGAAGCTTCCGGCGCGTCGCGTTGGATGACGGGGTGTTCCAACATATCGGCGACGCATTGCATGAGAAAACGGTTCTGGCTCGGCCCACCATCCACGAATAGTCGCCCGAAGCCGGAAGGCGACTGCGCGCGCATGGCGGCAAAGACGTCATGGACCTGAAAGGCGATGGAATCGGTGACGGCGCGGGCCATCTGGGCACGGGTGGTGCTGAAATTTATCTGGGAGAACAAGGCCCGGGCATGCGTATCCCAATAGGGCGCGCCGAGGCCAACGAATGCCGGTACGAAACCCGGACCTTCGGGTTCTGCCGTGGCGGCAAGCTCTACGAGGGCCGCGACATCCGGCAGGCCGAGAATGTCGGTCATCCAGGGCAGGGAGGCTGCCGAAACGAGAATATTGCCTTCAAAGGCGAAGGTCGGTTTGCCGCCGAGCCGCCATGCAACGGTGGTCGTGATGCCGCGTTCGGGCGCGATGAAATGCGGCAGGGTCGTCATGACTGACGAGCCGGTGCCGAACGTCACCTTGCCGTCACCGGGATTGAAGGCGCCATGGCCGAATAGGGCGGCGTGGCTGTCTCCGATGGCGGCAAGAATCGGCGTGCCGTCCTTGATGCCGGGAACGCCTGATGTGACGCCAAAATCGCCGCTGCTGTCGCGCAGGTCCGGCAGAGCGTTGATATCGATGCCGAAGAGATCGCAAAGCTCATCGCTCCAGACCTGCCGGTTGAGATCGAGCACCTGGCTGCGGGCGGCGTTGGAAGCATCGCAGGCATGGACCTTGCCGCCGGTGAAGCAATGGATCAACCAGCTATCGATGGTGCCGAGGCGGAGCCTGCGGCCCTTCGGCGCGCGCTCCAGAAGCCAGCGCATTTTTGCACCCGGAAACATCGGATCGATCGGCAGGCCGGTCAGCGCCATGACGCGCTCGGAATGGCCCTTCTCGATCAGTTCGGCGCAATCCTGCGCCGTTCTTCGGCATTGCCAGCTGAGCACCGGGCCGAGCGGCTCGCCGGTTTCGCCGTCCCAGATGGTCACGGATTCGCGCTGGTTGGAGATGGCGATGGCCGCGACATCAACGTCAGAGGGCGAGGCGGCAAGGCAAGCGGAGATCGCTTCGCGGACCGAGTCCCAGATGCGCTGCGGCTCCTGTTCCACCCAGCCGGGCTGCGGATAGGCGATGCCGACCGGTGATGAGCCGCGCGCCAGCAGCTCTCCGCTTTCCGAGACGAGAATGGCCTTGGAATTGGTGGTGCCCTGATCAATGGACAGAATGGCGCGCATCACGTGAGTCTTTCGTCGGCAGTTTTTCGTTTCGGCCTTGCGGCGATTAAACGACGATATTGCAGAAAGGGTGTCGCCGCGCATCCGAAGACACGCGACGACTCTGGGAGGAGACTTTATTTTCTCTTGATCAGCACTTCGGCCGCATCCGCAATGGCGGCAGGCGCCATGCCGAATTCATCGAGCAGCCATTCGGCCGAACCCGTGTGAGCAAAGACGCCGGGAACGCCGAGGCGTTTCATCGGCACGGGGGCCTGTTCGACCACAACTTCGGCAACGGCAGACCCAAGGCCGCCGAAGATCGAATGTTCCTCTGCCGTCAGGATCGCGCCGGTTTCGGTCGCTGCGGCGACGATGGCCGCCTCATCGATGGGGCGCACGGTCGCCATGTTCAGTACGCGGGCCTTGATGCCGCGGCTTGCCAGAATATCGGCGGCCTTGACGATGCGGTGGGTCAGCGTGCCGTTGGCGATCAGCGTCAGATCGGAACCCTCGCGCAAAAGATTGGCGCGACCGAGTTCGAAGACATGGCCTTCCGGCAGCAGATCCGGCACGCCGACGCGTGACAGGCGCAGGAAGCAGGGGCCGGCATAGTCCGCCGCCCATTTGACAGCGGCGGCTGTTTCGATGCGGTCGCAGGGGGCGATGACCGGCAGGTTCGGCAGAACGCGGGTCCAGGCAAAGTCCTCGATGGAATGATGCGTCGGGCCGAGTTCGCCATAGGCCATGCCGGAGGATATGCCGATCAGCTTCACATTGGCGTTGGAGTAAGCAAGGTCCGCCTTGATCTGCTCCAGCGCGCGGCCGGTGAGGAAGCAGGATGCGCCGCAGACGAAGGGCAGCTGGCCGCCATTGGCGAGACCGGCGCCGACGCCGACCATGTTCTGTTCGGCAATACCGACATTGACGAGGCGCTCGGGGAATTTCGACTTGAAGCCACCGAGCTTCGAGGAGCCGACCGAATCGTTGCAGACGGCGACGACCTTGTCATTGCCGGCGGCCAGCGCCTCCAGCGTTTCGGCGAAGGCGTCGCGGCAGTCATACAGCTTGGCGGCGGTTACGGGCGCGTTCATCACAATGTCTCCGAAAGTTCTTTGACGGCGATTTCATATTGTTCCCTGCTCGGAACCTTATGGTGCCAGTCGACGCGGTCCTGCATGAAGGAAATGCCGTGACCCTTGTTTGTGTGGGCGACGATGCAATGCGGGCGATTGCCGCGATGCTCCAGCGCCGGCACGACTTCCGCCATGGCGTTGCCGTTGATTTCGCTGACTTCCCAGCCGAAAGCCTCGAGCTTCGGGCGAAGCGGCGCGACATCGTTGGTTTCCGAAAGCGCCGCACCCTGCTGGAAGCGGTTGTGGTCGACGATCAGCGTCAGATTGTTGAGGCCGAACTGTGCGGCGGACATGATGGCCTCCCAGTTGGAGCCTTCCTGCATCTCGCCGTCACCGGTCATCACATAGGTGTGGTAGTCCGCGCCGGAAAGCTTGGCCGCCTTCGCCATGCCGACAGCGACGGGCAATCCATGGCCGAGCGGGCCGGTATTTGTTTCGACGCCCGGCACCTTGTTACAGTTCGGGTGGCCGTTGAGGCGCGAATTCGGCTGCAGGAAGGTCGAGATTTCCTCTTCCGGGATGAAGCCGCGCTTGGCGAGCGTCACATAAAGCGCGCAGGCCGTGTGGCCCTTCGAAAGCACGAAACGATCGCGCGCAGGGTTCTTCGGATCATCCGGCCAGATGCGCAATACGCGGAAATAAAGGGCCGTCATGATGTCGATAGCCGACATCTCGCCGCCGACATGGCCCGCACCCGCTTCGAAAACAGCCTGTACGTCGCGAAGGCGAATCTGGCGCGCAATGCGCTCTAGCTCCTGGGACTGCATGGAATCCTCTTCAAAACATGCGTGTGAATATTTATACAGCTATTTATATAATTGCAGAGATGGCGTTTCTGTCAAGCCGGAATTGCGGATTCTCTTGTTTCAATTCGTGCTGGTTATTTCTGCCGCTACATTCGCATTCATGGTGAAGAGCATCTCCACCGCCCTCATTCCTGTGCTTGTCACAGGAATCCAGTCAGCCCAAGTCCTTGGGCTGAAAGGGCTCTTCCCGCCGTGCAGGCGCGCGTCGGCTGGATTCCTGTGACGAGCGCAGGAATGAGGTGGGGAGGCGCAAGTCTCCAGCTCTCCCATCTTGCGCAAGGCCTGCCTCGCCATCCAAGCCTATTGACAAGCTTCTCAGAACTGGCTTATGCATGTTTCACCGATGATGAATAATTATTCTAATCGGTTTAAAAAATGCAAGACAGTCACCGGGAGGAGCCATGTCCGCGATTGAACGCAATGAGGGGGTCAAACACACCAGGAGCCCGCTTGCCTGGCTGAGTGGTGCGACCGGACCTCTTTTGGGCCTGCTGCTGCTCTGCGTGTTTCTGACTTTCGCCAGCGAGAACTTCCTGTCGCTCAGAAACGGTCTGAACATTCTCGACCAGATCACCGTTCTCGGCATCATGGCCGTTGGCATGACCTTCGTGATCCTGCTCGGCGGCATCGATCTGTCTGTTGGTTCGGTTCTGGCGCTGTCGATGATGATCATGGGCTGGACGGCTAATGTCGCGGGAATGCCGATGGGCATGGCCATCGTGCTGGCGCTTGTCGCCTCTGCCGCCTGCGGCCTTGTGGTCGGTATTCTCGTCACCGCTTTCCGGGTGCCTGCCTTTATTGCCACGCTGGCAATGATGTCGGTGGCGCGCGGACTTGCCAATATGATCACCGACGGCCAGCAGATCGTCGGTTTTCCTGACTGGTTCATGATGCTGGCGATTGAGCGCCATTTCGGCGTGCTGACCGCAACCGTGCTTTTGATGCTGGTCGTGGTGCTGATTTCCTGGGCGTTCCTGCGTTTCCGTTCGGAAGGCCGCACCGTTTATGCGGTGGGTGGCAACCCGGAAGTGGCGCGTCTTGCCGGCATCAACGTGCCGTTGGTGACGATCTGCGTTTATGTCGCCTGCGCGGTTCTCGCCGGTCTTGCCGGTATCGTTCTCGCCGCACGTCTCGACTCGGTACAGCCCTCCAGCGGCTTCGGTTACGAGCTGGATACGATTGCGGCCGTCGTCATCGGTGGAACCTCGCTTTCGGGCGGTGCGGGCGGCATTGGCGGAACGCTGATCGGCGTGCTGATCATCGGCGTGCTGCGCAACGGCCTCAACCTGCTCAACGTTTCTCCCTTTCTCCAGCAGGTCATCATCGGTGTCGTCATCGTGCTGGCCGTGGGTGCTGAAACTTTGCGCCGCCGCAGAAGCTGAATTTGCCTGCGGATGGTGCTGAGCCGTCCGCGCAATAAACGACCCTCCCGGCATGGGAGGCGTGAAAAACGGCCGGAGGGGAGGAGGTTCGATCTGCCCAAAGGTCAACAATCAACAAATGGAGGAATAATCATGAAATTTTCACGCATTCTGCTGACATCCGCTGCCCTTCTCGCCCTGTCGCTCGGCCAGGCCAATGCCGCCGAAGTCAAGAAGATCGGCCTTGCCGTCGCCAATCTGCAGGCGAACTTCTTCAACCAGATCAAGCAGGCCGTCGAAGCCGAAGCCAAGACGCGCGGCATTGCCGTCGTCACCGTTGATGCCAAGGGTGACGGCCCGACGCAGGTGAACCAGATTCAGGATCTGCTGACCCAGAATATCGATGCGCTGATCTACATTCCGGCCGGTGCCGCTGCCGCGACCGTTCCGGTGAAGCTTGCGAAAGCCGCCGGCGTTCCGGTCATCAACATCGACCGCAATGCCGATGGCGCGCCGGGCGATACCTTCCTCGCTACCGATTCCGTCGCTTCCGCCAAGTCGGTTTGCGATTACATCATCAAGCAGGCCGGCGGTTCGGGCAAGATGGTCATCATCCATGGCCAGAAGGGCACGACACCGGAAGTGGACCGCACCAAGGGCTGCATGGAATCCGTAAACGCCAATTCCGGCGTGAAGATCGTCGCCGAACAGTGGTCCAACATGTGGAGCCAGGATGAAGGCTTCCAGATCATGCAGAACATGCTGCAGGCCAATCCTGACGTTTCCATCGTCTTTGCGCAGGCCGACGGTCTGGCGCTCGGCGCGGCACAAGCGATCAAGGTTGCCAATCCTTCGCAGAAGATCGTCGTTGGCGGTTTCGATGGCGACACGGCAGCCCTTGAGGCGCTGAAGAACGGCGTCTTCGACGTAACCGCGACACAGCAGACCCAGAAGATGGGCCGCATGGCTGTCGAAATGGCCGTCAAGATCGTCGGCGGCGAGAAGGTTCCGGCCGTGCAGCTCTCCGATGCGACGCTGACGACCAAGGAAAATGTCGAAGGCTTCATCGCCAACCACCCCTGATCCCGTTGCCCCGCGCGTCCAATCTGATGCGCGGGGCATTCATTGGTTTGTCTTTAGGTTATTTCGGACGCAAGGCTTCGGGCATTCCCGCTGCTGACGTGTCCTGGGAGGTCCCGTCATGCGCGAGCCGGTTCTTTCGCTCCGTGGCATCAGCAAACGTTACGGTCCGCTTGAGGTTCTGAAAGCCGTCGATCTCGACGTCTATCCGGGGGAAGTGGTGGCCTTGCTGGGTGAAAACGGTGCGGGCAAATCCACGCTGTCAGGCATCATCGCCGGTTCGCGTGAGCCGTCCGAAGGCAAGATGACATGGCTTGGCCAGCCCTATGCGCCGTCGTCCCCGCGTGAAGCGATCGACAAGGGTGTCGTTCTGATCCATCAGGAGCTGAAGCTTCTGCCGGAACTTTCCATTGCCGAAAATGTCTTCATTGGCCGCTGGCCGATGAAGAATGGCGTTGTCGACCGCGCCGAGATGGTGCGCAGAGCACAGCAGCAGCTGGCGCGCCTCAACCTGCACATTCCCGCGACCCGCAAGGTGGCCGGTCTCTCGACTGCGAACCAGCAGTTGATCGAAATCGCCAAGGCGCTGGCGCTCGACGCCAAGCTCCTGATCCTCGACGAGCCGACGGCGGCACTTGGCGGTGCGGAAACGCAGGCGCTGTTCGAGCAGGTGCGCAAGCTGCGCGCCGAGGGCGTGGGCATCATCTATATTTCCCACCGCATGGAAGAGATCAAACAGATCACCGACCGCATCGTCGTGTTGCGCGACGGCGAACGGGTGCATGAATTTGCCGATAGCGCGACGCCGGTGCGCACCATCGTCGAAAGCATGGTCGGCCGCTCGCTGGAGCGCCTGTTCCCGACGTTGCCGGAACCGCAGGACAAGATGGTGCTGGAGGTCAAGGGGCTGACCGGCGCGGACAATGCTTTCCGCGACATCAGCTTCGGCGTTCGCGCCGGTGAAATCCTAGGCATTGCCGGGCTGATCGGCGCGGGACGCACCGAACTGGTGCGGGCTATTTCCGGTGCCGATCCGACGAGTGCGGGTGAGGTGTTGCTGGATGGCAAGGTGCTGACGCTGAAAAGCCCGGCGGATGCCATCGCCAGGGGCATCGTCATGGTGCCGGAAGACCGCAAATTGCAGGGGCTGGTGGTGGAGCACGAGATCGGTGAAAACCTGATCTATGCCAATCTCGACCGCGTTGGCACCGGCTGGATCACGCCACGCATCAAGCGCGCCTTTACCAGGGAAGCCATCGCCAAATTCGGCGTCAAGGGCCGCAGCGAACAGCCAGCATCGGATCTTTCCGGCGGCAACCAGCAGAAGGTGGTCATTGCCAAATGGCTTGCCCGCAATCCGCGTGTGGTGGTGCTGGACGAGCCGACACGCGGCATCGATGTCGGCGCAAGGGCGGGCATCTACGATATTATCGTCGGTCTGGCGAAAGACGGCGTCGCCGTCATCGTCGTCAGCTCCGATCTGGAAGAGGTGCTGGGCGTTTCGAACCGGATCCTCGTGCTTGCGCAGGGAAAACAGGCCGGCATCCTCAACCGCGACGAAGCAAACGACGTCTCGGTCATGGAACTGGCGACCATCTGAAGAAGGAAATAGCGATGTCCACCATCACCCTCAACGCGCCGAAACTGTTCGATCTTTCCGGCCAGGTGGCGCTTGTCACCGGCGCCGGTTCCGGCATCGGCCAGCGGATCGCCATGGGGCTTGCCCAGTCCGGCGCCGATGTCGCGCTGCTCGACCGCCGCACCGATGACGGTCTGGCGCAGACGGCGGATTTCATCGCCAAGGCCGGGCGGAAGTCGATCCAGATCGCCGCTGATGTGACCAGCAAAGAAGCGCTGATCGATGCGGTTGCCCGCACTGAGGCAGAACTTGGTGCGCTGTCGCTCGCGGTCAATGCCGCCGGCATCGCCAACGCCAATCCGGCCGAGGAGATGGAGGAAAGCCAGTTCCAGACGATGATGGACATCAACCTGAAGGGCGTTTTCCTCTCCTGCCAGGCGGAAGCCAATGCCATGCTGAAGAACGGTCGTGGTTCGATCGTCAATATCGCCTCCATGTCTGGCGTCATCGTCAATCGCGGGCTGATGCAATGCCATTACAACGCTTCGAAGGCCGGCGTCATCCACATGTCGAAATCCATGGCGATGGAATGGGTGGGACGCGGCATCCGCGTCAACACCATCTCGCCGGGTTACACGGCGACGCCAATGAACACGCGGCCGGAAATGGTGCACCAGACCAAGCTCTTCGAAGAGCAGACGCCGATGCAGCGCATGGCCGGCGTCGATGAAATGGTCGGCCCGGCGATCTTCCTGCTGTCTGACGCTGCGAGCTTCGTGACGGGCGTGGACCTGCTGGTGGATGGTGGTTTTTGCTGCTGGTAAGGTTTGGTGCGGAAGTGTTGAGGTTCTTTGTCCAATAGACATAAACGACCGCTTCAATCGGCGGTTCACCACACTCCACGTCATCCTCGGGCTTGACCCGAGGATCCATGGGCGGCTGGGTTGTGGATCCTCGGGTCAAGCCCGAGGATGACGCAGGAGAGAGGTTTTAGCGCCTCAATCAAGAATTTCACGCCCGGCTATTGCCGGGCGTTTTCGTATTCAAAGTACAAGCAAGCGCAGATCAAGCGACCTGCTTCTGCACCACATCCTCGACAACCTCGCCCTTGAGGTAAGCAACGAGGTCCTTGATCGTCACGACGAGCAGGCCGTGGCGTTCGGCGAAGACTTCGAGCTGGGGCAGGCGGGCCATGGTGCCGTCGTCATTGGCGACTTCGCAGATGGTGCCGGAGGGGTATTTGCCGGCAAGGCGGCAGAGGTCCACGGCTGCTTCCGTATGGCCAGTGCGGCCAAGGACGCCTTGCGGATTGGCGCGCAGCGGAAAGATATGGCCGGGACGGGCGAAGTCTTCCGGGCGCGAATCTTCTGAAACCAGCGCACGCACGGTCTTTGCCCGGTCGGCGGCGGAAATGCCTGTCGTGGTGCCGGGAATATAGTCCACCGAGACGGTGAAGGCCGTCTTGAGGGATTCGGTATTGCGCGACACCATCAGCGGAATGTCGAGCGCATCCAGACGTTCGCCCGGCATGGCGACGCACACCAGCCCGCGCGCATGGTTCATCATGAAAGCGATCTGCTGCGGAGTGATGCTATCGGAAGCGGCGATGATATCGCCTTCGTTTTCGCGGTCTTCATCGTCAACCACAATCACCATCTCGCCACGGGAAATGGCTTCGATCGCGTCTTCAATTTTAGCAATGGTCATTCTATTTCAAGCCTTTCAAGGGGTTATGCCGTTTTGCGGCATTTTCGCGCTTCAAGAAGCGCCAAATATCCCTTGGGCGAACAATGCAATGCGAAGCCCACTCACGCGCGGGCGTCCTATGCCTTGTCCTCTTCCATCCGGACTATACCGTCGGCTCCGGCCTCTCACCGGATCTGCTGACCTTCCGGCTTTGGAGACCGGAAGCGCTCGCGGGCTCCGGGAAAAATCCCGATACCGCCGGTGGGGAATTGCACCCCGCCCTGAGAACAGCACCAACATAAATTATCAAATGGGAAGGAATCAAGGGGCAATGCCCTGCGACGACCGGTCGGTGCGAAAAGAACATCCCGATTGGCCCTAAAACGGGGTATTTCCTTTCCGCGGCCGATGACGAAAGCGGAGTGCCGCGGCGGCGCTCACTGATGCCTGGGGTTTATCGATCCCGCAACCGTAACTCGTCCGTCTGCATCTGCAGCGAACCGAGCGTCGACAGGAAGCTCATGCCGAGCAGGCTCTGGCCCAGTTGGCCATCCTGGGCGACGAGGGCGGGGATGTTGCGGCGCACGATCGGGCCGATGCCGATTTCCGACAGGGTGACAGGGGCCGCTGCCGTGCGGCCATTTGCAGTCATGACCGGTACGGTATAGCGCAGGCTGCCCGTGTCGATACCGATTTCGGCGGCGTCGGCATTGGCCAGCACCACGGAGCTTGCGCCGGTATCGACGAGCATGTGGATGGTCTTGCCATCGACGCCGACATTCGCCTCGAAATGGCCGCTCATCGATTTGTGCAGCACGATCTCCTGTTCGCCGCCCGATGTCGTTACCACCACGGCGCGGCCCGGCATCAGGCCGCCCAAAAGGCGATCACCGAAGGATTGCAGGTCGTAGCGATAGAGATAAAGCGAGACGAGGCCGAGGATGATGACGAGCCAGACGGCAAGCTGGCGGATGACGGTGCCGAAGCCGCCCCGCCTTCCGGCGAGGATGCCGACCGACAGGAGGCCGGCAATGGGCACGAGATAGAGAGCCTGTGCGAATTGATCATTATCGATGCCGAGTGTGCGGCCACCATCGTGATTGATGAGAAGCAGGCCGAGGCCCACGGCGAGGAGAAGGAGAACGATGGTCAGCCTGTTCATGCGGTATGCGTCTCCCTGGTGGTCTCGCTCAAATTTTCCAGTCTTTGCGGCAGCGCCTGCATGATCGTTCGACGCTTCTCGTCGCTATAGCCTGCCCAGCCGCCGATTTCATCCAGCGTGCGGCCGCAGCCAATGCAGAGGCTGCTGGTCGCGTTGAGGCGGCAGATGTGGATGCAGGGTGTTTCCATGATGGTCTATATCAGGCCGTTACGCCGCTAGGGCAAGGGCGACGAGAGTAACGATCTCCGTGATCTGCTGGCAGGCGCCGATCGTATCGCCGGTGTGGCCGCCGATCTTCCTGTCGCACAGACGGCCGAACAGCACCGTCGCCAGAATGGCTGCAGCGAGCACAAGTGCAATCGACAGAATGGGCAAAGCGTGCAGCGTGAAGAGAATGAAGACCAGCAGCCCGATCGCTAGCGCAATATTGCGCTCGCTGTCTCCGGGTTGGCCGGCGCCGGCGGCGATGCCGGAGGTTTTGGCGGCGGGCAGGGCCTGCCAGTGCCACACCATCAGGGCGCGGCTCAGGACAAGTGCGGCGATCAGGCCGGCGGCGGCAGTTTTTGCGGGAAGTGTCTCGATCAGCGATGCGAGCGCCGTGGCACGCAGCGCGAAGGACAGTACCATGGCGATGGTGCCATAGCTGCCGATGCGGCTGTCCTTCATGATCTCAAGCGTGCGCGCCTTGTCCTTGCCTGCGCCGAAACCATCGGCCATGTCGGCCAGCCCGTCTTCGTGCAGTGCTCCTGTCAGAAGCGCCGTGAGGGCGATGGCGAGCCAGCCCGTGAGCTGCGGCGAGGCATCGAAGGCGGCGAAAGTCACCACCAGAAAAGCCGCGGGCAGGGCGATCAGCAGGCCAGCGGCGGGAAAGGCGCGGGCGGTGCGGCGCATCGACACGCCATCGGCATTTTCAAAAAACCGCGAAGGAACCGGCAGGCGGCTGAGAAAGGCAACGGAATGCATGACATCTGTTATGAAATCCCGGGCCTTCATGCTCTCTCCGTTGCTGCACTTGCATTTCCGGTTGTTCCGCGGCGCATCCGCGATTATGAGAGGCGCAACAAAGACCGATTTGCCGGAAAACACAAGTTCCGGACGCATGAGCCGATGCGACAGCCAACCCGGCTACGAAAGAGACCGACACCATGAGCATGAGCGGATTGCCCTTCGATGATTTTCGCGCGCTGTTGCGTGAGCTTCCCGGCCCGGATACGCATGCGCTCGTGGCTGCCAAGGAGCGCAATGCGCAGCTGACCAAGCCTGCCGGTTCGCTTGGCCGCCTCGAAGAAATCGCCATGTGGCTGGCTGCATGGTCCGGCCGTTCGCCCGCCGTCACCCGTCCGCTGGTGGCGATTTTCGCCGGCAATCATGGTGTCACCCGCCACGGCGTCACGCCCTATCCGACATCCGTAACCCAGCAGATGGTGGAAAATTTTGCAGCCGGTGGCGCGGCAATCAACCAGATCTGCGTCGCTAATGATCTCGGCCTGAAGATTTTCGATCTGGCGCTTGATTATCCGACCGGCGACATCACCTGCGAGCCGGCCCTTTCGGAGCGCGACTGCGCCGCCACCATGGCCTTCGGCATGGAGGCGATTGCCGGCGGCACCGATCTTCTCTGCGTCGGTGAAATGGGCATCGGCAACACCACGATTGCAGCGGCGATCAATCTGGCGCTCTATGGCGGCACCGCGGAAGAATGGACCGGCCCGGGCACCGGTTCGGAAGGCGAGGTCATGGCCCGCAAGATCGCGGCGGTGAAGGCCGCTGTCGAGTTCCACAAGGACCATCTGTCCGATCCGCTGGAAATCATGCGCCGTCTCGGCGGACGCGAGATTGCGGCAATTGCCGGTGCCATTCTCGCCGCGCGCGTGCAGCGTATTCCCGTGTTGATCGATGGTTATGTGGCAACAGCGGCTGCCGCTCTCCTAAAGGCGGCCAATTCTTCGGCGCTCGATCACTGCCTGATCGGCCATGTCTCGGGTGAGCCCGGCCATCTGGCCGCCGTCGAAAAGCTTGGCAAGACGCCGCTTCTGGCGCTTGGCATGCGGCTGGGCGAAGGCACGGGTGCGGCACTTGCCGCCGGCATCGTCAAGGCTGCCGCCGCCTGCCATTCCGGCATGGCGACTTTCGAAGCGGCGGGTGTGGACACCCGCACCAGCCCCCGTACCGATCATTGAGGTCAAAGATGGACGCGACGCCGCAAAAGAAGCAAGCTGAACCGGCATTCCGGAAGGAAAAGGGCTGGCGGCATCTTTTTGCCGCTGCCCGCTATTCCGTGCAGGGGCTGGGTCGGCTGTGGCAGGAGGCGGCCTTCCGGCATGAGGTTCTGGCCTTCGGCATCGGGCTTGGCCTGCTTCTCATCGTCGGTGCGCCATTTGCGCATCTTCTCGTCTTTACTGTGCTGATGTTGCTGCTGTTTGCGGTCGAGGCGCTCAATACTGCGATCGAGGAACTGGTGGACCGCATCTCGCCGGAAATTTCCTCGGTCGGGCGACATGCCAAGGATCTCGGTTCCTTCGCCGTCTTCTGCCTTTTGATGGCGAACGGATTTTTCGTGCTTTATTCGCTGGTGACGACGTTGTTCTTCTAAGCGGCTGGGAAACCGGGATCAGGCGAAGGACCGTCGGCGCGGCTGGATGGCGTGGGTTTCCTCCACGGCCGGCAGGCTCTGCAGCACGCGTTTTGCCGGCAGGATGGCGATGCCCTCTGTGCCTTCGCGCAGCTTCGATTTCAGGATGAACTGGCCGTCATGTTTGGCAAGAATGGCCTGAACGATGGGCAGGCCAAGCCCGGTTCCCTGTTCGGCGCTCTTGATGGCGATCGATCCCTGACCGAAGGCCGACAGCACCACGGGGATTTCATCTTCGGGAATACCCGGCCCATTGTCCTTGATAGACACATATTGTCCGCCGCCCGCCGTCCAACCGGCCTTCACGAGGATTTCGCCGCCCTGCGGCGTGAATTTCACGGCATTGGAGAGAAGGTTGAGAATAACCTGGCGGATCGATTTTTCATCGGCCCAGACCTGCGGCAGGCTGCTTTCGAACTGCTGCGAAATCCTGATCGTCTTGGCGCGGGCCCGCAGCTGGATCATGCCGATGCAATCCTCGGCTATTTCCAGCATCGAGATGGATTCCTCATTGAGATCATAGCGACCGGCCTCGATGCGCGACAGGTCGAGGATTTCGTTGATGAGATCGAGCAGGTGCTGGCCGGAGCGATGGATATCGCCGGAATATTCCTTGTAGAGCGGGTTGTTGAGCGGGCCGAGCACTTCTGACGCCATGACCTCGGAAAAGCCGAGAATGGCGTTAAGCGGGGTGCGCAGCTCATGCGACATGGAGGCGAGAAAGCGCGATTTGGCCAGATTAGCCTCTTCGGCGCGGCGTCGCGCCTCATCCGAAACCGAGTTGGCGACTTCGAGTTCGGCGATCAGGTCGTCCTTTTCCGTCTGGGAGGAGAGGAGCTTGACGCTGGTCTGGTAGAGCCGGCTGGTGATGCGATGACAGAAGAGGATCGCCATGCCGAACATCAGCGCAAGGCCGACATCGAATGGATCACGCGAGATGGCCGAGGTGACGCACAGCGCCGCCATCACCGGCAGGAAGGTCATGAAGGTCGCCCGCCGCAGCATGAAATTGGCCATGGCGGTCAGCGAAAGCGCGATCAGCAGCGTTGCGCCCTTGAAGAAGAGAACAAGCGTCGGGTCGTTGCGCGCCGGTTCTGCCAGCGCGAACATAGCCCATGCGCAGCCGATGAGGATCTGCATGCCGAGGAACAGGTTTTTCCAGTGCTGGAGATTTTCGGGCGTGATCTCCTGCTTCGCTGCTCTCTTGGCCAGCACCAGAGCCATGGCGTGGAAGCTGAGCGCAATCAGCGACCAGATGATCAGCCCGATGTCGCGGGTGATATAAAGACCGATGACGGAGGCGAGCACGATGAAAAGCGGCATGAACATCGCGCCCTGAAGGGTCTCGGCGATGTGCATGGTCAGCATTTCGCGTTCATAGGCTTCGGTTCCGCCGGCACCCTGCTGCAGGCGTTCACGCGTCGTCTTCACCGTGTCGAAAACCGCCTTGTTGCGGTGTTTTTTCGAGCGGTCGACGATGATCTTGTCGGTGGACGTGCTGACGCTTTTACTCATTGTTACAACGCAGGTGACATGAACCCTTGCAGACTACGTGCAAAATCTTAAGAAGATGCTGCCGTGAAAGGATTTGTTTGCCATTTCTGACAAGGGTTTGTTGTTACATGGGACGAAACGGAGGCAGGCGCAGGGGTTTTTCGGCGTTCCGCGACGGCGGGCTGTTTCTTGCCGCGGTTTTTCTCGGCATCCTCATCGCCGCCAAGCTCGACCAGATCAACAGCGAGACCTATAGCGGCCGTTTCTTCGTGATCGACGGCGATACGCTTTCAAAGGGTGAAGAACGGTTTCGCCTGCTCGGTATCGATGCGCCAGAACTGTCGCAGACATGCCGGCGCGGCGCCGAAACCTGGCCCTGCGGGGAGGAGGCGCGCCGTGTGCTGCAACGGCTGGTCGTGGCGCAGAATTTTTCCTGTTCCGGCAGTTCGAGGGACCGTTACGGGCGGCTGCTCGTTTATTGCGCCGCCGGCGGCAGGGATGTCTCGGCGGAAATGGTATCGGCGGGTTTTGCCGTTGCCTCCGGGTATTTCCAGTTTTCAGGCGAACAGGCGGCGGCGCGTCGGGAAGCGCGAGGCATCTGGGCGGGAGAATTCGAAAAGCCCTCCGAATGGCGGCGTGAGCACCGCGCAGCGGATATCGAGACACCGGCGGCGGGGTTCCTGACCGTCATCCGCCATCTTCTGGGATGGTCGCATGGCTGAGATGGATCAATCCATGCCGAGGTTTGATGATGGGCTGGATGAGTTGCGCGGTGAGATTGGCCGCTGCCGCATCTGTCGTGACGCGCCTGTCAGGGGCATGGCCGATCGCCTGCCGCATGAACCGCGGCCGGTGGTTGTCATGTCGAAGAAGGCCCGTATCCTGATTGCGGGGCAGGCGCCGGGGCTGCGTGTGCATGAGACGGGACTGCCCTTTAACGACGCTTCCGGTGACAGGCTTCGGCAATGGCTGAATGTCGACCGCGAGACCTTTTATGATCCCGACCGATTCACCATCGTGCCCATGGGCTTCTGTTTTCCGGGCTACGATGACAAGGGCAGCGACCTGCCGCCACGGCGTGAATGTGCGCCTGCATGGCGTGAGCGGGTGATGGCGGCGATGCCGCAGGTGGAGCTGATCCTTGCCGTCGGCCAATATGCGCAGGCTTTTCACCTGGGTGAGAGGCGGCGCAAAACCATGACCGAGACCGTCAAGGACTGGCGCGGCTACCTGCATGCCAATTCCGGCCCCGGCACTTTACCTCTGCCGCACCCCAGCTGGCGCAATACCGGCTGGCTGAAAAAGAACCCATGGTTCACGCAAGAGCTGCTTCCGGTTCTGCGGCAACATGTGGAAATGCGACTTTAGTGAAACAATTTTCTGTTTTTCTGCGAAAATTAGTGTATTGAAAGGAAATTAATTCAGGAGGATAGACGCATTGGATCGCCTTGACCGTAAGATTTTGCGCATTCTGCAAGAGGATTCCACGCTGGCCGTCGCTGATCTGGCGAAAAAGGTCGGACTTTCCACGACGCCCTGTTGGCGGCGTATCCAGAAGATGGAGGAGGACGGCGTTATCCGCCGGCGCGTGGCGCTGCTTGATCCGGTCAAGGTCAACACCAAGGTCACGGTTTTCGTCTCCATCCGCACCGCCTCCCATTCCATCGAATGGCTGAAGCGTTTCTCGGAGGTGGTTTCCGAATTTCCGGAGGTCGTCGAATTTTACCGCATGAGCGGCGATGTCGATTATCTCCTGCGCGTCGTTGTGCCTGACATTGCTGCCTATGACGCCTTCTACAAGCGGATGATTGCCAAGATCGAAATTCGCGATGTGTCGTCTGCTTTTGCGATGGAGCAGATCAAATATACGACGGAACTGCCGCTCGATTACATGCTGCTGGATAATCCGAAATCCGGCGAGGAGTGACGCGCCGCTCATCCGGTTTTTGAGCAATGCCCTTTCCGGTTGCCGGGGAGGGCTTTTTTATTTGCCGGTTGTTGCGACGGAAAGTCGAATCTCTTCAACGGTCTGGGTGATCTTGATGAGATATTGATTCAGCAAGGCAGAGTTCATCGCATTGGAGCGAGCGGACGCCACTTGTTTCTTCTCCCCGCCGGGGAGAAGAAATATGCCGAAATGCCGAGTTATCAGCCCTTGAGCTTGGCAATCACCAGATGGCCCGGTGTCGGGTTGCCGTCCTGCATGCGGACGTTGATATCGGTGACTTCGAGGATATCGAAACCGGTTGCCGCCAGTCTTTCACGGACATAGTTTTCCGCATGGGCGAAACGGTGGTGCGGGCCGACCATATAGGGGCGTCCGGCCAAGGTCTCTTCGTCCAGGGTTTCCGAGGAGAAGATCAGCAGGCCGCCGGCATTGAGGTTTTCGGCGGCGCCGAAAAACAGCGGCTCCAGCGCGCCGAGATAGGGCAGAACGTCGGTTGCGGTGATGATATCGAAGGGTTCGTCGTCATTATCCTCAAGGAAATCCTCGGCTTCGGCGACGTAAAGCGTCTCGTAGAGGTCCTTCTCATGGGCGATTTCGACCATGTTTTCGGAAATGTCGATGCCGGTAATGTCATCAGCCATGTCACGCAGCGCTTCGCCGGTGAGGCCGGTGCCGCAGCCGAGATCGAGCAGCCGCTTGAATGGGCCGAGGTTCAGCGTCTGCAGCCGCTGGCGCACCATCATCGGCACGGCGTAGCCAAGCTGTTCGACAAGAATATCCTCGAAGGCCTCGGCGTGCTGATCGAACAGGGTTTCGACGTAGGCGTCGGGCGCTTTCGGCGGCGTTTCGCCCCGGCCCATGGCGGCGATACGCACGGCGGCACCGCCGTGATCTTCCGGGTCGATCGCCAGAACGTCCTGATAGGCTTTTACCGCCGCGTCCACATCGCCGGCTTTTTCAAGCGTCAGTGCGCGGTTATAGGCCTCGGCAAGCGCCTCTTCGTCGATTTTCTGGTTTTTCGTCATCGTGCGGTATCCATAACGTCTTCGGTTGACGTTTGCTGTAAGCCGCAACGGTGGTTGGCGCAACGTTTATGTGGGAACAGTTTTCAGTGGAGGATGAACTCCCCTTTAAGCGCACGCCATTCCTGCGCCGAGATTACCTGCCGGTGCACGTAGCGGACGGAGTGTAACGGTCCGTCGAGCTTTTCCTGCCAGAATTTGAGGAAACCGTGCATTTCGGGGAAATCCGGGGCGAGATCGTAGTCCTGCCAGACATAGGTCTGCAGAACCAGCGGATGGTCCGGCATGCGGTAAAATATCTGGGCGGTGGTGAGGCCGTAGCCTCTCAGCATCATTTCCATGTCCTTGTTCATGACGGCGGTTCCCGTTTCCATGATTGCCGATCACAGCGTTGCCGCTGTATCTGACATGGGAACACGACAGGGTTAATCCAACCTTGCCAAAGCCATAAGTTGTCACAAAATAGTTATATTTTTCAAAATGTTGGCAGCCTCAGTTGACGAGTGCTGCCAAGCTTCGGCCTAACGCTTGAGGTGGCGCGTCAGGCGGGCTTCCAGCCAGGCCCAGACATGTCTCAGCGTCTCGACGATTGTCAGGTAGAAGATCGCCGCCCAAAGATAAGCCTGATAATCGAAGGTGCGGGAAAAGGCGTAGCGGGTCTGTCCCATCAGGTCGAAAACCGTGACGATGGAGACGACTGCCGAGCCTTTAATCATCAGGATGATCTCGTTTCCGTAAGGACGCAGCGCGACGATGAGTGCCTGCGGCAGGATGATCTTGCGGAAGGTGATGAATTTCGAAATGCCGAGCGAGGCGGCGCCCTCATGCTGGCCGAGCGGTACGCTGCGGATTGCGCCGCGCAGGATTTCGGCCTGATAGGCGGCGGTATTGAGGGTCAGCGACAGGAGGCCGCAATACCAGGCTTCCCGGAAGAACCACCACAGCCCGACCGTCTCCAATTGCGGGCGGAAGCTGCCGAGGCCGTAATAGATCAGGAAAAGCTGGGCCAGAAGCGGCGTGCTGCGGAAGACGTAGACATAGGCATAGGCCAGCGCGCCGAGGACGCGGTTTTTCGACATACGCGCAAAGGCGATCGGCACCGAGAGGATTGCGCCGAGAATGATCGAACTGCCGACCAGCGTGATGGTGGTGATGAGGCCGTCAATATAGCGCGGCCCGTAACGTTCGAATTTCGCCCAGTCCCACCCTTCGATCATCGCGAAGATCAAGCCGGCGGCGAGCAGCAGCCAGAGCGTGATGACGGCGATGCCGACGATGCGCGATATGTTGAGCGGCTTGTCGGCTATGGCTGGCGCCGGGCGCGGCGGAATGAGTTCCTGGATATGGCTCATCGGCGTGCCTCCGACTTGCGTGACCAGCGATCGATGAAGCCGATCCCGATGGAGGAGAGAAGTGCGAGAATGAGGTAGAGCAGGCAGGCGATGCCGTAGAAGAAGAATGCTTCCTTGCTGACACGTGCGGCGATGCCGGTCTGACGGATGATATCGGCAAGCCCGATGATCGAGACGTAGGACGTGTCTTTGAGCAGGATGACCCAGAGGTTGGTCATGCCGGGCAGGGCGATCCTGACCAGTTGCGGAATGATGATGAGCACCATGGTGCGGCCGCGTGACAGGCCAAGCGCATGGCCCGCCTCATATTGGCCCCTGGGAATGGCCTTGAAGGCGGAGAGCAGCACTTCGGAGGCATAGGATGAGAACACGACCGATAGCGCGACCATGCCGGCCACGAAGGCGTTGATCTCGACGGGGCCGGTGATGCCGACATAACCCGCTGCTGATTGCAGCAGCATCTGAATGCCGTAATAGACGATGAAGAGCGTCAGCAGTTCCGGCAGGCCACGGAAGATGGTTGTGTAGATGCCGGTCGCCAGCCGCAGCGACTTCTCCTCCGATTGCGCCGCAAGCGCAATGAGGAAGCCGATCAGCAGGCCGACGGGCAACGTCGCAAGCGCCAGCGAGATGGTGACCTTGACGCCGAAGGCGATTTCATCGCCCCAGCCTGCATCACCACACGCAACAAGGGTGCCGTTTCCGAAAAGCGAGAAGAGACCGACCGGACCGCAGAAGGGGTCGAGAAGTGTCGAGACATAGGTCCAGAACGCACCTATGGCGGAAAATGCTCCGCTCATGCCAGTTTTCCCCCGCGGTCTTAAGCCGCCGTGATTGTTATGGTGACGTTTTCAAACAAAAATGGCGGAAGGGCAAGCCTTCCGCCACCAGATTTCAACAGATCGAGCAGGCTTACTCGCCGTAAACGTCGAAATCGAAGTATTTTTTATTGATCTCCTGGTACTTGCCGCTGGCGCGGATACCGGCGATGGCAGCCGTGAATTTATCGGCGAGCGCCGTGTCACCCTTGCGCACCGCAACGCCCGCGCCATTGCCGTTGATCTCGACATCGACCTTGAGCGGCGTCAGGATCTTGCAGCAGGCGCCGGCATCCGTCTTCAGCCATTCCGAAAGCACGACGATATCGTCGATGACGGCGTCGATACGGCCATTGGCGATATCGAGCTTATATTCATCGGCGGTCGGATACATCTTCACGTCGGCATCCGGGAAGTGCTTTTCGGCGTAGTTGGAGTGGGTGGTGGAACCCTGTGCGCCGAGCGACTTGCCCTTCAGGTCGTCGAGGGACTTGATCGGCGAATCCTTCGGCACGGCGATGGCCGGCGGGGTGTTGTAATATTTCTTGGAGAAGTCGACCTTCTCGAGACGCTCGGGCGTGATCGACATGGACGCGATGATGGCGTCGAACTTCTTGGCCTGAAGGGCTGGAATGATGCCGTCCCAGTCATTGGTGACGAAGGTGCACTCAGCCTTCATTTGTTCGCACATCGCCTTGGCGATGTCGATGTCGAAGCCGGTCAGCGTGCCGTCGGCTTCAAGATTGTTGAAGGGCGGATAGGCGCCTTCGGTGCCGATGACGATCTTGTCCTGCGCAAGGGCTGCGCCTGAAAACAGCGAGATGGCGGCAATCGATGCGGCTGCGAGCAGACGGGTGGAAATAGGCATTTCGATCCTCTCTTTTGGTCGTTCATCCGCAGTCTGTTGTTGTTTTCAGTGCGGACGCCATAAGCGCAAGGCGCGACGGAATGTTTTTTGTTTTCCGTGGCCTTCAGCGCCGGGGCAATTATTCATCCGGTTGGTCAAAAAATGCAACTGCAATATTAGTCACCTCGATTGCGCCGCAGAGCTTTCACGAAAACGCCTTGATCTGTTCATTTCCGGTACACAAGGCTTTGTCCATCATGGGAACCGAAGCGTGTGCAAGGCGTTGACCAGCGCCTGCATGCGCAGCCGGTTCAAGATGTCGCGACACAAGCGACCAATAATGGCAGATGAGGAAGCACCGATGCTGAAGAAGAACAGATTGCTGACGGGGGTGGTTTTCCCCCTCATGTCGCTGGCGATTGCGGTGGAGCCCGCTGCTGCCGGTTTTGCCGGAGCCGCGCGGACGCAGACGCAGATGCCCAAGTTGCAGAGCCCGCTTATTCTGGCGCAGGCGCAACCGGAAGGCCAGCTCGCCGAAGAGCAGAACCCGGAAGAGCTTCTGCGCAAACAGCGCCAGCAGGCCGAAGAAGCGCAGCCGCAGGCCGAGCCGCCGAAGCAGGCCCCTGAGCCGAAGCCCGAAGCAGCACCCGCCGAACCGCGCCCCGAGCCGCAACGTGAAGCGCAGCCGGAACCCAAGCCCGAACCCAAGCGTGAAGCACAGCCGGAACCTCAGCGTGAGCCGCAGCAGCGCGAAGCCCGCCCTGAGCCGGCGCCTGCCGAACAGCCGCAGGAACGCCCACGCAAACCGGAGCGGGCACAGGAGCCTCAAGGGGAAGGCGAGCAGCGCCCCGCACGCCAGCGCCCGGAGGCCGCTCCTGAAGCTGCACCTGAGGCAGCGCCTGCCGAACAGCAGCCGAAGGAGCGCCCACGTAAACCTGAGCGCGCGGAACAGCCTGCGGGTGAGGGCGAGCAACGTCCGCGCAAGGAGCGCGCGAAAGAGCCTGCCGCTGAGCAGCCTGCCGCACGTCCTGACAATGCCGAGCAGCCAGCCAAACCGCGTGAGAAAAAGCCGCAGGTAGAAGAAAAGGCTCCGGAACAGAAATCCGAACCGGCCGAAAAGGCTGTTCCGGAGAAAAAACCTGACGCTCCAGAACCTGCCGCGAAGGAAGCGCCTGTTCCGACGGAAGCGCCGACACCTGCACGTCCGCCGGCGCCGGAGGCGCAGCCCAACCCCGCACCCGGCCAGCAGCCTTCCGAAAAACCGGCCGAAGGTCAGGGCAAAACCGAGCCTGCAGCGCCGGTGCCGGGCACCCCGACGCCCCCGCCGCCAAGCGGCGCCACGACCGGACAGGCGCCTGCCGGTGAGCCCGTTCCCAACCAGGTTGCTGTTCCGCAGACGGAAGCACCGCCGATGACGAAGGAAGAATTGGACAAGGCCAAGGCGGTTGCCAAGGACCCGTCCAAGACCGCCGACACCGTCATCCTGCCGGTCGACAAGGGTGCGGCCGTTCTCGACAGCGATAAGGAAGTGGAGCGCTCCGGCAACAATCAGGCCCGAGAGCAACGCCGCCGCGAGCGTGAACAGGCCGGTGAGGTGAAGGTGCCTACCTCGGACGCCGAGGCGCAGCGCGCCGGTGCCGCTGAAGGCAAGACCCCGCCGCCGCCCGTGAAAATGGAGGCGATCACCTCCCAGCAGGGTGAGCGCATCGACCGCCGTCCGCAATATGAGCGGCCGGAAGGCGTGCGCGAGTGGCAGCCACGTGAGGGCCGCCCGCGTGACCGTGATCGCGATGCGCCGATCATCCTGCAATTCGGCGATCGTGTCGTCGTGCGCGGCGATGACAACCAGCGCTTCATCCGTGATGGCGGCGAGCCCTATTACGAGCGTCTGCAGGGCGGTCGTGTCCGCGAAACCGTCGAGCGCCGTGATGGTACGCAGGTGGTGACGATCCGCAATCGTTATGGCGACGTGATCCAGCGCTCGCGCATCGATGATCGCGGCCGGGAATATGTGCTGTTCTATGCGCCCGAGCTGATGGACGATCCAGACCGCGATTATGTCTATCGTGATCCGGGCCTCGACCTGCCGCCGATGCGCCTGCGTATTCCCGTTCGTGACTACATCATCGACACGTCGAGCGATCCGGACCGCGATTATTACCGCTTCCTCGAGCAGCCGCCGGTCGAACCCGTGGAGCGTGTCTATTCGCTGGATGAAGTGCGCTATTCGGCCCGTATCCGCGACAAGGTGCGCCGTATCGACCTCGATACGATTACCTTTGCCACCGGCAGCGCCGACATTCCGATGGCGCAGGCTCGCTCACTGCGCAAGGTGGCCGATGCGATCAACAAGGCGCTGGAAAAGAACCCGGCGGAAACCTTCCTGATCGAAGGCCATACCGATGCCGTCGGCTCCGATGAAAGCAACCTCGTTCTTTCCGACGAGCGCGCCGCTTCCGTTGCCAACGTGCTGACCGATGTCTACGGCATTCCGCCGGAAAACCTCGCGACGCAGGGTTATGGCGAGCGTTACCTGAAGGTCCAGACGCTCGGGCCGGAACAGCAGAACCGCCGCGTCACCATCCGCCGCGTGACGCCGCTGGTGAAGCCGGTCGCCCAGAACTGATCGGGTTCCTGCAGAAAAACGAAGGCCCGGAGAGCGCAAGCTTTCCGGGCCTTTTTTGTTGGTTTCGAGCTTGCTACTTTCGCACCGTCATCCTCGCCCTTGAGGCGAGGATCCATTCCTGTTGTCGCAACGTGGATCCTCGGGACAAGCAACCGTGGAGTTATTGCTGGAAAGCAGGGTCTGATCGAGCGATAGCGTTGAGGATCGTGATGAGTTTTCGCACGGTTGCGATCATGGCGAGTTTGAAGGGCTTACCGCGCGTTCTGAGCCTT
>Ga0209070_100233_pt1 | contig 59465 bp, 53 predicted proteins | sample SynthPrep_5_END__FD_187205 | JGI IMG/M metagenome (GOLD analysis project Ga0209070, IMG submission 187205) | Synthetic microbial communities from Ohio, USA - SynthPrep_5_END_DS10_MetaG (SPAdes) (version 2) | ecosystem: Engineered > Bioreactor > Aerobic > Activated sludge | place: USA: Ohio... | reverse complement strand
GGACGGCCGATTTTATGGCCTTTATCTGATAGCATTTCATCCCAGTGCGAAATCCAGCCAACAGTACGTGATAGGGCGAAAATCACAGTAAACATGCTGGTAGGAATACCGATGGCTTTTAAGATAATGCCAGAGTAGAAATCGACATTTGGATAGAGTTTCTTCTCAATAAAGTATGGATCTGACAGCGCAATACGCTCCAATTCCATAGCCACATCTAACAATGGGTCTTTGATATTCAGTTCTTTTAACACTTCATGGCAGGTTTCGCGCATCACTTTGGCACGTGGGTCAAAGTTTTTATAAACGCGGTGACCAAAGCCCATTAAACGGAAGCTGTCGTTTTTATCTTTGGCGCGTGCCACGAACTCAGGGATACGCTCCACCGAGCCGATTTGTTGTAACATCTTCAAACAGGCTTCGTTAGCACCACCGTGCGCCGGACCCCATAAAGACGCAATACCCGCCGCGATACAGGCGTATGGGTTAGCACCAGAAGAACCGGCTAACCGTACGGTAGAGGTTGACGCATTTTGTTCATGGTCGGCATGCAGCATAAAGATCCGATCCATGGCTTTCGCCAATACTGGACTCACCTTGTAATCTTCAGCAGGCACTGAAAACATCATGTGTAAGAAGTTTTCTGAGTAGCTAAGTTCATTACGCGGATAAACAAAAGGCTGGCCAACTGTGTATTTATACGCCATAGCTGCAATAGTTGGCAGTTTAGCGATTAAACGGTGAGCACTGCGGGTACGTTGCTGCGGGTCATTAATGTCTAAGTCTGAATGATAGAAAGATGACATTGCACCGACCACACCGCACAGCATTGCCATTGGGTGGGCATCAACCCGGAAACCCTGGAAAAACGCGGCGATTTTCTCATGTACCATGGTATGACGAGTGATGGTTTTAACAAAGTCGTCGTACTGGGCTTTGGTCGGCAGCTCGCCTTCCAATAATAAGTAACAGGTTTCCAGATAATTCGATTTTTCTGCAAGCTGTTCAATAGGATAGCCGCGGTGTAGTAGTACGCCGTTGTCACCATCGATATAGGTAATTTTCGATTCGCAGGAGCCTGTAGACATAAAACCTGGGTCGAAGGTGAAGTAGCCCTGTTGACCGAGAGTACGAACATCGATTACGTCAGTGCCTGCCGCGCCAGAGTAGATTGGTAACTCAAATGTTTTACCATCAATCTGCACGACGGCCTTTTTATCTGCCATTGGATTTCTCCTATTGTTGTAGTATCGGATATTGGGTTTGGGCTATTCTACTCGCAAACCACACCTGAAAGTCAATTCTAAAGACTAATGGATTAATAAGTATTCGACTCTAGTCGTATTGCCGCAGCCGTCAAATGCTGTAAATTTCCATCTGCGGAATTTTCCGTTTAAAACCAAACAAAAATTGTAATAGCGTTCCATGAAATATATACTATTGGCGGCGTAAAAACAGTTCACCAAACAGCAGCTTTTTTGCTGAACCAGCTTTAGCAAATTAGAGTATACTGCTTTGGGTTGTGGCTGTTTCTACAGCAACAATAATGACAACTACGCTCTACACGGGCATCGATAGGCAAGACACTGTGAAAAAGCAAAGACCAATAAATCTCGATTTATCGACAATCTCTCTACCTGCGACTGCCAAAGCCTCCATCCTACACCGGGTTACTGGTGTTGCAATGTTCTTCGCACTGCTGTTTGTTATTTGGGCATGGGCGACCTCATTGCAAAGCGCTGAAGGTTTTGACTACGTGAAGTCCTTGTTAAATTCACATTTAGCGAAATTTATCGCTTGGGGCACTATCACGGTACTTATTTACCACCTGATTGGCGGCATCCGTCATTTGATTATGGATATGGGGCATTGGGAAGAGCTGGACTCTGGCAACCTGAGCGCCAAAATCACTATCGGATTATGGATTGTGTTAGCCGTTTTAGCAGGAGTATGGTTATGGTTCTAAATCAAGCAAGCCTGAAACGCGATGGTGTTCAGGATTATGTTTCGCTACGTGCCTCAGCTATCGTGCTGGCGCTGTACAGCTTATTTATTTTGGGTTTCTTCTTGTTTACGCCAGAAGTAACCTTTGAAATTTGGCAAGGGTTGTTTGCAAACCTGTTTGTCAAAGTGTTCACTTTATTAGCCCTGATCTCTATTGCCATCCACACCCGTATTGGTTTATGGCAAGTTCTAACTGACTACATCAAATGCGCTAAATTGCGTGGTGTGTTGCAGTTTGTGCTGTACGTAATTGCCTTCGGTTATGTGGCAATTGGTTTATTTGTGTTGTGGGGTGCTTAAGTGAATATTCCAGTAAGAGAATTTGATGCCATCGTCATTGGTGCCGGTGGTGCAGGTATGCGCGCAGCGCTGCAAATCACGCAGTCAGGTTTAACCTGTGCGTTATTGTCAAAGGTGTTTCCTACCCGTTCACATACCGTATCCGCTCAGGGCGGGATCACGGTAGCTTTAGGAAATAGCCACCCAGATAATTGGGAATGGCATATGTTCGATACCGTTAAAGGTTCAGACTATATCGGTGACCAAGACGCGATCGAATATATGTGTAAAACTGGCCCAGAAGCGATTACTGAGTTGGAAAATATGGGTTTACCGTTTTCACGTTTTGAAAACGGCCGCGTTTACCAGCGCCCATTCGGTGGTCAGTCAAAGAATTTTGGTGGTGAACAAGCTGCCCGTACAGCTGCAGCAGCTGACCGTACTGGTCATGCCTTGTTACACCTTTTATACCAGCAAAACGTTAAAAATCGCACCCAGGTATTTTCTGAGTGGTACGCTTTAGATTTGGTTAAAAACCAAGATGGCGCTGTGGTAGGTTGTACCGCGATTGATATTGAAACTGGTGAAGTTGTTTATTTCAAAGCCAAAGCGACCGTATTAGCCACCGGCGGCGCAGGGCGTATTTATGCCTCAACCACCAACGCTCACATTAACACCGGTGATGGTGTGGGTATGGCGCTGCGTGCGGGTGTACCGCTACAAGATATGGAAATGTGGCAGTTCCACCCAACCGGTATTGCCGGTGCAGGTACGCTGGTAACTGAAGGTTGCCGTGGTGAAGGTGGTTATTTGCTAAACAAAGACGGCGAGCGCTTTATGGAGCGTTACGCGCCAAATGCCAAAGACTTAGCCGGTCGCGACGTTGTCGCCCGTTCTATGATGACAGAAATTCGTGAAGGCCGTGGTTGTGATGGTCCTTGGGGCCCACATATTAAACTGAAGCTGGACCACTTAGGTGCAGAGGTGTTAGAAAGCCGCTTACCAGGTATTTGTGAGCTGTCACGCACCTTCGCGCATGTTGACCCAGTTAAAGAGCCTATCCCGGTTATTCCTACCTGTCACTATATGATGGGCGGTATTCCAACCAACGTAAATGGTCAGGTTATTCATCCAAAAGCGGATGGTTCTGAGCAAGTTGTTGCTGGTTTATTTGCTTGTGGTGAGATTGCCTGTGTGTCGGTACATGGTGCCAACCGCCTTGGTGGTAACTCGCTGCTGGACTTAGTGGTATTTGGTCGCGCCACAGGTTTACACTTAGGTGAAGCCTTAGCTGCGACAGCAGAAGCCCGTCCTGCTTCACAGTCCGATTTAGATGCGTCGCTGGCACGCGTACAGCGCTGGGAAGCCTCTAAACCAGGTCAGGGTGAAGATCCGGTACAAATTAAGAAAGATCTGCAGCAGTGTATGCAGCTTAACTTCTCGGTATTCCGTGAAGGTGCGGCTATGGCTGAAGGTTTACAAGAATTGAAAGAGATCCGTGAGCGCTTAAAGTATGCGCGTTTGGATGACAAGAGCTCAGATTTTAATACTCAGCGTATTGAGTGTTTAGAGCTGGACAACCTGATGGAAACGGCTTTCTCAACCGCTGTTGCGGCAAATTTCCGTACGGAAAGTCGCGGTGCACATGCCCGTTTTGACTTCCCGGATCGTGACGACGAGAATTGGTTATGCCACAGTGTTTATACGCCTGATTCAGAATCGATGTTCAAGCGTAAAGTTAACTTGGAACCTAAGTTCCGCGAAGCTTTCCCACCGAAAGCACGTACGTACTAAGAGGGCAGACAGCGATGAAGAAGTTAGTATTTTCAATCTATCGTTATAACCCTGATGTCGACCAAGCGCCGCGCATGCAGGATTACACACTGGATAACCCGGAAGGCCGGGATATGATGGTGTTAGATGCTTTAATTAAGCTAAAAGAGCAAGATCCAACCTTATCGTTCCGTCGCAGCTGCCGTGAAGGTGTTTGTGGCTCAGATGGTTTGAATATGAATGGTAAAAACGGTTTAGCTTGTATTACCCCCTTATCCGCGGTAGGTTTGAAAGGCGGTAAGGTTGTGTTGCGTCCATTACCTGGTTTACCGGTAATCCGCGATCTGGTCGTCGATATGAGCCAGTTCTACACGCAATATGAGAAGGTTAAACCTTATCTGATCAACGATAGCAAATTGCCACCGGCAGGGGAATTCCTGCAAAGCCCGGAAGAGCGTGCTAAGCTTGATGGTCTGTACGAGTGTATTTTATGTGCCTGTTGTTCTACCTCGTGCCCATCGTTTTGGTGGAATCCGGACAAGTTTATCGGCCCGGCAGGTTTACTACATGCATACCGCTTTTTAGCTGATAGTCGTGATACGGCGACTGAACAGCGACTAAGTGATCTGGATGATGCGTTCAGTGTGTTCCGTTGTCACGGTATTATGAATTGCGTTAATGTTTGCCCGAAAGGTTTAAACCCGACTAAGGCAATTGGTCAGATAAAATCGATGTTGTTAAACCGGGCGCTGTAATGCGCCCTTTTTTAGTATTTAACTGAAAACTGCCCATACCCAAGTGGTATGGCAGTTTTTTTGCTAATTTTTCCAGGTGCTCAAAAATAAGGGAAACTAAATGCACGAAGGTGTAATGAAGGCGTGGTTGGAGTCTTCACATCTTGGCGGTGGTAACATGGCCTATGTGGATGAACTCTATGAATCCTACTTAGCAGAGCCCACCAGTGTTGGTGACGAGTGGCGCGAATTTTTCGCCAAGTTACCAAAGATCGATGGGGTCGAACTTGAAACCCGACACAGTGATGTTCGCCAGCAATTTTCTGAGTTGGCCCGCAATAAACATCGCGAAGTCGTCGTCGTAAACTCCGGTTCTAGTGCTGATAACCGTCAGGTTAAAGTATTGCAACTGATTAACTCCTATCGTTTCCGTGGTCACCAGCATGCTAACCTCGATCCGTTAAACTTGTGGAAACAACCACGAGTGCGTGATCTTGAACTGTCTTACCATGAACTGTCTGAAGCTGATTACGATACTGAGTTTAATGTTGGATCACTGGCATGTGGTCAGGAAACAATGAAATTAGGCGAATTGCATAAAGCCCTGGAGCGCACGTATTGCGGTTCGATTGGTGCAGAATATATGCATATCGTCTCGACTGATGAAAAACGTTGGATCCAACAACGGTTAGAAAGCGTTCAGTCACAACCACGCTATGATAAAGAAACCAAACTGCAAATCCTCAAAGGCTTAGTGGCCGCTGATGGCCTGGAAAAATATTTAAGCTCTAAATTCCCTGGTGCTAAACGTTTTGGTCTGGAAGGTGGCGATGCCATGATCCCGATGCTCAAAGCGATGATTCACCGGGCCGGTGAGCAGGGAGCTAAAGACTCTGTTATCGGTATGGCACACCGTGGCCGTTTAAACACCTTGATTAACGTCTTGGGTAAAAATCCGTCGAAGTTATTTGACGAGTTTGCCGGTAAGTACGAAGTGGTCGGCGCCGGTGATGTGAAATACCATATGGGTTTTTCTTCTGACTTTGCAACCAAAGGCGGTAATGTTCACCTTGCTTTAGCCTTTAACCCTTCGCATTTGGAAATTGTTAACCCGGTGGTATTAGGCTCTGTGCGGGCGCGTTTAGATCGTCGCGGTTGCACCGATGGCTCATTGGCGTTACCTATTACGATTCACGGTGATTCGGCCTTCGCTGGCCAAGGTGTGGTAGCCGAAACCTTTAATATTTCACAAACCCGTGCCTTTAAAGTGGGTGGTACCGTTCGGATTGTTATTAATAATCAGGTTGGTTTTACCACCTCTAATCCGGAAGATACCCGTTCAACACCTTACTGTACCGATATTGCCAAGATGGTACAGGCGCCAATTTTCCACGTGAATGGCGATGATCCAGAAGCAGTCGTTTTTGTGGCACAGTTAGCGGTTGATTATCGCAATACGTTTAAACGTGATGTGGTAATTGATTTAGTTTGTTACCGTCGTAATGGCCATAATGAAGCGGATGAGCCAAATGCGACTCAGCCACTGATGTACCAGAAAATTAAAAAGCATCCAACACCGCGTGAAATCTATGCTGAAAAGCTGGTTTTAGAAGGTGTGGTTACCACTGAGCAGGTGAAAGCCTTAGTTGATGGTTACCGTGATGCACTAGACCAAGGCGATTGTGTGGTAGAAGAATGGCGGCCTATGGCACCAAGCTCTGTCGACTGGACGCCTTATATCGGTAAAGATTGGGATGCGGCTTATGATGCTAGTCTGACGCTTGATAAATTGGTGGCATTAGGTGAAAAAGCCACTCAGATCCCTGCTACCCATGTGTTGCAGCGTCAGGTAGGCAAAGTCTACGAAGATCGTGCTTTAATGCTGAAAGGCGAGAAGAAAATCGACTGGGGTTTTGCTGAAATCTTAGCTTATGCCTCTATTGCTGGCGAAGGTTCACGCATTCGTATCGTTGGTCAAGATTCTGGCCGCGGGACTTTCTTCCATCGTCACGCTGTATTGCACAATCAAACCGATGCCAGTACTTATATTCCACTAGAGCATATCAGCGAAGATCAGGGCCCATTCCAAGTATACGATTCTGCACTATCAGAAGAAGCCGTACTAGCCTTCGAATATGGTTATGCCACTGCTGAACCTCGTGCCATGGTGATTTGGGAAGGTCAGTTTGGTGATTTTGCTAACGGTGCTCAGGTAGTTATTGATCAATTCCTAAGTTCAGGGGAGCAAAAGTGGGGGCGGTTATGTGGCCTTACTATGCTATTACCTCATGGCTATGAAGGTCAGGGCCCGGAGCACTCCTCAGCCCGTTTAGAGCGTTTCTTGCAGTTATGTGCTGATCACAATATGCAAATTTGTGTGCCAACCACACCAGCGCAAGTATTTAATATGCTGCGTCGGCAGATGGTGCGACCAATGCGTCGGCCATTAATTGTGATGTCGCCTAAATCACTGTTACGTCACCCGTTAGCCACTTCTACACTGGAAGAGTTAGCTTCAGGTGTTTACCATAACGTGATTGGTGAGATTGACGATCTTAACCCGGCAGATGTTAAGCGCGTAGTGTTCTGTAGCGGTAAAGTGTATTACGAACTGCTGGAAGAGCGGCGCAAGCGCGAACAAAAAGATGTGGCTATTGTGCGGGTAGAACAGCTGTACCCATTCCCGCACACTGAGATGGCTGCCGCTTTGGCTGATTACCAGCATGTTACTGACTTTGTCTGGTGTCAGGAAGAACCTCAAAACCAAGGTGCCTGGTATTGTAGCCAACATCATTTCTGGGCGGCAATTCCTAAGGGTGCCAACCTGGTTTACGCCGGTCGCGATGCCTCGTCTTCGCCTGCGGTAGGTTATCTGTCTGTGCATAATAAGCAGCAGCAAGCCTTGGTAAATGATGCGCTGACCGTTAAATAATTATTTGTCCGGCCTGCGCTTGCAGGCCGTGTTAACTGATATAGACCAACCGTTATAGGTGAAAAAGTGGAAATTAAAGTACCCGTACTTCCAGAATCTGTTGCAGATGCAACCATCGCCACCTGGCACGTTAAAACCGGTGAAGCCGTTAGCCGTGATCAGGTATTAGTAGATATTGAAACTGATAAAGTGGTGCTTGAAGTTGTTGCTCAAGCTGACGGTGTAATGGGTGAAATCATCCATGATACTGGCGCTACTGTTACCGCTGAAGAAGTGATTGGCAAAATGGAAGCTGGTGGTACGCCAACAGCGAAAACTGAAGCGCCAAAAGGCGAAGCGACAGCACCAGCCGCCGCAGCTTCAGCCGATGATAGCGATGATGCTTTAAGCCCGTCAGTACGTCGGTTAATTGCTGAAAAAGGTTTAGATGCCAGCAAAGTTAAAGGCAGCGGTAAAAATGGCCGTGTGACGAAAGAAGATGTTGAAAAATTCTTAGCCGGTGCACCTGCTAAAGCCGCCGCCCCAGCCACTGCGGCAGCACCAGTGGCAGCTGCTGGTGATCGTAGCCAGAAACGTGTGCCTATGACACGGTTGCGTAAAACCATCGCTAACCGTTTGCTAGAAGCCAAAAACTCTACTGCCATGTTAACGACCTTTAACGAAGTCAACATGAAGCCGATTATGGATCTGCGTAAGCAGTACCAGGACGTGTTTGAAAAGCGTCATGGTATCCGTTTAGGCTTTATGTCGTTCTACGTAAAAGCGGTAACTGAAGCCTTAAAGCGCTTCCCAGAAGTGAATGCGGCTATCGATGGTGATGATATTGTTTATCACAACTATTTTGACGTGAGCATTGCGGTATCTACGCCACGTGGTCTGGTAACGCCAGTACTACGTGATTGCGATAAGATGAACCTGGCTGAAATTGAAAAAGCCATCAAAGATTTAGCGCTGAAAGGCCGTGACGGTAAATTGTCAATGGACGATTTAACGGGTGGTAACTTCACTATCACTAACGGTGGCGTCTTTGGTTCACTGATGTCTACGCCTATTATCAACCCACCACAGTCAGCAATTTTGGGTATGCATAAAATCCAAGATCGCGTCATGGTTGTGGATGGCAAGATGGAAATTCTGCCGATGATGTACTTAGCACTGTCATATGATCACCGTATCATTGATGGTAAAGAATCAGTAGGCTTCCTGGTAACGATTAAAGAGTTACTGGAAGATCCAACCCGTATTCTGCTGGACATCTAAAGTTTAGTAAAAATAGAAATGCTGTTGTTCATAACAGCGGTGTTTCTAAATATCACGGGTTGGCGTTTGATACCTAAACTGCAAATAGAGCGGGTGTCTAAGGTCTATCTAAAACTGTGGCTGTACACTGTTGCAGCCTTTAATTTCAAATGAACGGAAAATAGCCATGAATTTGCACGAGTATCAGGGTAAGCAACTGTTTGCCCAATATGGTTTGCCTGTATCTAAAGGCATCGCTGCAGCCACTGTGGAAGAAGCAGTTGAAGCAGCTGATAAGATCGGCGGCGACATGTTTGTTGTTAAGGCGCAGGTTCACGCTGGTGGCCGCGGTAAAGCGGGCGGTGTGAAGCTGGTTAAGAGCAAAGAAGACATTCGCGCTTTCGCAGAAAAATGGCTGGGTAAGAACCTGGTAACTTACCAAACAGATGAAAAGGGTCAGCCGGTTAGTCGTATTCTGGTTGAGCCTTGCACTGATATCGCGAAAGAGCTGTATTTAGGTGCTGTAGTAGACCGTTCTTCACGTCGTATCGTGTTTATGGCCTCTACTGAAGGTGGCGTGGAAATTGAAACTGTAGCGCACGAAACCCCAGAGAAAATTTTAAAAGCGGCTATCGATCCATTGGTTGGCGCGCAGCCATTCCAGGGCCGTGAGTTAGCGTTCAAGCTGGGCTTAGAAGGCAAGCAAGTTAACCAATTCGTAAAAATCTTTATGGGCCTGGCAAAATTGTTCCAGGAAAAAGATTTAGCCTTATTGGAAGTTAACCCACTGGTTATCACGCCAGCTGGCGATCTGCACTGTTTAGATGCCAAGTTAGTGATCGATGGTAATGCCTTATACCGTCACCCAGATTTAAAAGCGATGCAAGATCCATCACAAGAAGATCCACGTGAAGCGCATGCGGCTTCATGGGAACTGAACTATGTTGCTTTAGGTGGCGACATCGGTTGTATGGTTAACGGTGCGGGTTTAGCTATGGGTACTATGGACATCGTGAAATTACACGGTGGCCAACCGGCTAACTTCCTGGACGTTGGCGGCGGCGCAACGAAAGAGCGCGTAGTTGAAGCATTCAAAATTATCCTGTCTGACACTGCGGTTAAAGCCGTATTCATCAATATCTTCGGTGGTATCGTACGTTGCGATATGATTGCTGAAGGCGTAATTGGTGCAGTGAAAGAAGTTGGCGTTAAAGTACCTGTCGTGGTTCGTTTACAAGGTAACAACGCTGAACTGGGCGCAAAAGTATTGCAAGAGAGCGGCCTGAACATTATTGCTGATACCGATCTGACTGGCGCAGCCAAGCAAGTCGTTGCAGCAGCGGCCAAGGCATAAGGGGTAAGCAATGAGCGTTTTAATTAACAAAGACACCAAAGTAATTTGTCAGGGTTTCACTGGTGCCCAGGGTACATTCCACTCTGAGCAAGCTATTGCTTACGGTACTAAGATGGTTGGCGGTGTAACGCCAGGTAAAGGCGGTCAAACGCATTTAGGTCTGCCAGTATTTAATACGGTAGCAGAAGCGGTTGCAGCGACCGGTGCAGAAGCATCAGTAATCTATGTACCAGCAGCTTTCTGTAAAGATTCTATCTTAGAAGCGGCTAACGGCGGTATTAAACTGATTGTTTGTATCACTGAAGGTATCCCAACTTTAGATATGTTAGATGCCAAAGTAAAATGTGACGAGTTAGGCGTACGCTTAATTGGTCCTAACTGCCCAGGCGTAATCACCCCAGGTGAATGTAAAATTGGTATTATGCCAGGTCATATTCATAAGCCAGGTAAAGTCGGTATCGTGTCTCGTTCAGGCACCCTGACTTATGAAGCCGTTAAACAGACAACTGACTACGGTTTCGGCCAGTCTACTTGTGTCGGTATCGGTGGTGATCCAATCCCAGGTTCTAACTTTATCGATATCCTGAAATTATTCCAGGATGATCCACAAACTGAAGCGATCGTGATGATCGGTGAAATCGGTGGTTCTGCAGAAGAAGAAGCGGCTGCTTATATCAAGCAACACGTAACTAAGCCTGTAGTATCTTACATTGCTGGTGTAACTGCACCTGCTGGTAAGCGCATGGGTCACGCTGGTGCCATCATCTCTGGTGGTAAAGGTACTGCCGACGAGAAATTCGCTGCATTAGAAGATGCTGGCGTTAAAACTGTGAAGAGCTTAGCCGATATCGGTAAAGCCCTGAAAGAAATTACTGGTTGGTAATTACCGCCAGTCGCTCTAAAAGCCCGCTCAATGTAGCGGGCTTTTTTATAACTGCAGGCACTGGTCAGCGTTGCTTCTGCTGTTATAATGCCGCAATTGCTCGTTTTCGTTATTTAAAAGGACACTTTCTATTATGTCGGACGTTACTTCACGCCCAACAAATTTTATCCGGCAAATTATTGATGCCGATTTAGCCTCAGGCAAGCACAATGCAGTGCAAACCCGTTTTCCACCTGAACCTAATGGTTATTTACATATTGGCCATGCCAAGTCTATTTGCCTGAATTTTGGTATTGCTGATGATTATCAAGGTCGGTGTAATCTGCGCTTTGATGACACTAACCCAGAAAAAGAGAACGTTGAGTTTGTTGAATCAATTCAACGTGATGTAAATTGGTTAGGGTTTCAGTGGTCTGGTGACGTGCGTTATTCATCAGATTACTTTGAACAACTGTATAGTTATGCTGTTGAGCTAATTAATAAAGGCTTGGCTTATGTCTGTTTTCTTAATGCTGAGCAAATGCGCGAATATCGTGGCAATTTAACTCAGCCGGGTAAGCCAAGCCCTTATCGTGATACCAGCCCAACAGAAAACCTGGCGCTGTTTGAAAAAATGCGTGCCGGTGGTTTTAAAGAAGGCGAGTGTTCGTTGCGCGCTAAAATTGATATGGCGTCTAGCTTTATTTGTATGCGTGATCCAGTGATTTACCGGGTGAAATTTGCCCATCATCATCAAACTGGTGATAACTGGTGCATTTATCCGATGTACGATTTTACCCATTGTATTTCGGATGCTTTAGAGGGGATCACCCATTCACTCTGTACACTAGAGTTTCAGGATAACCGCCGCTTATATGACTGGATTTTAGATAACATTACAATCGATTGTCACCCACAGCAAATTGAGTTCTCGCGTTTAAATTTAGAATACGCGGTGATGAGCAAGCGCAAACTGCAAACCTTGGTAGAACAAAAAGTAGTATCTGGCTGGGATGACCCACGGATGCCAACTATTGCCGGTTTGCGCCGTCGTGGCTATACCTCTGCAGCTATTCGTGAGTTTGCCAAGCGTATAGGCGTAACTAAGCAAGATAACGTAATTGAAATGAGTGCGTTGGAAGCTTGTATTCGCGAAGACTTAGATGCGGCTGCACCCCGTGCTATGGCAGTGCTAGACCCAATAAAAGTTACCATTACGAACTATCCGGAAGATAAATTGGAATGGCTAACTGCACCAAATCATCCAAAAGAAGATATGGGTGAGCGGCAGTTACCTTTTGGCCGTACCGTGTATATTGACCGCGCCGACTTCCGGGAAGAAGCTAATAAGAAATACAAGCGCTTAGTGCTGGGCGGTGATGTACGCTTACGTAATGCCTATGTGATCCATGCCGACGAAGTTATTAAAGATGACCAAGGGCAAGTGATAGAGCTTAAATGTTCTTACCTGCCGGAAACACTGGGCGAAAACCCGGCTGATGGACGTAAAGTTCGTGGTGTCATTCATTGGGTTGAACAAACCCAAGCGTTGCCAGCGGAATTCCGGGTATATGACAGGTTGTTTAGTGTCGCCAATCCGGCAGCAGAAGATGACTTTATGGCGACTATTAACTCACAATCATTAGTGGTTAAACAGGGTTTTGCCGAACCGTCATTACGCAATGTCGTAGTAGAAAAAGCTTATCAGTTTGAGCGAGAAGGGTATTATTGCGCCGACAATAAAGATTCTACTGCGGAAAAGTTAGTTTTTAACCGCACCGTAGGGCTTCGCGATGTATGGGGTAAAGAAGAAGAGTCAGGCGCTTAATTGTTAGCAAAAAGAGACTAGTATAAAATAGCCAAAAAAACCGGGAAAGCTTAACCCGGTTTTTTATTTGTAGTAGCGCAGTTACTTTTTAAAAAGCATTCCTAAGCCGACAATGGCTGCAATAGCGCCGCCGACTAAAAACCAGATGGAATTGTCCGTTGGGTTACCGGTAACCAGTTCTGTGACCTGAGAAGCGGTAGAGTTATATTCTGTGTAGCCGAAGTAAAGCAAAATAGCTCCGGCAATCAGTAGCGCTAATCCTATTATCTTATTCATGTTATTCTCCTATGGTGTGAACCGCTACAGCAAACTTTTATCCGTTGCTGCAGTGTGTAACTATATACTCAATTGCATTGAAAGCGCCCAAAGGCTCTGAAACTCGTATCTTGAAGTTACTTGGGTATATAGCACAGATTAGCGCAAGGAACTGAATCTGCGTTGAATAAGATCAGATTGATGGGATTAGTAAGATGGAAATATTTTGGGCGGTACTGTTTTTTGCATTTTCAACGACCATTACACCTGGGCCTAACAACGTGATGATTATGTCGTCAGGTGTTAATTACGGTATCAAAGCCAGCTTACCGCATTGGCTGGGAATTTGTTTGGGTTTCCCTCTAATGGTATTGCTGGTGGGTCTTGGTTTTGGTGTGGTATTTGAGCATTATCCGCATTTACACCAACTGATCAAAATACTGGGTACTGCTTATCTTATTTACTTAGCTTACAAAATCGCCAGTGCTAAGCCAGAGCATATTGCGACCGGTAAAAGCAAAGCCTTAACGTTTTGGCAGGCTGCGTTGTTTCAGTGGGTTAATGGCAAAGCCTGGGTTATGGCATCAGGCGCGATGGCGGCCTTCACCACTGTCGCCGGTGTATATTGGTTAGAGGTATCAGCCATTACGCTAGCGTTTTTGCTGGTTGCATTTCCCTGTGTGGGGATCTGGCTGCTATTTGGAGCGGTATTAAAAAAGCTACTAAATAATCCCATTACGCAACGTATTTCTAACATATTGATGGGTCTTATTTTGCTGTTATCTGTGGTGCCGGTGCTTGTAGAATTATGGCAGTATTACTTTCGAGTTGTTTGATAGATGAATGGTGCTGAAGAGAAGATAGTGTTGGAACATGAAGCCGCTCGTATCTTTATGCGGCTTTATGAACAGCGCTATCAAATTAAGATGCGTCATATCTGGCACAATGAGCCGGCCAGGCCCGATGTTTCTTGTTATTACCAAGATCAAAAATTGGATTTGGAAATTGCTCACCTGTACGGTAGTGAAGTTGAAGCGATGCATATTTTGGGGCGGCAGCTCTCCGAGCAAACGCACAAGGAGTTGCTGTCATTACTCCGGGTGCCGGCAGAGCATCGGCTGTTAGCGGCACTGAACCGCATTGTTAGTAATAAAGCCGAAAAGCACTATGACAGCGAGCGGGTTTGGCTAGTGATCCGCAACGCCAACCCCTTATGGCGACGTGAGGATATGTTGGCACATTGCAACAAGTTACATATGCCAAAGCAACACCCGTTTCAGCAAATCTGGGTGGTAGGGGATATGGAAGGCCTTTCCGGTATATTGCCATTGTACCCGCTTTATCTGCTGCAGGCGGAGGCTCAAAAATGCTAAGTTTTTATCGACGTGTAGCACAAGCACTTAGTGGTGTTCGTGTTCTGCTTGGTCTCTTTGCGGTTGCCGCTGCGGCAGGTTTTATCTTTGTGTTGTTATTTAGCACTGCGGCAGTTAGCGAGCAATGGTCACTACCATTATTGGTGACCTTAGCGCTGCTGTTATGTTTGCTGCTTACGGTATATTTATTTGCTGGGGATGTCACACCGGCAGGCGGGCGTATTCGCCGTTTTTTCCATTGGCTCTGGCAAAGGATTTTGGCGTTAATACTGACAGCCATTTTACTAGTCTGGTTTTTTCTGTTTCTAAAAACATTATCCGCTATAATTCGCCAACTTTTTTTCTAACCTTGAACCGCCTTTACCATGCATAACACGCCGCAAAGCTGGGATATTTTCTGTGCTGTCGTCGATAATTTTGGCGACATAGGTATTTGTTGGCGTTTAAGCCGGCAATTGGTGGCTGAGCACGGTTTAGCTGTAAGGTTGTGGGTCGATGACTTAGCCAGTTTTCAACGCCTATGTCAGGACGTCAACCCGTTATTGGCCAGACAGCAACTGGCAGGAGTAGATATTTGGCTGTGGCACAATGACGTTGACTGGCCAGCAATACAGCCGGCGCAAGTGGTTGTTGAAGCACTGGCCTGCACGATACCGCTGGCTTACCAACAGCAAATGGCAGCGGCGCAGCGTAAACCTGTATGGGTAAATCTGGAATATTTGTCAGCCGAAAGCTGGGTAGAAGATTGCCATGGCATGGCTTCGCCACAGCCGCAATTAGCGTTGACCAAATACTTTTTCTTTCCGGGTTTTTCAGAAAGAACCGGGACATTATTACGCGAAAAGTCGTTATTGCCAGTATTGAATGCCTTTCAACACGATGAGCAAGCCCAACACCAATTTTGGCAGCAGCTCGGAATTAGCAATGCGCTGTCGTTTGAGCGGCGGATCTCTTTGTTTGCTTATTCGCATAGTCAGTTAGCCAGCTTATTGGCTTGCTGGCAACATGGCAGTGGTAGCACGCTTTGCTTAATTCCAATCGGCACACTGGCTGAACAAGTACAACAACTGCTGCCGGGCCTGACGGTAGGGCAGAATGCTAAGTTTGGGGCTTTAACGGTAAAGATCCTGCCATTTTTACCGCAAACTGACTATGACTTACTATTAAGTGCCTGTGATATCAACTTTGTCCGTGGTGAAGATTCGATTATCCGGGCACAGTGGGCTGGTAAACCTTTTATTTGGCAAATTTACCGGCAAGAGGAACAAGCACACTTGTTAAAGTTGCGCGCTTTTTTGCAGCGCTATACGGCAGATTGGCCTGAAGCGCTTACTGATGCTATAGATAATTTTCATAACGCTTGGAATGCAGACTTGTCTTTAACGGTAGCTTGGCAGAGGCTAGATGCTGTTTTAATTGAAGTTCATGCTAAAAATCTGTTATGGCGCAATAACTTAGAAAGCCTTGGAGATCTTGCTAGCAACCTCGTGCGTTTTGTTGAAAAAAAAATTATAATATAGCGCAATTTTTCCTAACAAGAAGATATTCTGAAATGATGAAGACAGCTCAAGAAATCCGCGCTGGCCAGGTTATTATGGTTGGTAGTGAAGCGATGGTAGTGTTAAAAGCCGAGTTTAACAAATCTGGCCGTAACTCTGCAGTAGTAAAAATGAAAATGAAAAACCTGCTAAATGGTCAGGGCATGGAAACGGTATACCGTGCTGATGATAAATTTGAGCAAGTTATGCTGGAAACTAAAGAAGTAACTTACTCTTACTTTGCTGATCCAATGTATGTATTTATGGATACAGAGTACAATCAGTTTGAAATTGAAGTCGAATCAATGGGCGAAGCGCTGAAGTACTTAGTCGATGGTATGGAGTGTTCAGTGGTGTTTTACAACGAACGTCCAATCTCTGTTGACCTGCCAACTATCGTAGTACGCACGGTAACCTATACTGAGCCAGCTGCGCGTGGTGATACTTCTGGTAAAGTAATGAAGCCAGCGAAAATTGAAACAGGCTATGAGTTAATGGTGCCTGCCTTTGTTGAAGAAGGTGACCGGATTGAAATTGATACTCGTACTGATGAGTATCGTAGCCGCGCGAAATAAGCGCAGGCGAACTGAAAAAAGGCGCGAAAGCGCCTTTTTTACTGGCAATTCTTTTTTATTACAGGCTTTCGGAAACTCTTATGACAAACAACGATATATTGCGCCGCATCCGCTATATTCTGGACTTTAATAACAGTAATTTAGCGGCGACTTTTGCTTTGGGTGGTTTGGTAGCAAGTCGCGAGCAATTAATTGGTTGGCTGAGTAAAGAAGAGGACGCTGATTTTGTCGCGCTGAGTGACAGTGAACTAGCACAGTTTCTTAATGGCCTAATTATCACCAAGCGTGGTCAGCAAGAGGGCGTACAACCAGTGGTTGAAAGCCGTCTGAATAACAATATTATTTTGCGAAAATTGAAAATTGCCTTTACCTTACGTGATGAGGACTTTATTGAATTATTGCAATTGGCTGGGTTTAGGTTGGGTAAGGCTGAGCTAAGTGCCTTCTTTCGTAAACCCGATCATCCGCATTATCGGCAATGTCAGGCACAGGTGCTGCGTAATGTGTTAAAAGGCTTACAGTTAAAGTTACGGCCATAAGCCGCGGGCTATCTACTTTGCTGCTGTAAATCCGCTAAGGTAATTTGCGGGTGGCTTTTCTTTAGTTGGCTTAAAAACAGCAGTGCACAGCTATAAGCGTCTTCCAGTGCATGATGCTGCGAACTGACCGGCAGATTATGCCGCGCCAGACATTGTGGTAAGCGCAGGGCATCTTTACTCATAACGGTGCCTTGTTGTTGCATACGGTGCCATTCAATATTCAAGGTGTCGAAGAATAATATGCGTGGCGCTTTACCAAAGTAGCGTTGGTAAGCTATTTGTAGAAAGGCGCGATCCAAACGGCAATGATGTGCGACAAAAATATAGCCCGGATAATCCGTTAATAATTGTTCTAATACCTCTTTTAGCTCATAAGCATTTTTCAGATCTTTATCATGGACCCCGTGGTAGATGGCGCTTTGGCCTACGCTAACCGGGGTTGAGATCAGATAATGTCGGGCGTCATTTAAGCGTATATGTTGCTGACGCACCGGAACCCAACCTACGCTAACGATATGATCCTGTTTGGCATGCAGCCCGGTTAACTCTAAATCGATTACCAGATAATTGCAGTCTTTGGCCAAGGCATTAGCGGCAGGGGGAGGAACGGCATTGAAGCGTTTGACGATATCAGATAGCGCTGAATTTTTCTTAAACCAACCGAGCATTTAGATCTCTCTGCAATAGCGATGTTTCATGGACGATTGGGCGTTGTTGACCACGGCAAAACTGTCTTTCAATTGATGGCGTTGTAAGCCTGATAGTACAGCAGGATCAAGCAGGTTACTGGCATCATGCCCCTGACTGATATCATGCAAATGCTTATCCCAGCGCAACTGTGCTAATACATCAAAAGCATCGGATAAATTTTGGGTGTCTTTTATATCCATCACCCCTTGCGATGCCAATTGTTGCAGCCGCTGACGGGTATTAACCTCACTAATGCCATTGGCCAGCGCATAAACGCGCACGATATCGGTAATTAAACTGATACCGCGTTTTTTTAAATCTAAACCTTTTTTATGTTTACCATCGTGCTCTAAAATGAAGTTTTTAAGAAAGCTCAACGGCGCAGTGCGTTGCATAGCTGTTTGAGCTAGTTGCATTAAAAATAAAGACTGGTTCGTGCGTGCTAAGATATCTTGCTGTAGCGCATTAAATAGTCCTTTAGAGCCTTCAACTACGCGCATATCAAAGAAAATACTGGCTTTTAAAATAGCTTCAGGGGTAGGTGAAGATATCCATTTGGCAAATTTACCAGACCAGCCCTTTAAGCTCATTCTAAGCTCTGGGTTCGATGCCATAATATTACCAGGGCATAAGGTAATACCACAGCGGCCCAAACCCTGACATACAAAATCAGCCAATGCACTAAAATATTCACCAATAGCCCCCGTTGGTTCTTTTTCCAGTAATAACGCATTATCCTGATCAGCATTAATACTTTGATCCATTCTGGCTTGTGAGCCAAAACAAAGCCAACTAAACACACAAGGGGCAGGGCCGAGCGCTTGCTGCGCCAGCTTGATAAGACGTTGGGTGAGGGCGTCAGTTAGAGTGGTAATAATATGGCCGGCTTCATGTGCAGGCACTTGTTGTTTACCTAAAACCAGAGCTAAATTATTGATTTGCAGGCTACATTGTTCCAAGCCATCTACTGTTGCCTGTCGATGAATTTCGCCAATCAAATACACTGGATGATCTTGTTGCGAACGGATCACATCGGTAGTGGTAATCATACCAAAGCTAATGCCCTGTTCCAGCACCGGCAAATGATGAATATTAAAGCGACTCATCAACTGCACGGCTTCGAACAGGTAAGCATGTTTATCAATAGTTTGTGGTTTGGCGGTCATTACGGTGCTGACAGGTGTAGATGCAGGTAGGTTAACCGCCAATACCCGGCTACGAAGATCGCGATCGGTTACAATGCCAATTAAGCGTTCATTTTGTTCAACTAACAGTGAAGACACGCGCTTTTCTGTCATCAATGCCGCTGCGTGCTGCACGGTTTGCTCGCCGCTAATGGCTATTTTTCTAGCCTGTGCAATATCCGACACCTTGAGAGTAAAGCGCGAGCCTTGTTGTTCTTTGTATTGATGTAAACGTCGGCCAAATAAACGCTGAAAGAAAATATCAATGTTCTTATATTGGTATCGCAATTGATGAAATTCATCGGCCGGTAGAAAGTAGAGTAAGCCGTCTTCTTCGCAGATCAACTGATCATTATCAGCTAAGCCGGTGAGTAATAGCTGATAGCCATAAAAATCACCTTCCTCCAGCTTAGTGAGTAACTGCTGCTGATCGCTGTATAACGCGTAGATACCGGTGCGAACAATAAGCAAACTATCGGTATTAATAACGACCGTTTCTCCTGCTTGACAGTAATACACATTAAGTTGCAGCGCTAAAGTTGCCTGTTGTGAAGCTGCTAACTGATCAAAAGGCGTTGTGTTTGCTAAAAATTTGCTGACTTCTGCCACTTCCATTACATACTCCTGCCGCTAGTACTTATTGTTTTGCTGCGTCTGAGCACAGTAAGCTTAACAGCGGATCATCAGCCGACAGTTGACGCCAATCAACACTAAGCGCTTCATCCCCTTCCGGGATTTTTAGTGAGTCTGTAAAGTCAGCCCGCGCCCCTGCGGTGCAATGAATCACCTGGGGTACGCTTCTGGCACTGGCTCGGCGCTCAAAAAAATATAAATCGACTAAGATCAAATCTGGATTACGTTGATTGATTGCAGCGTTTTGCACATCAGCGGCAATAAATCGTAGAATTTGTGGCTTAACATAACTCCATGGCCGCCAAGGTGCAGTTTCTTCAACCGTTCTCACCACAGTGACACCTGCGGGTAATAAACTACTCTGGTGGCTAAACCAGCTGTACTCTGTGTAGATCTGAAATCCTAGCATACCTGCCCCTGCAAATACTGGAATGAGCCAGCGTGGCAGCTTTTGGCGGCTGATAAAGCGTAACGCCAAGGCAATACCGGCAGCACCCAGACCGGCAAAAATTGTCGCAATTAATTCCCACAACATAATGGACTTCCTAAAAAATTCGGGCTTTCAACTGAAAGCCCGAGTGTACTAAAGAACAACTTTGTCAGCGAACAAGTGTTGTTCTTTTATTATTTTAATGATCTACGGCTTGACCGGCGCCACGTGGGAAGCGCACGCTTTCTACCAAATCTTGTATTTTCTGTGGTGGGGGCTTAGTCATTGATGACACTGTGAATGCCACAGCAAAGTTGATCACTGCACCAATAGCACCAAACGACAGAGGTGAAATACCAAATAGCCAGTTATCCGCGGTATTGGCAAAACTAGCCGTGCCCGGGATAAAGAACCAACCCAGATACAGGAAGATATAAATTACAGTAGACAGTAAACCCGCCAGCATACCGGCGATGGCGCCTGCACTGTTAACCCGTTTAGAGAAAATCCCCATCATAAGTGCCGGGAAGATGGATGCCGCGGCAATACCGAAGGCCAAAGCAACTACCTGCGCTGCAAACCCAGGAGGGTTCATACCTAACCAAGTAGCCACCACAATCGCAACTGCCATGGAGATACGCGCTGCTCGTAGCTCGCCTTTTTCGCTAATATTGGGGTTTATCGAGCCTTTAATTAAGTCGTGACTTACCGCTGACGAGATGGCTAATAACAGACCTGCGGCAGTGGATAACGCTGCAGCTAGTCCGCCTGCGGCAATTAAACCAATGACCCATCCTGGTAGGTTAGCAATCTCAGGATTAGCCAATACCAGTATATCGTTGTTAACGGTCAGCTCGTTACCTGCCCAACCGCGTTCAGTTGCTGTCGCAGCAAAAGCGGGGGAGTCATTATACAGCTGGATCCGGCCATCATTGTTTTTGTCTTCAAACTTAATTAAGCCGGTTTTTTCCCAGTTTTTAATCCAGTCTGGACGCTCAGCATATTCAATGGCTTCTGCGGTTGGACCGGCCGGGTAAATAGTGGTTAACAGGTTTAAGCGTGCCATAGAGGCCACAGCTGGCGCAGTTAAGTATAGCAAGGCGATAAACACTAATGCCCAACCCGCAGACCAACGCGCGTCAGCTACTTTAGGGACGGTGAAGAAACGAATAATAACGTGAGGTAAGCCAGCTGTACCAATCATCAGTGACAACGTGAATAACACCATATTTAGTTTGTTATCTACATCGGCAGTGTAATCCTGGAAGCCTAACTCACGGACGATTTCATCCAATTTCTGTAGCAATGGTATACCTGATTCTACATGGTTACTAAATAAACCCAGCGGAGGTAAGAAATTGCCAGTTAATTGCAGTGAAATAAATACCGCAGGAATGGTGTAAGCGATAATTAGTACCACATATTGTGCTACCTGGGTATAAGTAATGCCTTTCATACCACCTAATACGGCATACATAAACACCACCACAGCGGCAATCATTAAGCCTGTATCGTTATCTACTTCCAGGAAGCGTGAGAAGGCCACACCCGCACCGGTCATCTGACCGATAACGTAAGTTACTGAGGCAATAATTAAACAGGCTACCGCCACTAAACGCGCACCGGTACTGTAAAACCGGTCACCGATAAAGTCGGGTACTGTATATTTACCAAATTTACGTAAGTAGGGGGCTAACAGCATGGCCAGTAGAACATAACCGCCAGTCCAACCCATTAGATAAGAGGAGTTAGCGTAGCCACCCGCAGCAATTAAACCCGCCATTGAAATAAAAGAAGCTGCAGACATCCAGTCGGCAGCGGTAGCCATACCATTCATGACGGGATTAACGCCGCCACCAGCAACATAAAACTCTTTGGTTGAGCCGGCACGGGCCCAAATTGCAATCCCGATATAGATCGCAAAGGATCCGATAACGAAGATTAAGTTAATAGCAAACTGACTCATAGTAGCCTTACTCCTCGTCTAAGCCGAATTCTTTATCCAGCTTATTCATCTTCCACGCATAGAAGAAAATTAAGGCGATAAAGGTGAGAATCGAACCTTGTTGCGCAAACCAAAACCCTAGGTCCGTACCACCAACACTAATGCCAGCGAGCCATGGGCGTAATAAAATCCCAAAGCCATAAGATACGGTAGCCCAAATCACCAAGCTAATGATGATGAGGCGTAGGTTTGCACTCCAATAAGCGGCGGCATTCATGTTATGATCTGCCATAGTTGTGTCTCCTTTAGTTATTTTTTTTCGAGCAATTCTAATCTAGCAGTAGTTAGCCGCTGCGCTAGCCCGACTTTAGTCGAAGGGCATAGCTCGAAGATTGACATAACCACTAAGTACAACCACAGTTAGCCTAAAATAATAAGGGAGAAGAGCGTGACTGCGTGGACTGTTGCTCTATTGGCGCTTTTATATGTTGGTGGTTTATTCTGGATTGCTAACTGGGGTGAACGCCACGCGGATGACCGCTTGATACGAAAGTATGGGGGGTTAATCTATAGTTTAGCGTTAGCCGTTTATTGTACTTCCTGGACCTATTATGGCGCGGTGGGTACGGCAGTTACCCGCGGTTGGGATTATATGGCCATTTATCTTGGGCCTATTTTATTATTTATCTTTGCCCAGCCTTTCTTATTTAAATTATTGTATGTTTCAAAAAAGCAAAACGTCACGTCAATTGCCGATTTTATTTCTGCGCGTTATGGTAAACGGCGCAATATAGCCACTTTCGCAGCTATCATTTGCCTGATTGTGGTAGTGCCTTATATTTCATTGCAGTTAAAAGCCGTAGCCGGTTCTTATCAGGTATTATTAGGCGGTGCTTTTGATGATAGCCAGGTGGTTTGGTATCAGAATAGCGCGCTGCTCAGTGCGATTGCCATGGCCTTTTTTGCCATTTTATTTGGTACCCGTAAGCTGCATCTTACCGAGCAAAACCGTGGTGTGATGGTGGCTATTGCGTTTGAATCGGTGGTTAAGCTGTTCGCATTGCTTACACTTGCTATTGCCGTCTATGTTTTTGTGCTGGATACGGACCAGTCGGTCTTGCAAGCCTTTGCTAACCACTCTGGCTTACAGCAGGAAAAACTACAAACACCTGGCTTGGTGGAGTTTATAACCAAAACGGTGCTGGCGATGGTGGCAGTATTTTTGTTACCACGGCAGTTCCATGTGGCCTTCGTTGAAAATGTTTCCCATCATCATTTACGCCATGCCCGGCGCTGGTTCTCTGGCTATTTATTATTGGTGACACTCGTGGTGATCCCGATTGCGGTCGCGGGTATGCAGTTGTTTCCAGGATTATTGGCGCAAGCCGATAGTTTTGTGTTGTTAATTCCCTCCAGTATGGAATGGAATAGCCTCAGTGTCATCGTATTTATTGGTGGCTTTTCGGCGGCGACTTCAATGATCATTGTAGCCACTTTGGCACTGGCTACCATGATCAGTAACGATGTAGTAATGCCGGGGTTATTAAAGTCGGCTAAGCAAAAAGGCATGTCGCATGACTACAGCTTACTGATCTTACTGGTACGGCGCACCATGATTGTGGTGGTAATGGTATTGTCGTACTTGTATTACAGTATTTTTGCCAGAAACTACGAGTTGGCTGAGACCGGTTTGCTGGCTTTTGCGCTGACCATTCAATTAGTGCCGGCAGTAGTGGGTGGCTTATATTGGCGTCGCGGTAATGCTTATGGCGTGTATGCCGGGTTAACCGTGGGTCTGATACTGTGGTTCTACACCTTGATGTTGCCGCAATTAGTCAATGCTGGGGTACTGAGCAGCGGTATTATGCAGCAGGGCTTGCTGGGGCTCAGTTGGTTGCAGCCAACGGCAATGTTTGGTATTGAACTGGATTCTCTAAGCCATGGTGTGATTTTATCACTTGGTTTTAACTTGCTTTGCTATATCGTGTTTTCTCTTACTACCAATGTCAATTTGCAAGATCGACTGCAGGCAGTTGCCTTTGTTAAACCAAACTTACCTATCAAACATCAGGATACACCGGCCCGTCGCATTCGCATTCATAATAGTGATTTAAAAACCTTGCTGGAACGTTTTGTCGGTACCCAGCGAGCGGCAGAGTGTTTGGCTGAGTTTGGCCGTAAGCAGCAAATGGCGATACAATTGGATGATTTACCCAGCGTCGGTTTGGTTGAACACGTTGAACGAGAGTTAGCAGGGGTAATAGGTGCATCTTCAGCCTCAGCGATGGTTAATGCGGTGCTCGAGGGGCGACAACTGGCTTTTGAAGATGTGGTCACACTATTTGATGATACCACTCAAGCCATTCAGTTTTCGCGCAAAATTCTATTTTCAACGCTAGAACATTTAAGCCAGGGGGTTAGTGTAGTAGATCGCGAGTTAAACTTAGTGGCCTGGAATAAAGCCTATTTGGAAATGTTTAACTACCCGGAAGGCATGATCCGGGTAGGGCGTCCTGTGGCCGATATAGTACGACTAAATGCTGAGCGAGGTCTCTGTGGGCCTGGCGATCCAGATGATCATGTTGAGAAACGTATTTTTCATATGAAAAACGGCACAGCGCATGTCTTTCAGCGGGTGCGACCTGATGGTCGGGTGATTGAAATGCGCGGTAATCCTATTCCTGGTGGGGGGTTTGTCACCAGCTTTACCGATATTTCAGACCATGTTAAAGCGGTGCAAGGTCTGGCTGAAGCGAAACAACATTTGGAAGATAGGGTACAGGAACGCACCCAAACCATCTCAGAAATGAATCAGGAATTGTTGGCTGAAGTAGGGCGGCGGCGGCAAACCGAGCAGCAGTTATTGCAGGCAAAAGCAGAGGCAGAAGCGGCAAATGCGTCGAAGACCCGCTTTTTGGCATTAGCTAGCCACGATATTTTACAGCCACTAAATGCTGCGCGTTTATTTACCGCAGCTTTAGCTGGTATTGATGATAGGCAACAACAACATGCCATTATCAGCCAGTTGGACAACTCTTTGAAGGCATCTGAAGAACTGATTTCGACGCTCTTAGAAATAGCTAAACTGGATGATGGCAAGCTGCAACCGAACGTACAGCCAGTATCATTAAAGGAATTATTATTACAACTTTCAGAAGAATATCGTTTAGTCGCTAGCCAGAAAGGGTTAAAACTGACGGTAAAAAGCAGCTTATTTCAGGTGCAAACGGACGGTACCTATTTACGACGCATTTTACAAAATATGTTATCTAACGCCATTAAATATACCAGTAAAGGTCGTATTTTGTTAGGGTGCCGTAAACGAGGTGAACAGCTACTACTGCAGGTGTGGGACACCGGGCCGGGGATCAGTGAACCTGATTTACAGCGCATTTTTGAAGATTTTTATCGGATTGATGCCACGGCTAAAGGGCAGCAGGGCGTCGGGCTTGGGCTGGGTGTGGTGCATCGGATGGCAAAACTGTTGGGACATCCCTTATCGGTTAAATCCTGGCCAGGCAAGGGTACGGTTTTTAGTATTGCCTTACCCTTGGTGAGTGGTAAGCGTCGACAAGAAGTGCCATTAGCTGCGCCGTTGCAACAGCGGCCTTTACCGGGGCTGTCGGTGATCTGTGTTGATGATGATGCCGCTAATTTAGCCGCATTAAAAGTCTTGCTAGAGCAATGGCAAGTGAGTGATGTGCAATGCTTCTATGATGATATGGAGTTACTGCACTATGTGCTTGATCACCCACCACCGGATGTGATTTTGCTGGATTATCAGCTAGGTCAGCAGATAAATGGTTTAGAGCTGTATCGGCAGATCCGCCAGCATTGGGGGGATGTAAAAGGGATCTTAGTATCGGCTTCACCGCAAGCTGATTTAGCTGCGTTAGCTAAAGCTGAGGGGTTAATGTTTTTAGCCAAGCCAATCAAGCCAGGTGCACTGCGTGCTACGTTAAACCACTTTAAAATGCTAAAGCGTGCGGGTAATTAATATTCACTGAGCTGTTGAACAGAGGCATGGTAAGCCTTAAGGTAAAAAGCACTGTATGTTCACAATGCTTTTGCTGAGTGGTTAGTGGATAAAAATTAGTGTTGCTGTGCCATTGCTCGATCGACAGGGGGTTCCAATGTTAAACGCTGCGCCTGAATCACCACTTGCGTGCGGTTAGTGCACCCCAGCTTACGGAAAATTGCAGTAATATGGGCTTTTACAGTGGCTTCTGAAATATGTAAATCGTATGCGATTTGTTTGTTTAACCAGCCTTCTGTCAGGTAATAAAGTACCTTGTACTGCTGCTGGGTAAGCTGGGCGACTTTTGCTGCTAAATCTAAATCTAAATCTAAATCTAAATCTTGCTCGGTGTCTTGTTGGTTTAATACCTGCTTTTGTATGTTTTTAGGTACCCAAAGCTCACCAGCTAGCACGGCGTTTAAGGCATTACTAATATCAATAGGATTAGCGGATTTTGGCACATAGGCTGAAGCGCCAAACGCCATAACGCGGCGGATCACATCAAAATCTTCGCTAGCAGAAATGACTACTATGGGTAGGCTAGGATAGTTTTTTCGTAGCTGAATTAGCCCTAAAAAACCACAGTTTCCGGGCATATGTAAATCGAGCAGAAGTAAATCTGCATCCGGGTGTTGCTCCAATGCTTGGCAAGTACTGTCAAAACTGTCTGTTTCAACAGTTGCCTTGGTGGCAAAAGTACTGCTTATGGCATTAATTAGTGCATTTCGAAATAGCGGATGGTCATCCGCTACGATTAACTTTGCCATTCTACCCTCCAGCGGTGTTCGCCTGTATTTTTAATTATAAAAAAGGCCGCTATGTTGCGGCCTTATTTGCTGCTTCGGGAGACACGCAAGCTCAAGTAAGTAAAGAGGTGCCTTACTTGCGATTTAACCGGTTATTCACCAGCATTTCAACCACTGATGGGTCGGCAAGTGTAGAAATATCACCTAATTGATCATGCTCGTTTGCGGCAATTTTCCGCAGGATACGGCGCATTATCTTACCTGAGCGGGTCTTCGGCAGGCCTGCTGGAGCCCACTGTACCAGATCTGGCGTAGCGATGGGGGAAATTTCTTCACGTACCCAGGCTCTAATAGCTTTCGTTAAATCATCACTGGGTTCAACTCCTACCCGTGGTGTGACATAAACATAGATACCCTGTCCTTTAATGTCATGCGGGTAGCCGACTACTGCGGCTTCTGCAATGGCTTCATGCGCCACTAAACAACTTTCAATTTCGGCGGTACCTAAACGGTGACCGGAGATATTTAATACATCATCTACCCGACCAGTTAACCAATAATAGCCATCTTCATCGCGGCGGGCACCATCACCAGTAAAGTATACACCGGCATAAGTACTAAAATAGGTTTGCTCAAAACGCTCATGATCGCCATACAAGGTACGCATTTGTCCTGGCCAGCTATCGGTAATCACCAGATTGCCTTCGCCTTGACCCGTTATGATGTTTCCTTCGTTGTCAACTAAGGCAGGTTTAACGCCAAAGAATGGGCGCGTGGCTGAACCAGGTTTTAACGCGGTTGCACCGGGTAATGGTGTGATTAAAATGCCGCCAGTTTCAGTTTGCCACCAGGTATCAACAATAGGACAGTTACCCTTACCGATTTTTTCATGATACCAATGCCAGGCTTCCGGGTTAATCGGTTCACCAACGCTACCTAAAATACGTAGTGAGCTCAGATCAGCCCCCTCCACCGGGGCTTCGCCATGAGCCATTAACGCGCGGATAGCCGTTGGTGCTGTATACAAAATATTAACCTGATATTTATCGACGATCTGCGCAATACGTTTAACACTTGGGTAAGTTGGTACGCCTTCAAACATTACACTGCTGGCGCCGTTGGCCAGTGGGCCGTAAACAATATAACTATGACCAGTTACCCAGCCCACATCAGCAGCACACCAGTAAACATCATCCTCTTGGTAATCAAATATATACTGATGAGTCATCGAAGCGTACACTAAATAACCGCCAGTGGTGTGTAATACGCCTTTTGGTTTACCCGTAGAACCCGAGGTGTATAAAATAAACAGTGGATCTTCAGCATTCATTGGCTCTGGCGTACATTCTTTCGGTTGCTGTGCCAGCAGTTCGTGATACCAAACATCGCGGCCTGGATGAAAATCGATACTCTTGCCAACGTGTTTAATCACAATCACGTTTTTAACCGGGTTGCTGTCGCCCAGATGTGCCAGCGCAAGATCGGTATTATCTTTTAAATTGGTGGCCCGGCTGCCGCGTAGTGCTTGATCAGTGGTAATCACTAATTTGGAGTCACAGTCGATAATGCGGCTTCCTAACGCATCTGGTGAGAAACCGGCAAATACTACAGAGTGGACTGCACCAATGCGGGCACAGGCTAACAGTGCGGCAGCGGCTTGAGGAATCATCGGTAGGTAAATAGTTACCCGGTCGCCTTTACCTACGCCAAGCGCTTTCATACCATTTGCCAGCTGACATACTTCTTCGTACAGCGCTTGATAGGTTACTTCTTTTTGTACACCCGGTTCGTCACCTTCCCAATAGAATGCGACTTGGTCTGCTCGTTCGGCTAAATGACGATCTAAGCAGTTCACACTGGCGTTGAGTTCGCCATCGGCAAACCAATTAATCTTAACCTTACCCAATTCATAGCTGGTATCTTTGACTTGTGTAAAAGGTTTACTCCAGCTGAGGCGTTTTGCCTGCTTGCTCCAGAACTGCTCTGGCTGCTCAATAGATTCTTTATAAAGCGCCTGATACTGCTCGTCAGTAACATGGCAACGATTTTTTACATTGTCAGGAACCGGATAAAGTGTTGCTTGTGTCATAACATCCCCTGCGAAGCTTATTAATTGAAGCTTATTAAAATAATACTGTATTTCTAAAGGAGTAGTCCTTTAAAAGGAATTAGACCATAGTCTAGACGATGCCAAGCAAGCACGCTAATTGCGACTAAAGGCTAATTGCGAATATGCAGACTGTCGCCCACAGTTTCCGGTAGAATAACCGCGATGTCAGTACTTAAACAAAAACTAGTATTACTATAAAAACATGGAGAACTCCAGATGAGACAAAGTAAGACACTGAATACCTTGGCAGCGGCTGTTGCGCTGGCATTAACTGCAGGTGCAGCGCAAGCGAATAACGGCTTTAAAGTGGGTGACACTGAAGTTACCTATGGCGGCTTTATTAAGCTGGATATGATGTACAACGAAACATCTGATGGTGAAATTTCAAATTTTGTTGGTCGCGATTTTTATGTGCCGTCATTAACCCCTGTGTCTGCCAATGGTAGCAGCACTTCACGTTTTGACGCCCATGCCCGGCAGTCTCGTTTCTTCTTTGGTACCTCAACGGACCTTGGCAACGGCGAAAAAATGGTTGGTCGGCTAGAGTTTGATATGATGACCAGCAACAATCTGAATGATGAACGCACCACTAATGGCTATAGCCCGGTTATTCGCCATGCGTTTGTGACCTACAAAAACTGGACGGTAGGTCAAACCTGGTCAAACTTTATGGATCTGCAATCATTGCCAGATACGCTGGACTTTGTCGGTAATGCGGATGCGGCGGTGTTTATCCGCCAGGCGCAGGTGCGTTATACCTCAGGTAATTTTTCTATTGCTCTAGAAAATCCAGAGAGCACTGTCACGAAGTTTGAAACGACTACCCGTTTCACGACTGACGACAATGCAACGCCAGATCTGACGGTTGGCTATAACTTTAAGACTGAAAGTGCGTCTTTTCGTTTAGGCGGTTTACTGCGGCAAATTGCTATTGATGGTGTTTACGATGGCGTGAATTATGATGACACTATTACTTCTTATGGCGTATCGTTTAGTGGTAAATTTAATTTTGCTAATAAAAACGATATTCGCTTTACCTTAAACCATGGTAAAGGCTTAGGTCGTTATGTGGGGTTAAATACTATCAATGGTGCGGTGTTAACCGGTACCACTAATGCTGCCGAGTTAGAAGCTATTGATGTTACTACGTTCTCTGTAGCCTATCGCCACTTATGGAATGATAAATGGCGTTCTACCTTTTTATACTCGATGTTAAGTGCTGACAACGAAGTGGCTTTTACCGGTACTGACGCAACGAAAGCAACCCATAGTTATAGTGCTAATGCGTTATACCAATTTAACCCGAAATTTATGATGGGCCTTGAATATAAGTTTGCTAATCGTGAGGTTGAAAGCGGCTTAGATGGTGATATGCATCGTATCCAATTCAGTGCTAAATACGATTTCTAAGGCGGGTTAATATAGCAAACAGCGCCTGCAATTTTTGTTAGGCGCTTTTTTAGAGCTCGAATGCCGAGAATAAAAAAAGCCGACACGATGTCGGCTTTTTCATGGGTGCTTAAATGGAAAAAGTCAGTGGAGAAAATAACCGGAGAAAGGTGTACTTGCTCCGGCTTAGTTTATTCCGCTTTTTCAGGTTTGGTCATCGGGGCAGATACTGCCTGGCGAGCGAATGCTGAACCCGCCTGACGGCTGGAGGTAGCGACAGCAGGGCGCTGCTCAGTTGCAACCGGGCTTACTGCTGCTGGTGCTGCTTCTTCCGCGATACGCTCTGGTTTAGCCATTTCAGCGACAACCATATTACCGAAGCGGCTACGACCAGCGGGTACCGCTTTAGCCGGTGTAGCTACTGGTGTCTGCGCTACAGCAACCTGATCTACACTAGCATTGCCTACAGTAACATTGTTGGTTACCGTCTCAGCGACCGTTTCAATTGCAGGTACTGCATCAACAGCGTTTGGCGTGCTTGATTCAGGTTCTGCTAATTCCAGACTTTGCTGTACTGGACTCACTACAACGCTCTCTGTGACAGGCTCAATGCTAGGTTTAACAGACTCCTCTACCGGAGTTGCAGTGGCGGCTTCTACCGCGTTGTTTGCGACCGTTTCCACTACAGCCTCAACTGGCTCTGGTACAAGCGCAGCGGCTACATCAGCTGTGTTCGCTTGATCTGCTACCGTGTCAGTTACCGCAGAGCTAGCTGCAGGTGTTACCGCTTCGGCGGCAACCGCTGTTGCAACAGTTTGTTCCGTAGTTTCTGTGTCGGCAACCACTTCTGCTTTCGCTGGGCGGCGACGGCTTCTGCTACGAGCTGGTTTCTCAGCTGTCGCGTCGGTGTCAGTTGTTACTGTAGCAGTAGTTTCTGCGGTAGCTGTGGTTGCACTAACAACGGTTTCTACTGCATTGTCTTCGGCTACTTCTGCTACAGCTTCTGTTGTGTTAACAGTGCTGTCAACTTCAGTATCGGTTTGCTCCGTCTGCTCCGTCTGCTCTGTCTGCTCTTTGCGGCGCTTTTGCCCTGCAGCACGTAAATGACGTGGCGAACGACGACTGCGACTACGTGGCTCAGCATTTTCAGGCTCTACGTCTGATTGAGCATGCTCTGCATCAACGCTTTCGCTGGTTTCTACATCAGGGTTTGCTTCAACAGTAAGCTCAGCCTTAGCAGGGGTTGCTGCTGTGCTGCTTAACTCAACGGCTTGCGGTGCTGCAGCGCTGTGTTGTTCAACCTGCGCAACTTGCTCAGTGGTCACCGTTTCAGGCGCAGCAACAGCGGCTTCCGTCACCACGGTTGTTTCGTTTACTTTAGTCGCTAAAACAACCGGTGCTGTAACGGCAGCAATCGTTGCTTCTGGCGCATCAGCCTTGGCAATTCTTACTGAACGCTGCAAGTTCCGGCGTTGCCGACGCTCCGCCGCTGCGGTACGACTATTGGGTTCATCAGCCATCTCTTCGGCCGGCTTTTCAGCGCGAGCTTCTGGTTGTGGCTTCCGAGGCTCTTGTGGCCGTGTTGCTTTGTCTTGCGCTGGTTTGTGACGTTCCTGCCGCTCTGGACGTGAAACCTTCTCTTCGACAACAGCAACTTTGTCCAAGGATTTATCAATCGTCTTATCGATAGCTTTATCGGTTGGTCTATCGGTTTGTTCAGGGCGACGGCGACGATTATTATTGCGACGACGATTGTTATCATTACGCTCGCTACCACGCTCATCACGTTGTTCATTACGCTGAGTTTTACCGGTAGTAGCAACGGGTTTCTTATCATTGCTTGCGGTGGTCGCTTTGCTTTCAGAGACTGGGGTGCCAGCAAATAAGCTGCTTAACCACGCGACTACACGACTCACTAAGCCGGGTTGTGCTTGTACAGGCGCCACTGGTGCTTTAGTAGCTTGAGCAGGTGCTGTAACAGGTGCCGGTGCTGGCGCTGAGCTTTGTGTCATACTCAGTGCAGAGATAGCGGGTTTTTCTTTAACCGCTTCGCTAGCTGGGTGATACAGCTTATCGATATGCTCTGGCGCTTTGCTCAGGGTATAGCTGGCATCTTCAATTTCTTCGTCGATACGTACCCGAGTCACTTCGTAGTTTGGCGTTTCCAAATATTCATTAGGCACAATAAATACCCGAATACCGTTACGCTGTTCAATTCGACGCACACCTTCGCGTTTTTCATTCATCAGATAGGTCGCTACCGACACGGGTACCTGAGCATGAATTTGGCTGGTGTTATCTTTAATCGCTTCTTCTTCAATTAAACGCAGAATAGATAAGGCAGATGATTCAATGCTACGAATGGTGCCGCGGCCATGACAGCGTGGGCACACATGGCCTGCCGACTCACCTAATGAGGGGCGTAACCGTTGACGTGACATTTCCAGTAAACCAAAACGAGAGATACGACCAATCTGCACTCGAGCCCGGTCTTGCTTTACCGCATCTTTTAAACGGTTTTCTACTTCACGCTGATGCCGTACTGGCGTCATATCGATAAAGTCGATGACGATTAAGCCACCTAAGTCACGTAAACGTAACTGGCGGGCAATTTCATCAGCGGCTTCTAAGTTAGTATTAAAAGCGGTTTCTTCAATGTCGCCGCCTTTGGTCGCTTTAGACGAGTTGATATCAATAGCGGTTAACGCTTCGGTACTGTCGATAACGATAGAACCACCAGAAGGTAAACGCACTTCACGACGGAAAGCGGTCTCTATCTGGTTTTCAATTTGGTAATGCATAAACAGCGGTACTTCACCCTGATACATTTTTACCCGGTGGGCAAAATCTGGGCGGAACTGCTGGATATAGATTTTAGCTTCTTCAAAAATCTTCTGGCTATCAATCAGTATTTCGCCCACATCACGACGCAGGTAATCACGGATCGCCCGGAATACCACGTTGCTTTCCTGGTGGATAAGGAAAGGTGCAGGGCGCTTTTGTGCTTCTTCAGTGATAGCAGACCAATGCTTTAACAGCGCTTTTAAGTCGTAATCCAGCTCTTCGTAAGATTTGCCCACACCAGCAGTGCGGACAATTAAGCCCATACCATCAGGCATTTCTAATTGCCCTAACGAATCTTTCAGTTCCTGGCGCTCGTCACCTTCAATGCGACGAGAGATGCCGCCGGCACGCGGGTTATTTGGCATCAGTACCAGATAGGAACCGGCTAAACTAATAAAGGTAGTGAGCGCGGCGCCTTTTTGGCCACGTTCTTCTTTATCAATTTGAATAATGACTTCCTGACCTTCTTTAACCACTTCCTTAATATTAGGACGGCCATCGAAGCTATAACCAGAGGGGAAATATTCGCGGGAAATTTCTTTTAAAGGCAAAAAGCCATGGCGCTCAGCACCATAGTCAACGAAAGCAGCTTCGAGACTGGGTTCAACCCGGGTAATTTTACCTTTGTAAATATTCGCTTTTTTTTGTTCGTGACCTGGGCTTTCAATATCCAAATCATACAGTTTTTGGCCATCGACCAAAGCTACGCGGATTTCTTCTTCCTGCGTGGCATTTATTAACATTCTTTTCATTGTTGGGGTGACTCGTTTATGCAGCCACAACACAACTACTGGGCACCTGAGTGTTCAGACGTTATCAAACACGACCTGGTGCAGTCTCACGACTGGGTGCTTGAGGGAACCTAATTTTTTACTCTTTACAGCAAAACTCACGCTACTCTGCCTAGCAGGAGGGTGGGTTGCTGCTGTCTTCGTTGTTAAATCTGACACACATCGCCATCTAGCGCTGCGTTCTGGCTAATCTTAATTTCTTGCCCGGTGACCGGACTTTGTGTTTTACCGTTGTTGGTAACAGATTACGCAACATTACCTCAGGCAAATGGCAGTGAGTAAACGTCGGGGCTATAAAAAACATTGGTTTTCACCACGATTTCGGTATGATCACGTCCCCTGACGGTGCCGCACAAGTTCTCTTATGTCACTTTGAGCGCCCTAATTGCCATTTTCAGGCATAATTAGCGGAATGATTATCCCACTATTGTGTACCGGATAGCAACTTAATTGTAATTTTAGCAGAGTATTTTGAAGCCATGACTGATGATATAAAATTGCCCATACAAATGATTGAAATCGAAAGCGATTTTATAGGTCAGCGCATAGATAACTTCTTGATTGCACGGCTGCGAGGCGTACCAAAAAGTGTGATTTATCGGGTTTTACGAAAAGGTGAGGTGCGGGTTAATAAAAAACGCATTAAACCTGAATATAAACTGCAAGCTGATGATGTGGTGCGTGTGCCGCCGATTACTGTCTCGGCAGAGCCAGAAGCCATTTCGGTCAAGCTCAGCTTAGTAAAAGATCTTGAGCAACATATTTTATTTGAAGATAACGACCTAATTGTTTTAAACAAACCCTCCGGCATGGCAGTGCATGGCGGCAGCGGCTTACAGTTTGGGGTAATTGAAGCGCTTAGAGCGTTAAGACCACAGGCAAAGCATTTGGAACTAGTACACCGGCTGGACCGCGACACGTCCGGTTGTTTAATGATTGCCAAAAAGCGCTCAGTGCTAACGCATTTACATGCTCAGCTGCGTGATAAAGTGGTAGAGAAAAAATACTGGGCATTGGTCGCCGGTGATTGGGACAACAAAATCCGCAAAGTCACCGAGCCGTTGAAAAAGAATACTCTGCAATCCGGCGAGCGGGTCGTGAAGGTGGATGCTACAGAAGGTAAACCTTCGGAAACGCGTTTTCGTATTCTGCAACGTTATCAGGAAGGCACCTTAGTTGAAGCTTTCCCAGTAACCGGCCGCACTCATCAAATTCGGGTACATACTGCTTGTAAAGGGCATCCTATTGCCTGTGATGACAAGTATGGCGACAATGCCTTTAGCAGCCAGATGAATAAATTGGGGCTTAATCGCTTATTCTTGCATGCCTTTAGCCTAAGTTTTTTACATCCGGGCACAGAAACGACCATGCGGTTTGAAGCACCCTTGGATGGGCAATTAAGCCAAGCGATGAGCAAATTAACGAGAAAATAAGATGTCTGAAGTTAAGCTGGTTATTTTTGATTGGGATGGCACTGTGATGGATTCGGTTGGGCGTATTGTGTCGTCGATGCAAATTGCTGCCGAGAAAACCGGCATAGCCGTACCGGAAGCCGCTGCGGTGCAACATATTATTGGGTTAAGCCTGGATCCTGCTTTTGATATTTTGTTTCCAGATACCAACAAAGCACAACGACAAACTTTATTTGAACATTATCGCGATGAGTATGTGTTGCATAACAATACCCCTACGCCGATGTTCGAGGGCGCCGAAGCGTTATTTGAGCAATTAGCCAATCAGAATATTCTATTAGCTGTTGCCACCGGTAAAGCGCGCAAGGGGCTGGATCGTATTTTTTCCGAAACCGGCTTAGCCCGTTATTTTGCGACCACACGCTGTGCTGATGAAGCGCAGTCCAAACCGCATCCTGATATGTTACAACAAATTATTGCTGAGCTTGGCCTTGCGGCGCAGGAAGCGGTGATGGTCGGGGACACCAGCCATGATTTAAAAATGGCGCAAGCGATTGCCATGCCCAGGGTTGGGGTAAGTCATGGTGCGCATGACATAGCATTATTGCGGCAATATGAGCCCTTAGCGGTGATTGACAAGTTGGCTGATTTACCTACTGTATTGTTTTAAATCGACTTGATTAAGCGACAGCGCGAACAAGGCACGGTTTTACATGCCTTGTTAAGTGCACCTTTTAATGGTGATCTAGCAATAGATTAACGCCCTCATTGCGCAATAATTGTAATAACTTAATCAATGGCATGCCGATTAAGCTATTCGGATCTTCACCTTCCAGTTTGCTGAATAGACTGATCCCCAAACCTTCGCTTTTAAAGCTACCGGCGCAATCCAGCGGTTGTTCACGGGCAATATAGGCGCTTATTTCTGCCTGAGTTAATTCTCGAAAATGCACAGTAAAGGGCTCTACCAGGGTTTGGGTATTACCCGTAGCGGCATTGAGCAGCGATAAACCGGTTAAAAAAGTAACCGCCTGGCCACTAAAGGCACTAAGTTGCGCCTCAGCCTTAGCAACCGTATGCGGCTTACCAATAATTTCATTGTTAAACACGGCAACCTGATCGGAGCCAATAACGAGTCCTGTTGTTAATTTGCTAGCAACCGCTCTGGCTTTCGCTTCGGCTAGGCGCTGCACCAAAGCGGCCGCAGCTTCACCTGGCAGGGCAGTTTCATCGGTGTCAGGGCGTATTGCGCTAAAGTTGCTGGTTAATTTACTTAGCAAACTTTGCCGGTAAACCGAGGTTGATGCTAAGTACAGCGGCGGCTGATTGCGATGGGGCACAAAATACTCCTTTTATAACGATGTACAGGCGCATTATAATAGCGCGCCTTAGTTTGAAATACTGCGCCTTGCGTTAACTGCGAGAAAAATGTTAAAAACCCTGCAGATCCCTTTGACAGCAAAGGACTGCTTCTATATGATGCGCGCCTTATGCAAAAATTGAAAATACCTGTTACGCTTGATCCGGTTAAAGCGGCACAAAAACGGTCTAACTATTCCGGTATAGTGCCTCTGAACACGCTAACCCGTTTAACTGAAGGGTTGATGTGTTTCGAAGATGATGTAATAGTCAGAATTGAATGCGGAACTGACCAGCAAGGCCTTACCGTACTAAGCGGTGCAGCGACTTGTCAGGTAAGTGTAAGGTGTGAGCGTTGTGGCGAACCTATGCCGCTTACTCTTGACTGCAGTTTTGCATACACTCCGGTAAAAGGAGATGATGACGCGGCTTTGGAGTTGATTCCTGAGCGCTACGACGTGGTCGAGCGAGACGAGCACGGCGAAATTAATTTACGGCAGTTGATAGAGGACGAACTTATTCTGACCTTGCCACTGTTTCCGATGCATGACGTAGCCAATTGCAAAGTTGATCCTACGAATATGAGTTTCGGTGATATTGGTCCAGAGCCAGAAAAACCAAACCCTTTCGCCATACTGCAAGAATTGAAAAAAAAGTGATTTAGGAGAAATACAATGGCTGTTCAGCAAAACAAAAAATCTCGTGCACGTCGTGATATGCGCCGTTCACACGATGCGTTAACTGGCCCAACGCTGTCAGTTGATTCAACTACTGGTGAAACGCACCGTCGTCACCACATTACTGCCGATGGTTTTTACAAAGGCCGTAAAGTTAAGTAAGTCCGGCTGCACTTATCCTAACCGGTAAGCCAGTGCAACCACTAAAGCTAACCCTAGCTTTAGATATGATGGGGGGTGACCATGGCCCCCGATCTACTGTTCCTGCCGTTGTGGCAGCGTTAGAAGAATTCCCCGAATTACACCTCGTTTGCTGCGGCGACCAGCCATTATTGGAACAAACTCTACAGTTTTCTGGTGTGGTAGCTCATCCTCGTATACGTTTTTTGCATAGCCAAGATCATGTTTTAATGTCTGATAAACCTTCAGTGGCGTTACGTAGTAAACGTGATTCTTCGATGCGTCAGGCATTGGATTTGGTTGAGCAGGGCGAGGTGCAGGCCTGTGTGTCTGCCGGGAATACCGGGGCATTAATTGCCATGGCGCATTATGTGTTAAAAATGCTAAATGGCGTAGAGCGACCTGCCTTGGTGAGTGCCTTACCCAGTTGTGATGGTAAACCCGTCTATATGCTGGATTTAGGTGCCACGGTAAATTGCGATGCCGATACCTTATTCCAGTTTGCCATGATGGGCGCGGTGATGGCCGAAGAGGTTATGGGCATAGCGGCTCCTAGAGTCGCGTTGCTAAATATGGGTGAAGAAGAGATTAAAGGCTCGGATCAAATTAAACGTGCCGCACAATTACTAGCAGAATGTAATGAACTTAACTACATCGGCTATATCGAAGGTAACGATATCTTTTCGGGTCGGGCTGATGTCATCGTTTGTGATGGCTTTGTCGGTAACGTGGCGCTAAAAACCTGCGAAGGGGTGGCTAAGCTCATTTTAAAGCGGGCACAGCGAAGCATTCAGCAACGGCCACTTGCTGCATTATTAAGCTGGTTATTTAAACCTGCGATAAAAAGTCTTTATCAGGGAATGAACCCCGACCACTATAATGGTGCAAGTCTGATAGGATTGCGCGGTATTGTAGTGAAAAGTCATGGAAATGCGACAAAAGACGCGTTTTTAAGTGCCATCCGACAAGCAGTGCGTGAGGTAGAACGCCAAGTGCCTGCCAAAATTAAAGATCGGTTGGAACAAGTTCTTATTGATAAAGCATAGGGTAGCATGTACTCAAGAATTATTGGTACCGGGAGCTATTTCCCGGCAACGGTTCGCACCAATGCGGACCTGGAGTCTATGGTTGAAACCACTGACGAATGGATTATCGAGCGCACCGGTATTAAAGAGCGGCGCATTATCGGTAAAGACGAATCTGTTGCTACTATGGGCGCAGCAGCTGCACGTAAAGCCATTGAAGCCGCGGGTATTGATAAAAACAGTATCGATTTGATTATTTGCGCTACCACCAGCGCGGCAAGGGCCTTACCCAGTGCTGCCTGTGAAATTCAGCGCGAGCTAGAAATTCCTGCCATCCCTGCCTTTGATATTGCCGCGGCTTGTGCCGGCTTTTGCTATGGCTTAAGCGTAGCCGATCAGTATATTAAAAGCGGTATGGCCAAACGGATCCTGGTCATTGGCTCTGACTGCTTATCACAATTGATTAGCCCGGAAGATCGCTCAATGGTGATCTTATTTGGCGATGCTGCGGGTGCCGTTTTACTGGAGGCATCCACTGAGCCCGGTATTCTATCAACACATATCCATGCCGATGGTAAATACTCCGAACTGCTTTATGTCGATAATCCCATTCGTGGCGATGAAGCCTCTGTCCACAACTCCTGGGGCAGCATGAAAGGCAATGATGTCTTTAAAGTGGCAGTAAATAAATTATCAGAAGTGGTAGAGCAAACACTTGCAGCGAACCAGATGGATAAATCGCAAATCGATTGGCTGGTGCCGCATCAGGCCAATTTGCGCATTATCGCTGCGGTAGCCCGTAAGCTCGACATGTCGATGGAGCAAGTGGTGATTAACTTAGATCGCTATGGTAATACTTCTGCGGCGACGGTGCCCACGGCGCTTGACGAAGCCGTGCGCGATGGCCGCATTAAGCGTGGTCAAACCTTATTATTAGAAGCCTTTGGCGGTGGTTTTGCCTGGGCTTCGGCGTTAATTCGTTACTAATCTTGCAGGACAATTATGAATAACAAACTTGCAATCGTTTTTCCCGGTCAAGGGTCACAAAGCGTGGGTATGCTCGCAGAGCTGTATCAACAGTATCCAATAGTTCAAGCAACCTTTAGCGAAGCTTCTGCGGCATTGGGCTACGATTTATGGGCTTTAGTGGCCAATGGCCCAGAAGCGGATTTAAATGAAACCCATCGCACGCAACCTGCGCTGCTAACCGCATCTGTAGCTGTGTGGCGTTTATGGCAGCAGCAAAATGGTGCAGTACCTGCCTACTTTGCAGGCCATTCTTTGGGGGAATATTCAGCTTTGGTTTGTGCTGGCGTATTATCGCTGGCGGATGCCGTTAAACTGGTAGAAAAACGTGGCCAGTATATGCAACAAGCCGTGCCAGCGGGCGTTGGTGCCATGTCTGCCATTATTGGTTTAGACGATGCTGCCATTGCTAAAGCCTGTGCAGAAGCTGCACAAGGTGAAGTGGTAGCACCGGTAAATTATAACTCGCCAGGTCAGGTGGTGATTGCCGGCCATAAAGCAGCCGTAGAACGTGCGGGTGAAGCCTGTAAAGCGGCAGGTGCCAAACGGGCGTTACCGCTACCAGTAAGCGTGCCATCGCACTGTGCGTTAATGCTTCCTGCCGCCGAACAGCTTGCTGTCGATTTAGCCGCGCTTCAGTTTAATGCCCCAGCTATTCCAGTGATTAACAACGTTGATGTACAAAGTGCTGCTGATGCAACTGCAGTAAAAGATGCCCTGGTACGTCAATTGTATAGTCCTGTACGCTGGACTGAAACTATAGAATTTTTTGCCGCCCAAGGTGTTACTGAAGTCTTGGAACTTGGCGCTGGTAAGGTACTAAGCGGTTTAATTAAGCGGATTAATAAAGAGCTGTCTACTGGCTCAGTTAACGATGTAGCATCGCTCAACGCAGCGCTTTTGGCAGAATAAGGTTTAAACATGAATAATTTTATCAGTTTAGAAGGCAAAGTTGCTTTAGTTACCGGCGCAAGCCGTGGTATCGGCCGGGCTATTGCTGAGCAATTGGCGGCTTTAGGTGCCAAAGTTGTAGGCACGGCCACCAGCGAGAAAGGTGCCGAAGCGATAAGTGCTTACCTGGGCGAGCAGGGCGCCGGTATGGTGTTAAATGTCACTGACACTGTTTCTGTTGAACAATGTTTAGAGCAAATTAAAAATCAGTTTGGTGATATTGATATTCTGGTTAATAATGCCGGTATTACCCGCGATAACTTATTAATGCGGATGAAAGATGAAGAATGGTTTGATATTATGCAAACCAATTTAACGTCGGTCTTTCGGTTAAGTAAAGCTGTGCTGCGCAGCATGATGAAAAAGCGTTTTGGTCGCATTATCACCATAGGCTCTGTTGTCGGCTCGATGGGCAATGCCGGCCAAACCAATTATGCGGCAGCTAAGGCGGGTGTTTTGGGCTTTACCAAGTCACTGGCCAAAGAAGTGGCGTCACGTGGTATTACCGTTAATGCGGTAGCACCAGGTTTTATTGATACCGACATGACGAAAGAGTTGTCTGACGAGCAAAAAACCGCTATTTTCTCGCAAGTGCCTGCCAATCGTTTAGGGCAGCCAGAAGAAATTGCGGCTACAGTAGCCTTTTTGGCGTCGACGCAGGCAGCCTATATTACCGGCGAAACAGTTCACGTAAACGGCGGAATGTATATGGTGTAAGCAAATCAGGTTAGACCAGCAAAAAATGCTTAGTGCATTGCTTGCAACGACCTGTGCTTACGCATAAACTAGCGCCACACCAAATTGCACGAATTGTTGCGATTTATATGAGAAAAAGGAAGAAAAGATGAGCAACATCGAAGAACGCGTTAAGAAAATCATCATTGAACAGCTAGGCGTTAAAGAAGACGAAGTGAAAAACGAAGCGTCTTTCGTTGACGACTTAGGTGCTGACTCACTGGATACCGTTGAGTTAGTTATGGCGTTAGAAGAAGAGTTCGATACTGAAATTCCTGACGAAGAAGCTGAGAAAATCACTACGGTGCAATCAGCCATCGATTATATTAAAGCCCACGCTGAATAAGCTGAAAGCTTGCAAAACGGGTAGCGCGGCTACCCGTTTTCGTTTTAAGAATCAGAAAAACAGGTATTAACGGAGGACACGGTGGCAAAACGTCGTGTAGTGGTAACAGGTTTAGGTATGCTGACGCCATTAGGCAATGATGTCGCAAGCAGCTGGCAGGGTTTGCAGCAGGCAAAAAGCGGTATTAGCTTGATTGAGCATTTTGATACCAGTGCTTATACAACTAAATTTGCCGGCTTAGTCAAAAATTTTGATGTTGAGCCTTATTTTCCAGCGAAAGACAGCAAAAAAATGGATTTATTTATCCAGTATGGTGTCGCCGCTGCTATTCAGGCATTTCGTGACTCCGGCCTGGAAGTAACAGAACAAAACGCGCATCGAATTGGTGCTGCTATTGGTTCAGGTATTGGTGGTCTTGGGCTGATTGAAGAGAATCATACTAAGCTGATGAATAGCGGGCCAAAACGTTTGTCGCCATTCTTTGTGCCATCGACTATTATCAATATGATTGCCGGTCAGCTGTCGATTATGTTGGGCCTGCAAGGACCCAATATTAGTATTGTTACCGCCTGTACTACGGGCGTGCACAATATTGGTCAGGCGGCGCGGATGATTGTATACGGTGATGCCGATGTGATGGTGGCAGGTGGCGCTGAAAAAGCTTCTACTGAGCTTGGTATGGGTGGTTTTGGTGCAGCACGCGCTTTATCAACCCGTAACGATGCGCCACAGCAAGCTAGCCGCCCTTGGGATAAAGACCGTGATGGTTTTGTGCTGGGTGACGGTGCCGGTGTGATGGTACTGGAAGAGTATGAGCATGCCAAAGCCCGTGGTGCAAAAATTTATGCTGAGCTGGTGGGTTTTGGGATGAGTGGTGATGCTTATCATATGACGTCACCGCCGGAAAATGGCGCAGGTGCTGCTCGGGCTATGCAAAATGCCTTAAATGATGCGGCGCTTAATGCGGATCAGGTGCAATATATTAATGCCCATGGTACTTCAACCCCTGCGGGCGATATTGCTGAGACGATGGCAGTGAAATCAGTATTTGCTGGGTGCTTGGATAAGCTAATGGTGAGTTCGTCAAAATCGATGATTGGTCACCTGTTAGGTGCGGCTGGTTCGGTAGAGTCGATTATTACTGTGCTGTCTTTGCAAGATCAGTTGGTTACACCAACCATTAACCTGGAAAACCCGAGTGAAGGTTGCGATCTGGACTATGTGCCGCATGAGGCACGTCAGGCAAAACTGGAATATGCGCTGTGTAATTCTTTTGGTTTTGGTGGTACTAACGGGTCGATTTTGTTTAAGAAAATCTAACTGTGATGTTGTTTTGAAAAGCCGCGCCTTTGAGCGCGGTTTTTTGTTTTGGCATATAGATTTGCGAAGCGCCCTTAGCAGGGTAGTAATTTTCTTCACCGACTTCGAGGAGATCGCTTTAACCGAAACGCCAGGCTGCTTCCAGCCGATATTGCACACAAAGACGCCGTGAACCCTTCCTTGGGGGCTCCTCTTTCGCATCCATGCGAAAGACGCTTTGTTTAGCAATATCGACTCGCTGCCTGGCTGTATAGATTTATTTAAGACGATCGTGAAAGATCAGCAAAATTAAAACGAGGTGGTAAACGCAGAGTACACTTTGGTCGAGGGCGTGTTTTTCATGGATGAAAAACAGGAGCCCCCAAGGATGGGTTTACGGCGTCCCTCGGCAAAGTTGTACGGCGCGTTTGGCCGCCGGATGCTCCAAACTTGAATCTGCTATACCTGATGTAACAGCAGATTTTAGATTAGTGTAGCGCCCTTAGCTGGGTAGTAATTTTCTTCACCGGCTTCGAGGAGCACATCCCTGTGCCCACTCAGCCTGCGCAGCATCCTTGCTGCTGTTACGAAAATTCTACCGAAGCCAAGGGCTTAATTAGATTGTGCCAGCGCTTTGTTTTAACGGCAGATTAAGGCATACTTGCCGATATTTTTTAAAGCAGGCGTGCTATGTCGGCTGAAATTATTGTTATTAATTACGCTGCACAACCGCAGGTGGCAGCTGGCTGTCGGGCTTTGCAATATGGCGATGGGGTCTTTACTACCATAGCCGTTAAAAATGGCCTGCCGCAGCTTTGGCCATTGCATTTAGCGCGTCTGCAATTGGCCGTAAATCGCCTTGCTATGACCGCGCCAGATTGGCAGGCGATTACTCAGACAGTTTATCAACAAGCGGCCGCTTATGTGGAACCTGCTGTGCTCAAACTACTGTTATCGCGTGGTGTTGGCGGCCGTGGTTATGCGCCGGTAAATTGCGGCGAACCTTTAGTGTATTTGTACCATGCTGCAATGCCAGATTACCGGCAATGGCAACAGCAAGGGCTTTGCGTGGGTGTAGCGCAGTTACAACTCGCAATACAACCGGCGTTAGCCGGGCTTAAACATACCAACCGGCTGGAGCAGGTGTTATTAAAACAAGAATTGGCACAAACCGATTTTGATGATTTATTGGTGTTTGATCAGCAGCAGCAACTGACCGAAGCCACTGCAGCGAACCTGTTTTATCAACTAAATGGCAACTGGTATACCCCTCCGCTGCATTTAGCCGGGGTGGCGGGTGTGATGCGTCAACATATTCTGGCTAGCCTGCCACAGATCCAAGAGCGTATTTTGCCACTGTGCGAGCTTGCGCAAGTGCAAGCGATGTTTTTAACCAATGCGTTGCTGGGTATCGGTCCGGTACGCCAGCTAAATGGCAGTGCTTTATCGATAAGTGCTGTACAGCAGCTACAGCAAGAGATGTTATGTTAAAACGTTTATTTGTCTGGTTACCACTTTTGCTGGTGCTATTAATCGTATTGCTGTGGTCTGGCTGGCAGCAGCTAAGTACGCATACTCTCAGCAAACCTGTGCAGTTTACAGAAAACCTGTATGAGCTAAAAGCGGGGACTTCGGTGCGCAGTTTGTGTCGGGTATGGCAGCAACAGCAGCAGTTAACTCAGCTTGATTGTCAGGTACTTAAACTGTATTTAAAACAACACCCGGCGTTGGCACAATTGCAACAAGGTGTGTACCGGGTGCCGCAACCTATTACGGTTAGTGCTGCACTTAATTTATTTCAAAGCGGTAAAGTTGCCCAATTTAGCGTTACGCTGATTGAGGGTGAAACCTTAGCACAAAGCTGGCAACGTATGGCAGCTCAACCTTATTTGCAGCATGATTTGGCTGACACTGAGGCGCTGGCAGCGCTGATCAGCTGGCCGGAAGAGTGGGGGCAATTGGCGCAAACCGGGCACGTTGTGCAGGAATTAGAGGGGCTATTTTACCCCGACACCTACTTTTATACCGCCAATAGCAAAGCCAGTGAGATATGGCGCCGTGCCCATGCGGTGTTAAAAACCGAGTTAGAACGTTACTGGCAACAGCGTCAGCCAACCTTACCGCTGCAAAATCCTTATGAGCTATTAATTATGGCCTCTATCATTGAAAAAGAGAGTGGCTTACAAAGCGAGCGGGCGCTGGTCAGTTCGGTGTTTATGAATCGTATCCATAAGAATATGCGCTTGCAAACCGATCCAACCGTGATCTATGGTTTAGCCGATTACAGCGGCCGTATTACCCGGGCTAACTTACAGGATCCGCACCGCTATAATACCTACCGGCATCATGGTTTACCGCCCGGGCCCATTTCTTTAGTGAGCCGCAGTGCATTAATAGCCGCAGCGCAACCAGAGCTAAGCGATTATTTCTATTTTGTCAGCCGTGGTGATGGCTCGCATGTGTTCTCGCAATCGCTAGAGCAGCATAATTCCGCAGTGCGTAAATATATTCTGGGACGGGGCAATGGCAACTAAAGACATGACGTTGAAAGGTAAGTTTATCGTAATTGAAGGGCTGGAAGGTGCCGGCAAAAGTACTGCTATTGCCACCGTAAAAGCCTGGTTAGAAGCCAAAGGGCAGCAGGTAGTTTGTACCCGTGAACCCGGTGGTACACCATTGGCTGAGCAATTACGGACTTTAGTAAAACAAGCGGATCCGCAAGAGCAGATTGCGCCTGAGACTGAATTATTATTAATGTACGCCTCGCGCGTGCAGCTGCTGCGTAATGTGATTGAACCTGCGCTTAGTCGTGGCCAATGGGTGCTGGCAGATCGACATGATATGTCATCAAGAGCCTATCAGGGCGGCGGACGGCAATTAGGTGATAGCCTGATCAATACCTTACGTAAGGCGGTGCTTGGTGATACGCGGCCCGATTTAACCTTGTATTTGGATATTGATCCGGCACTAGGTTTAGCGCGTGCCGCGCACCGGGGTGAGCTTGACCGCATAGAACAAGAGCAGTTGGCCTTTTTTGAACGCACCCGAGCGAAGTATCTGGACATTGCCGCGACAGAACCCGCCATAGTAGTTATTGACGCCGGGCAGGCTTTAGCAGAAGTACAGCAGGCGTTACAACATGCGCTGGACCACGCGGGCTTATGAGTAGTTTAAGCGCCAACAGCTTGCCTTGGTTGCAGCCGATATTGGTGCAGCTAACAACCTTGGCAACGCAACAACGTTTGGCGCATGCGCTGCTGCTAACTGGTATGAGTGGTTTAGGCAAGTCGCAGCTAGCTAAGGCGTTAAGTGCCTTTTTACTCTGTAAGGCACCGCAACAGAGTGAGGCGTGTGGTCAGTGTAAAAGTTGTTTATTACTGGCGGCGGGTAATCACCCCGACTGGCTACAACTGAGCAGTGACACTAGCAGTATTGGTGTAGATGAAATTCGCCGTCTAATAGATTTTACGCAAGGCTCGGCGCAGCAACAGGGTAATAGAGTGATTACCTTGCCACAGGCGCAGCGGATGACAGAAGCGGCCGCCAATGCACTGCTGAAAACCTTAGAAGAACCGCCACAAGGTTGCTATTTGATACTGCAAAGTGAGCAACCGCAGTTGCTAAAAGCCACCTTATTAAGCCGTTGTCAGCGTTGGAATTTGGCTCCGCTGAGTGAGGCCACCTTGCACCAATGGTTAGCTGAGCATTATCAGGGGCCGCTACCGGATTTTATTTATCGATACACCGGTGGTGCGCCTTTAACGGCGTTAGCATTGTTAACCGGGCCACAGGCTGCACAAATTGCCACCTTATTGGACGAGCTTACTGAGTATATTCAGGGGAACGCCGATTTGACTGCGTTAGTTAAGGCATTTGAAAGCCGGGAAGACGCCCGTGTTATCCTTGGATATTTTCTGAACCAGCTATTGCGGGAAAACGCGGCCCTGCCTGCTGAGCGGCAACAACGCTTGCAGCAGCGCTATTATCGCTGGTGTCGTGACGAACAGCAGATTTTAGGGCAGAATAAGGCATTAGCGTTAAGCGCGTTGCTATTGGATATCAAAAGTCTGGCTGCAAAGCGCTAATGGCAGTGTTAGGAGGGTGAATGGAAGAGCTTGCATTAGGGTTCAGTGATAGCAAAGAGCTGTATCGCTGCTATATGCCGTTTTTTAAAAATGGCGGCTTATTTATCCGCTCAGCCCGGCATTACCGGATGGGGCAGTCCCTGGCATTAAGTGTCACCTTACCCGATACGCTGGAGCCGGTGATCGTCTCTGGCAAAGTCGCCTGGGTTTCTCCCTTGGGGGCGCAAAGTTCTAATCCTGCTGGTATTGGCGTGGCCTTTATTGACGATAAGCACGGTCTAAGTAGTCGTATTGAAAAGCTACTTGGTGGTATGCTAAGCAGTAATGAACCCACCTATACCATGTAATAGTTTATAAGAGGTTGTTTTGTTTGTAGATTCGCATTGTCATTTAGACAGGTTAGAGCTAGATAAACTGGGCATGAGTTTGTCACAAGTGCTTGAGGCCGCAACTAAGCGGCAAATAGAGCATATGCTCTGTGTTAGCGTGTCGTTAGCGGAGTTTCCGGCCATGCTGGAACTGGTAAAACCTTACCTTGAAGTCTCGGTATCATGCGGTGAGCATCCGCTACATCAAAGTGATGCGGTGGATGCGGAGCTGCTGGCAAAACTGGCGGCAATACCCGAAGTAGTTGCGGTGGGTGAAACCGGCCTGGATTATTTTTATAACCCAGAGACCAAACTTAGTCAGCAGGATGGTTTTGTAAAGCATATTAGTGTGGCGCGTCAGCTAGCTAAGCCGCTGATTATTCATACCCGCGATGCACGCGCTGATACCATTGCGTTAATGAAAGCGCACAATGCAGAGTCCGCTGGCGGTGTACTGCATTGTTTTACTGAAAACTATGAGATGGCAAAAGCAGCGCTAGACTTGGGGTTTTATATTTCTATCTCTGGCATTATGACTTTTCGCAATGCTGCTGAGCTGCGGGACGTGGTGCGTAAGTTGCCACTTGACCGACTACTGATTGAAACCGACGCGCCTTATTTAGCGCCGGTACCGCATCGCGGTAAAACTAATCAGCCTGCGTATGTCACAGATGTGGCTGCAGCTATGGCAGAATTAAAAGACGTATCGATTACAGAATTAGCTCGGCAGACCACTAAAAACTTCTATCAGCTATTTAAGCTTGCTGCGGCTAAAGGCATAGCGGCGTAGTTTTTAAGCTGAGCGCTAGCTAGCCAACAGCGCTGTAGTTTCAAGGATGACGGGTATAAAAGAAGCCCAGAACCAATCCAAATTGTTCTGGGCTTAGGGGAATGGCTCATAGGGAATGAGCCGTGCGCTATCGAGAAGAGGTTACGTTAAGAGTTTTTAGTGTAGCCAAACTTTACTAATTTTCATGTTCCTGAAATAGCTAGCGTCGTGTTTTAGTGGATATGATCTTGCTAACTTATGCCCAGGTTATCCCCAGCTTATGCCGGCAATTATGCACAGTTGCTGCATTTGACCTGATATAGGGTCAGTATTTATTAGCGTTATACAAACTAAAAAAAACATCTTATATTCTAAAAAAATCTAAATGAGCCGGGCTCGGTTTATCTAATGATCTCGTAGGTTGACTCCGGTACGGCAAGCGTACCGGAGTCTTGGTGCGAAGTTACGTCTGGTTTAGTTTCTTTATCGTTGTTGTAAAGTCGATCCCGGTACGGCAAGCGTACCGGAGTCTTGGTGCGAAGTTATGTCTAGTTTGGTTTCTTTATCGCTAGTGTAAAGTTGACTCCGTTGTAGCAAGTGTATCAGAGGCGTTGTTAACTGTACTTTAGTCTGATTGTCGACAATTTACTTTTTTTAAACTTGACTTATCGCTTAATAAAGCTTAAAACTTAGCTATTAAGTATTTATGTCGACAATCCATCATGTCTCTTCCTTTGTTAAAACCTGTGGTAACTGCTGCCGATCGCGTACTGCAAGAGCTTTTGCGGGCAATTGTAGCCGGGGAAATTGCGCCGGGTACTAAGATCAGCGAGCCTGAGCTGGCCAAACGCTTTGATTTAAGCCGGGCGCCACTGCGTGAAGCCCTAGCCAGGCTGGAGCGTTGCCACTTATTAGAGCGCACCCCTAATGCCGGTTCACGGGTAGTGAAATTGTCGACAGAAAATTTATTATCGCTGTACCAGCTGCGCGAAGAGTTAGAGGGCTTAGCTTGTCGTTTAGCGGCCACGCAGATGAGTGATGCCGAAATTCGCGAGATGCAGGAGTTACTGGATCAGCACCTTAGTTCGCAACGGGTGCGTGAAGGCGAAAGTTATTATCAGGAAGCTGGCGATCTGGATTTTCATTACCGCATTATCCTTGGCAGCAAAAACCCGTACCTTATCAATATCTTAACCGACGAGCTGTACCATCTGATGCGGATGTATCGGGTGCAGCTAGGGATGAATGGCCCGCGGGTATCACGAGCATTTGACGAACATAAGGCTATTATTAATGCCATTGCCAATCGCGATGGCGAACTGGCCGACTTACTGATGCGCCGGCATATCGCTGCCTCGAGGCGCAATATTGAAACGAAGCTAAGAACACAAAGCTAAGCACACAACGTTAAGCACACAAACTGACTGAACTAGAGCAACAGGGGAACAACGATGAGCAATTTAACCGCCGGCCAGAAATTCCGCGCCGCCATTACCGCCAATCAACCACTACAAATTGTGGGTACCATCAATGCCTACACCGCGATGATGGCCGAGCGTACCGGCCATCAGGCGTTGTACCTGTCTGGCGCGGGCGTCGCTAATGCTTCTTTTGGCTTACCCGACTTAGGCATGACCTCATTAAACGATGTGTGTGAAGATATCCGCCGTATTACTGCCGCGACCTCAGTACCGCTGCTGGTAGATGCCGATACCGGTTGGGGTGGCGCCTTTAATATCGCCCGTACGGTAAAAGAAATGACTCGTGCTGGCGCGGCCGGCTTTCATATTGAAGATCAGGTGGCGCAAAAACGCTGCGGCCATCGCCCCAATAAAGAAATTGTTAGCCTCGATGAAATGGTTGATCGGGTAAAAGCCAGTGTTGATGCGCGTACTGACGAAAGCTTCTTTATTATGGCGCGTACCGATGCGTTAGCGCAGCAAGGCTTAGACGCCGCCATTGAGCGAGCCATTGCCTGTCAGGACGCCGGCGCTGATGCCATTTTCGCTGAAGCCGTGCATACACTGGAGCAATACAAAGCCTTTACCTCCGCCTTAAAGGTGCCAGTACTGGCGAATATCACTGAATTTGGGCAAACGCCATTGTATAACAAAGCTGAGCTGGCGAGCGTGGGTGTGGCCATGGTGCTGTATCCGTTAAGTGCGTTTCGCGCCATGAATAAAGCGGCACTTAATGTCTATCAGTCGATTTTAGAAAACGGCGATCAGAAAGCCGTGGTAGACAGCATGCAAACCCGTGCTGAGCTGTATGACTTTTTAAATTATCACAGCTTTGAGCAAAAACTGGATCAGCTGTTTACAAGCAAAAAATCTTAATATAACTATTTTACATTTTTAATTATTACTTTTAGCCAAAATCATTGCCGCTGCAGCAAGGCAGCAAGTGAGCGAACGGGAGCGCCCGTGCGACCCCAGGAGCATAGTTTACTATGTGATTGGGCCGGGCTGGCGTTCCAGGGCGCTAACGCAGCTAACACCGCTGCAGTGGTAAGGATGAAGACTAAACAGAACAGGAGCAACAACCATGTCAACAGGTAAAGTACTCTCAGGCGCAGGTTTACGTGGCCAAGTCGCTGGTAAAACCGCCTTATCTACCGTGGGTAAAACCGGTTCAGGCTTAACCTATCGGGGTTATGATGTTAAAGATTTAGCCGCTAACTGCACCTTTGAAGAAGTGGCGCATTTAATTTTAAAAGGCGAGCTGCCAAATAGCGCTGAACTGGCGGCTTATAAAGCTAAACTCAAAAGCCTGCGGGCACTGCCACAGGCACTAAAAGACGTGTTAGAGCGTATTCCGGCCAATGCCCATCCGATGGATGTGATGCGTACCGGCTGCTCAATGCTGGGTAACTTGGAAATGGAAGACGGCTTTGCGCAGCAGCAAGACGTGACCGATCGCATGCTGGCGATTTTCCCAGGCTTGGTAAATTACTGGTACAACTATAGTCATCATGGCAAGCGGGTAAACGTAGAAACTGACGCCGATACGCTGGCCGAGCAATTCCTTTGGACTTTGCACGACAAAAAGCCTGAAGCGCTGCATATTGATGTCATGCAAGCCTCGTTAATTTTGTACGCAGAGCATGAGTTTAACGCCTCAACCTTTACCGCTCGCGTTTGCGCGTCAACCTTAAGCGATATGCACTCGTGCATTACCGGCGCTATTGGCTCACTGCGTGGCCCATTGCACGGCGGTGCGAACGAAGCGGCGATGGAACTGATTGAGAAAATGGATAACGCTGACGATGCCGAGCAAAAATTGCTGGGCATGTTAGAGCGCAAAGAAAAGATTATGGGCTTTGGCCATGCCATTTATTCTGAGTCAGATCCGCGTAATGCTGTGATCAAAGAATGGTCAGAAAAGCTGGCCCACGCCAATGGTGATACCAAGCTGTACGATGTATCTGTTCGCTGTGAAGCCGTCATGTGGCGCGAGAAGAAACTGTTCTGTAACGCCGACTTCTTCCATGCCTCGGCCTATAACTATATGGGCATTCCAACTAAGTTGTTTACACCGATTTTCGTGTGTAGCCGCTTAACGGGCTGGGCTGCGCATGTGATGGAGCAGCGTGCTGATAACCGGATTATCCGGCCAAGTGCGGATTATGTTGGGGTAGAGCCGCGAGTAGTAAAACCGATTGCTCAAAGATAGTACGCGGTAACGACAGGGTTTATACGCAAAGACATCGAACCGGATGATGCACACCAAGCCGCCGTGAATACGTCCCTGTAGGCTTCACTTAGGCATCCATGCCTTTGAGACTTGGTTTAGCATCATTCGGTTCTTGTTCCGGTGCAATATGTTCCTAATGACACTTGCTATGCAGACAGAGACCAACCATGAATAGCCAATACCGCAAAAATTTACCTGGTACCCAGCTCGACTACTTTGACGCCCGCGAAGCGGTAGACGCCATTGAGCGGGGTGCTTATGCCAAACTTCCTTACACCTCGCGCGTGCATGCCGAAAACTTAGTTCGCCGCTGCGATCCGGCGCTGTTACCTGATGCACTTAAACAGCTGATTTACCGCAAGCGTGATATCGATTTTCCGTGGTTTCCGGCCCGGGTGGTCTGTCACGATATTTTAGGCCAAACCGCGCTGGTTGATTTAGCCGGCCTGCGTGATGCCATCGCGGAAAAGGGTGGTGATCCGGCCAAAGTGAACCCGGTAGTGCCAACGCAGCTGATTGTTGATCACTCATTGGCGGTAGAACATGCCGGTTTTGAAAAAGATGCTTTTGCAAAAAACCGCGCTATTGAAGACAGACGTAACGACGATCGCTTCCACTTTATTAACTGGACCAAAAAAGCCTTTAAAAATGTGGATGTGATCCCGCCGGGTAACGGCATTATGCACCAGATTAACTTAGAGCGGATGTCGCCGGTGATCCATGCTAAAGACGGCGTGGCGTTTCCGGATACCTTAGTGGGTACCGACAGCCATACGCCACATGTTGATGCATTAGGTGTAATCGCTATTGGCGTGGGTGGCTTAGAAGCGGAAAGCGTAATGCTCGGCCGTGCCAGTTGGATGCGCCTGCCGGATATTATCGGCGTAGAGCTAACCGGTAAAGCGCAGCCTGGTATTATGGCCACTGATATTGTGCTGGCGTTAACCGAATTTTTGCGTAAAGAAAAAGTGGTATCCAGCTATCTGGAATTCTTTGGTGAAGGTGCCGACAGCCTGAGTTTAGGTGACCGGGCAACAATTTCCAATATGACACCGGAATACGGCGCCACTGCGGCGATGTTCTCGATTGATCAACAAACGCTTGATTACTTAACGCTGACAGGGCGCGAGAGTGCGCAGGTGAAACTGGTAGAAACTTATGCCAAAGCCGCAGGCCTGTGGAGCGAGAGTTTACAAACCGCCGAGTACGAGCGGGTACTGCACTTTGATTTATCCAGTGTTGGCCGCACTATGGCTGGCCCATCTAACCCGCATGCTCGCTTATCGACCAGCGATTTAACCGCTAAAGGCATTGCCGGTAAGTACGAAATTGAGGAGGGCAAGATGCCCGATGGTGCGGTAATTATCGCTGCTATTACCAGCTGTACCAATACCTCGAACCCGCGCAACGTGATTGCCGCAGGTTTGTTGGCGCGTAATGCCAATAAACTAGGCTTAAGCCGCAAGCCTTGGGTTAAAACCTCGCTGGCGCCTGGCTCAAAAGCGGTGCAATTGTATTTGGAAGAGGGCCAATTACTGTCTGAACTCGAACAGCTTGGCTTTGGTATTGTCGCCTTTGCCTGTACCACCTGTAATGGTATGAGCGGTGCGCTGGATCCAGTGATTCAGCAGGAAATTATTGATCGTGATCTTTACGCCACCGCGGTGTTATCAGGTAACCGTAACTTTGATGGTCGTATTCACCCTTATGCCAAGCAAGCGTTTTTGGCCTCGCCAGCGCTAGTTGTCGCCTATGCCATTGCCGGTACCATCCGGTTTGATATCGAAAAAGATGTGCTGGGTTACCATGAGGGTAAAGCCATTACCTTAAAAGATATTTGGCCAAGCGATGCGGAAATTGATGCGGTAGTGGCACAAAGCGTTAAACCCGAGCAGTTCCGTAAAGTGTATGAGCCGATGTTTGCGCTGGAAGTGGACTATGGTGACAAAGTGACACCACTGTACGATTGGCGGCCACAAAGTACCTATATTCGCCGACCCCCATATTGGGAAGGCGCGCTGGCGGGCGAGCGCAGCTTAACCGGCATGCGGCCCCTGGCGATTTTGCCGGATAATATTACTACCGACCATTTATCACCGTCGAATGCCATTATGCTGGACAGCGCCGCCGGTGAATACCTGCATAAAATGGGCTTGCCAGAAGAAGACTTTAACTCTTATGCCACGCACCGCGGCGATCACTTAACCGCACAGCGCGCCACCTTTGCTAACCCAAAACTGTTTAACGAAATGGTGCTGGAAAATGGCAAAGTCAAACAAGGCTCGCTGGCACGGGTAGAGCCGGAAGGTAAAGTGATGCGGATGTGGGAAGCGATTGAAACCTATATGGAACGCAAACAGCCGCTGATTATTGTGGCTGGCGCTGACTATGGGCAGGGCTCATCACGCGATTGGGCCGCCAAAGGCGTGCGCCTAGCGGGTGTAGAAGCCATTGCGGCCGAAGGCTTTGAGCGTATCCACCGTACCAACTTAATTGGTATGGGCGTATTACCGCTGGAGTTTAAGCCGGGCACTAACCGTAAAACCCTGCAGTTAGACGGCACTGAAACTTATGATGTGAAAGGCGCCCGTACACCACGCACCGATTTAACACTGGTAATTAACCGCGCTAACGGTGAAGTGGTAGAAGTGCCGGTAACCTGCCGTTTAGATACGGCGGAAGAAGTGTCGATTTATGAAGCCGGTGGTGTGCTGCAGCGCTTTGCGCAGGACTTTTTGCAAGGTACCGTTTAACGAATAGCAAGAAGCCTTTTAGACTTCGGTTGCAACTCCCTGAAAAGCTCGCCACAGCAACTCTCTCGCTGCTGGCGCGCTCGTTCAGACACTCTGTGTCGACTTTTCCGGGATTCCAACCTTCGCTATCAAGTTAGTCTGATATAGACCAAAAGACAGACAATTTCGCAGGAATTTACCTCTGAGTTTGACGAGGGAGAGTCGATGCCCTGTTTTGTCGCCGAAGAGTGTTTGAGTGAACGCGTAAGCGTGAGCGAGTTGCTGAGGCGAGCAAAATAGGGTTTCGGCTCGTACTCCTTTCAATTAACAAAACTTCACTGGGTAACAACTATGACAGTTTCACAGATAAAAATCCCCGCTACCTATATGCGTGGCGGCACCTCGAAAGGCGTGTTCTTTAAGCTGACTGACTTACCCGCAGCTGCGCAGCAGCCGGGTAAGGCGCGGGATAACCTGCTGCTGCGGGTAATTGGCAGCCCAGATCCTTACGGTAAACATACTGATGGCATGGGCGGCGCGACCTCGAGCACCAGTAAAACGGTGATCTTAAGTAAAAGCAGCAAGCCCGAGCATGATGTTGATTATCTGTTTGGCCAAGTCGCGATTGATAAGCCTTTTATCGATTGGAGTGGCAATTGCGGTAACCTGACTGCGGCGGTAGGCGCTTTTGCGATTAGCAATAGTTTGGTGGATGCTGCGCGGATCCCGCAAAACGGCCTGTGCACGGTGCGGATTTGGCAAGCCAATATTGGCAAAACCATTATTGCTCATGTGCCTATGACGGGCGGCGAAGTACAAGAAACCGGTGACTTTGAGCTTGATGGGGTAACCTTTCCTGCCGCTGAAGTGCAAATTGAGTTTCTGGATCCGGCCGCCGATGAAGGCGAGGGCGGTGGTGCCATGTTCCCGACCGGTAATTTAGTCGATGACTTAGACGTGCCAGGTATTGGTACCTTTAAAGCCACGCTGATTAATGCCGGTATCCCGACCATCTTTGTCAATGCCGCGGATATTGGCTACACCGGCACCGAACTACAAGACGCCATTAACAGTGATGCAGCAGCGTTAGCGCGCTTTGAAACCATTCGCGCCTATGGTGCAGTAAAAATGGGCCTGATAAAGGATATCAGCGAGGCGGCCGCACGGGCGCATACACCGAAAATTGCTTTTGTCGCGCCGCCGCAAAGATATGTCGCGTCCAGCGGTAAAACGGTTAATGCCAGCGAGATTGATTTGCTGGTACGGGCTTTATCAATGGGTAAATTGCACCATGCGATGATGGGCACCGCGGCAGTTGCTATTGGCACAGCGGCTGCCATTCCGGGTACGCTGGTGAATTTAGCCGCCGGTGGTGAGGCAAGAGAAGCAGTACGTTTTGGCCATCCCTCTGGCACCTTACGCGTTGGTGCCGCCGCCGCTGAAGTGGCTGGCCAATGGACGGTGACCAAAGCCATTATGAGCCGCAGCGCGCGGGTACTGATGGAAGGCTTTGTCAGGGTGCCGGGCGATTGTTTTTAAAAGATACCTTTGACGTTAAGTGAAGTAATAGGGCGCCTTTGGCGCTCTGTTTTTTTTCACAAAACGCTAATCAAGTGGGGAATCAGTGCTCTTTCCAATGAATTATGAAGGATTCAGTGGGAATGAACTGGAAAAACATTAGTAATAGTAGCGGCAGGAAATAATGGTTAATGCCTGATCAGCCACGGCATAAACTAAACGATTAGTGTCATCGATACGGCGTGACCAAAAACCAGATAAGTTTTCTTTTAACGACTCCGACTTACCGATACCAGCAAAAGGTGAGCGTTTGGTATCGTTGATCAGCAGGTTTATGCGTTTTAACGTTTTTCTGTCCTGGGTTTGCCAGTACAGATAGTCTTGCCAGGCTTCGTCGGTCCATGCCAGAACACGACTACTCATCCAGCAAATCCCGCTGGCTGGTATTTGCGGCTTTAAACTGCGCAATTGAGCGCTGTAAATGTTCAGCGTTGGCTGGCGAGCGCAATAAATACACTGTTTCCATTAAACTATTGTAATAATCCAGCGACATCACCACCGCATCCTCGGCATCGCGGCGGGTAATAACCGCCGTATCGGCATCATTCACTACGGAATCTAATACCGATTTTAAATTATTGCGCGCCTCAGTAAATGACACTATTCGCATAACCTTTCTCCATCTGTACAACTTGTTGAACAAGTATAGGGCTAAAGCAGAACCTGTACAACTTAAAGAACATGTTGTTTGCACCTCTAACTTACTATGGATGGCTAACACACCTTACTTAGCGAGTCTGTTACAAGCATTAGGTTGGCTTACAGTAGTTGCGAGAGTGGGCTTTGCACGGCGTTACCTCCTTGTTTTAATACATGGGTATAAATTTGCGTGGTTTTTACATCGGTATGGCCAAGCTGTTCCTGCACAGTACGGATATCCATACCAGCTTGTAAAAGGTGCGTGGCGAAGGAGTGGCGTAAGGTGTGGCAGCTAACGTGCTTGTCGATAGCCGCTTTGCGGGAGGCACTTTTCACCGCCTTTTGCAAACCTGACTCATCAATATGATGGCGACGCAGCAATTTAGAATCAGGATCAATGCTTAGTTTGCCGGATGGAAATAAATACTGCCAGCCGAGCTCTTTTGGCGCACTGGGGTACTTTCGAGCTAAGGCAAAAGGTAACCAAACCCCGGCATAATCTGCAGTTTCCAGATCTTGCTGATAATAAGCCTCGACCAAGGAAATTTGGCGCTTTAATGCCGGCACCAGCTCTGGCGCCAAGGTGACCCTTCGATGTTTACCACCTTTACCATGCCATACCATGATGGATAGGTAATCAAAATCAATGGCCGCAACCCGTAACCGCACCGCCTCCATTAACCGCAAACCGCTACCATATAACAATTGCGCCAGTAGCAAATAGCCAGGATCAATTTCTCTTAATAAGCGTTTAATTTCGTCTTTGGTTAATACAACAGGCAGTTTTCTGGGCTTACTTGATTGATTAAAATTAAGGTTAAGTGATAACGGCCGCTGCAAAATCTCTTTATATAAAAAACTGAGCGCATTTAGCGCCAGTGCCTGCGTTTGCACTGCAACATGCCGATTTACTGCAAGGTAGGTTAAAAATTGCTCTACATGTAGCTCCGCTAAGTCTTTAGGGTGCTGCTTTTTATGAAATAAAATGTAAAAGCGGATCCAGTGTAAATACGTCTCGATTGTGCGTTTTGCATATCGGCGTTTGTACATCTCTTCAGTTACGAAGTCTAAAAAAGGTGATTGTGTTGGCATTTTTATACTCCACTAATAACCACTGTTTAAGTATACAGTTATCTGGAAAATGTCAAGCCGCTCTTTTTAGACGGATGTTTCCGTATTTGTCATCTAGTGTTACAGAATTAATTCTATAAGGTGTTGCCTGTAGTGAGTTTTGTGGTTAATGTATGACCAAGTAAATTTACAATTACGGAAAAGTCCGTTTTTAAATACGGACTTTTCCGTCGAATAAGCGTTAGATGTAATTAACCGGAAAGTTGCGCACGAATAATTTTTTTCTTCAAGACTGCAATTTTAAGAGAAAAAGACATATACTCCCTTCGAATCATATTGGAGGCGGATCATGAAAAGCTGGTTATTTCTTACTATTTCGATTCTTGGAGAGGTAGTTGCAACATCTGCATTAAAGTCCAGTGAAGGTTTTACGAAGCTCGTACCATCTTTCATCGTAATTGTTGGCTATGGAATTGCATTTTATTTCCTTTCATTGGTCTTGAAGTCTATTCCTGTAGGGGTGGCCTATGCAGTTTGGTCTGGCCTTGGCGTAGTATTAGTCACTGCTGTTGCATGGGGGCTTTACGGGCAAAAGATTGATGCATGGGGTTTCGTGGGTATTAGTTTAATAGTTTGCGGTGTATTGGTTTTAAATTTGCTTTCTAAGGCAAGCGTTCATTAAGTGGCACTGGCATCTAACAATCGGCAGCAGGCGGACAGCCTACACTACGCGGTTTTGTGTTACTCGCTGCGCTCAAACATTAACACAAAACCGCTCCGTTACGGCTGCCGCTGTGCCGGGCGTTAGAGCTAAGGAAAGTCATGAGTATCACACTGGAAGAAGTTACTAGTTCAAATTATGAAGCGGTTTGCGACTTGGATGTCACAGATGAGCAGCAGGAGTATGTTGCCAGCAATATGTGGTCGCTAGTTGAAGCACATTATTGCCAAGGCCATACCTGCAGAGCAATATACCAGAACGACATCCCTGTAGGTTTTTTTATGTGGGTATCTGAAACGCCTGAGAAAGTATCTATCTGGCGTTTTATGGTTGATCAGCGCTATCAAAAAGCAGGGATTGGTAGAGCGGCTTTAAATTTGGCTTTAAATGAAATCAAAGCTTGCGACAAAGTAAAAGAAATAGAAATTTGCTATGACCCTGAAAACCCAGTGGCCAAAGATTTTTACTCAAGTTTTGGCTTTCAGGAAGTGGGTTTGGATGAAGATGGTGAAGATATGTTGGCAATAATCAAGCTGTGAGCTCTAACAATCGCCAGCACAACGCGCCTGCGGCGCTCGACTCGCAACAAGTTGCTCGCGTATGTGGCGGGCGTTAGGCATTCAAGGAGGAAAGATGCATTCTGCAAGTAATAAGTATCTTCTGGCTGCGGCATTATGTTGTTTTGCTGCTGCACTTGCTCATCTGGGCTGTATTATATTCGGAGGCGATTGGTA
>Ga0209070_100230_pt1 | contig 60553 bp, 60 predicted proteins | sample SynthPrep_5_END__FD_187205 | JGI IMG/M metagenome (GOLD analysis project Ga0209070, IMG submission 187205) | Synthetic microbial communities from Ohio, USA - SynthPrep_5_END_DS10_MetaG (SPAdes) (version 2) | ecosystem: Engineered > Bioreactor > Aerobic > Activated sludge | place: USA: Ohio... | reverse complement strand
CGCCGACCCCAAGGTTGGCGCGCTTTCTTTTTGTGGAATATCGCATGATGCGGCAATACGAACTCGTCGAGCGGGTTCAAAAATATAAACCGGATGCGAATGAGGCCCTGCTGAACAAGGCCTATGTTTATGCCATGCAGAAACATGGCCAGCAAAAGCGGGCCAACGGCGACCCCTATATCTCGCATCCGCTGGAAGTTGCCGCCATCCTCACTGAAATGCATCTCGACGAATCGACCATCGCGGTGGCGTTGCTGCACGATACGATCGAGGATACCACCGCCACGCGCGCCGAAATCGATGAGCTCTTCGGGGAAGACATCGGCCGGCTGGTGGAAGGGCTGACCAAGCTCAAGAAACTCGATCTCGTTACCCGCAAGGCCAAGCAGGCCGAAAACCTGCGCAAGCTGCTGCTTGCCATTTCCGACGACGTGCGTGTTCTCCTGGTCAAGCTCGCCGACCGCCTGCACAATATGCGGACCATGGAATATATGCCGGCCGACAAGCGCAGCCGCATTTCCGAGGAAACCATGGAAATCTATGCGCCGCTCGCCGGCCGCATGGGCATGCAGGATATGCGCGACGAGCTGGAGGACCTGTCCTTCCGGTATCTCAACCCGGAAGCCTATGAGACGGTGACTAATCGTCTGCAGGAACTGGAAACCCGCAATGAAGGCCTCATCAAGAAGATCGAGGACGAATTGCGTGAGCTTCTGGTGGCCAATGGCCTCATTGGGGCGGGCGTCAAGGGACGTCAGAAAAAACCCTATTCGGTGTTCCGCAAAATGCAGTCGAAGTCGCTCTCCTTCGAGCAGCTTTCCGATGTTTATGGCTTCCGCCTTCTGGTGGACGATATTCCCTCCTGCTACCGGGCGCTTGGCATCGTGCATACCCGCTGGCGCGTGGTGCCCGGCCGCTTCAAGGACTACATCTCCACCCCGAAGCAGAACGATTATCGCTCCATCCACACCACCATCGTTGGCCCGTCGCGCCAGCGTATCGAACTACAGATCCGCACCAAGCGCATGCATGAGATCGCCGAATTCGGCATCGCCGCCCATGCGCTTTATAAGGATGGTGAAAACGGGGAGGGCGATCTGCTCTCGCCGGAATCGAATGCCTACTCCTGGCTGCGCCACACCATCGAATCGCTGGCCGAAGGCGACAGCCCGGAAGAGTTCCTCGAACATACCAAGCTCGAACTCTTCCAGGACCAGGTGTTCTGCTTCACCCCGAAGGGCAAGCTGATTGCGCTGCCGCGCGGCGCGACGCCCATCGATTTCGCCTATGCCGTTCACACCAATATCGGTGACACCACCGTTGGCGCGAAGATCAACGGCCGGATCATGCCGCTCGTCACCCGCCTGAACAACGGCGACGAGGTGGAGATCATCCGCTCCGGCGTACAGGTGCCGCCGGCCGCATGGGAAGAGGTGGTGGTGACCGGCAAAGCCCGCTCGGCCATTCGCCGCGCCACCCGCATGGCCATTCGCAAGCAATATTCCGGCCTCGGTTATCGTATTCTCGAGCGCACCTTCGAGCGCGCCGGCAAGGCCTTCTCGCGGGAAGCTCTGAAGCCCGTGCTGCATCGTCTGGCGCAGAAGGATGTGGAAGACGCCATCGCCGCCGTCGGCCGCGGTGAGGTTTCCTCGCTCGATGTGCTGCGCGCGGTCTATCCGGATTATCAGGATGAGCGCGTCACGGTGAAGATGACCGGCGATGATGGCTGGTTCAACATGCGCAGCGCCTCCGGCATGGTCTTCAAGATCCCCGGCAAGTCGCGCTCGGTTCTCGAGGATGACGGTGCGGCCGAGATGCTGGATGGGCCGGACCCGCTGCCCATCCGTGGCCTTTCCGGCAATGTCGATGTGCATTTTGGTGCGGCCGGCGCCGTTCCGGGAGACCGCATCGTCGGCATCATGGAAAAAGGCAAGGGCATCACCATCTATCCGATCCAGGCACCGGCGCTGCAACGCTTCGACGATGAGCCGGAGCGCTGGATCGATGTGCGCTGGGATCTCGATGAGGCGAACAAGTCGCGTTTCATGGCGCGGGTGATGATCAATGCGCTGAACGAGCCGGGCACGCTCGCCTCGGTGGCGCAATCGATCGCGACGCTGGATGTCAATATTCGCGGGTTGAACATGGTCCGCATCGGTACTGACTTCTCCGAACTGGCGTTGGATGTCGAAGTCTGGGATCTGCGGCAGCTGAACCAGCTTCTGTCGCAGCTGAAAGATCTCGACTGCGTATCAACAGTGGCGCGTGCCTTCGATTGAGGCATTTTTAGTCGCTGCCGTAACTCGAAAGGCCGCCGTTATGCATTGGTTGCATGGCAGCGGCCTTTTCCTGTCTCTGGTCGCAGGCGGGGTTTAAGACTATCTTCCTTTCAGAAATTGAAGACGGGAAACGCGGCGTGCCGGTGGGATTTACACCGATGAGAAACGCCAATCCCAAACCGAAAGGACCGAAAATCATGTTTACTCCGCTTCGCAAGATCGCCCGTGCCGTTCGTGGCAAGACCACGCAGGAACGCGAATTCGAATATCTCAGCGGCTCGGTATCGAATGTCGACCTCGAGTTCCGTCAGCGCGAAATCGACCGCGGCCTGTTCCGTCGGTAATGCGCTCAGCGCATGGCAGCCCTTCGCCATGCGTATGCGGCCAGCAGGTGCAGCCGTATCGGCCTGAGCATTGCTGTGTCTCGCAAAACTATGTGAATGCGCGCTTCAAGCGGGCGTCCACCGCAGTCCTGTCTGAATGACAGGACACGTTGCTGTTGAAGCGAAGTTGACGGCGAGAGGGTGGGTATTTCCCCTGCGTCATCCTTGGGCTTGTCCCAAGGATCTAATCACGTCGAATTAAATCAATCGGTTGTAGATCCTCGGGACGAGCCCGAGGATGACGTCAGAGTGTCCGGCAAGGTTCGTATTCATCTGGTGGCGCCGCGCAGTATCGGCGGAACGCCGGCTCAAGGCCGGAATGACGGAAGAAAATACGCCTGCAAAAGATCTCCGCGCCGTCTATGATGCTCTTGGCTCAACCGGGGCGATGAAATAGACTGCCCTCATGCCGTTTCGCCGCCGTGAACCCGTTGGTTTTTCAGAGAAGATTCGCGACCTCTTCTGGCCGCGCACGGGTTTTTCCCGTTCGCTGCGCTATATGAAGCTGCGTCTGCTCAGGCTTTCCGCCTCTCCACATTCGGTTGCTGCCGGCGTCGCCCTCGGTATCGGCGTGGCTTGGACGCCGTTTCTCGGCATTCATATCATCATCGCCATGGCGCTCGGTTTCCTCATGCGCGTCAATCTTGTTGCCGCGGCGCTCGGCACGACCTTCGCTAATCCACTGACATTTCCGTTTATATGGGCATCCACCTGGGAACTGGGGCATTTCATCCTCGGCCGCCAGAGCGCGGAAAGCGCTGCACATGTGGATTTCGTTGCGCTGTTCAGCCATCTCGAATTCCGGCAGATATGGACACCCGTGCTGGAACCCATGACGGTCGGCGCGCTGTTTCCGGCTGTCATCAGCGCAGTCATCGCTTATATCGTCGTTTACGGCCTCATCAGCGGCTTCCAGCGGCGCAAGATGGAAAATCTTGCACACCGCGCCGCCAATAAGAACGCTTCTCTGGAGATGTTGAAATGATCATTGGATTGGGCAGCGACCTGATCGACATTCGCCGCGTTGAAAAGTCGATCGAGCGTTTCGGCGAACGTTTCACGCATCGCTGCTTCACCGATATAGAGCGCGCCAAATCCGATGGCCGCAAGAACCGCGCCGCCTCCTATGCCAAGCGTTTCGCCGCCAAGGAGGCCTGTTCGAAGGCGCTTGGAACAGGCCTTGCGAATGGTGTTTTCTGGAAGGACATGGGCGTCGTCAATCTGCCGGGCGGCAAGCCGACCATGCTTCTGACTAATGGGGCAGGGGAAAGACTGGCGGCCATGCTGCCGGCCGGCCACCGCGCCAATATCCACCTGACGATCACGGATGATTTCCCTTATGCTCAGGCATTTGTGATTATCGAGGCGCTTCCCGTGAATGGCTGAGACCCGGTGCGGCCGCATTGGCGGCCTATTTGCACCCTTGTCATAGAAGCGCTTCCCTTCGGGCTGGAAAGGTTCTAGAGAAGTCGCAGAAATATGAAAGCGTTGCCGGCTGTATGAAGAGTGCTTCATGCGGCGCAAGCACGACAAAACAACGGCCCCGATGCCTTCGTGAAACCGAAGAAGCCGGGAAACAATCAGGCAGGTCTCTAAGTGTCCGAAAAAGCTGAGAAGAAGCAGAACGCCCTCTGGGAGAACGTCAAGGTCATCATTCAGGCGCTGCTGCTGGCCATGGTCATCCGCACCGTGCTGTTTCAGCCCTTCACGATCCCATCAGGCTCGATGATGCCGACGCTTCTGGTGGGCGACTATCTTTTCGTCAACAAGTTCTCCTACGGCTATTCGAAATATTCGCTGCCCTTCTCGCCGAACCTGTTTTCGGGCCGTATTCTGGAATTCAGCAAGCCCAAGCGGGGCGATGTCGTGGTGTTCCGCCTGCCGCCCAATCCCGAAGTGGATTACATCAAGCGTCTCGTCGGTCTGCCGGGTGATCGCGTTCAGGTGACGAACGGCGTGCTGTTCATCAACGGCCAGCCGGTGCCGAAGCAGCCCGACGGCACCTTCACTTCGGATTACCGCGCTGATCCTGGCGCCAATGTGCCGGTCTTCCGCGAAACGCTGGATAATGGCGTCACCTATGACACGCTTGACCAGTCGCCCGACTCGCGCGGCGACAACACCCGGGAATTCCTGGTGCCGGAAGGCCATTATTTCATGATGGGCGACAACAGAGACAATTCGCTCGACAGCCGCTTCGATGTCGGCTTCGTGCCGGAAGAAAACCTGATCGGCCGCGCCAGCGTCATCTTCTTCTCGCTGGGCAACGACACGCCGTTCAGCCGCATTTGGGAATGGCCGGCCAACATGCGTTGGGACCGCCTCTTCAAGGTTGTGGAATGAGCAAGACCAAGCCGCTTTCGGCGGACGAGATTTCGCGTCTGGAAGCGTTGATCGGATATGAATTCAAGGAAAAGGCCCGGCTGGACCGGGCCTTGACCCATGCCAGCGCGCGCTCCGCCGCCGCCGGCAATTACGAGCGGCTGGAATTTTTAGGCGACCGTGTCCTTGGTCTCTGCGTCGCCGAATTGCTTTTCTCCACCTTCCGTAACGCCACCGAAGGTGAACTCTCCGTCCGTCTGAACCAGCTCGTCAGCGCCGAATCCTGCGCCGCGATCGGCGACGAGATGGGCCTGCACAATTTCATCCGCACCGGATCGGACGTGAAGAAACTGACCGGCAAGGCGATGCTGAACGTGCGCGCCGATGTGGTCGAAAGCCTGATCGCCACCATCTATCTGGATGGCGGGCTGGAGGCATCCCGCAGGTTCGTTCTGAAATATTGGCAAAGTCGGGCGACAAGGGTGGATGCCGGGCGGCGCGACGCCAAGACCGAGTTGCAGGAATGGGCGCATGCCAGATTTGCGACGACACCCGCTTACCGGGTTGACGATCGTTCCGGACCGGATCACGATCCAAGCTTCACCGTGACGGTGGAAATTCCCGGCGTGAAGCCGGAAACCGGCGTCGAGCGCTCCAAGCGCGCAGCCGAACAGGTGGCGGCCACCAGATTGCTGGAGCGCGAAGGCGTCTGGCAGAAAAGCCCCACCAAAAACTGAGCACCCCACCTTAGGGTGCCAAAATCGAGCGCATGGCGGACCCTATGGCCGCATGTTGAATACCTCTGACCTTGATGGATATCATGACCGATCACGAAAACCCCGCCATTGAAGGCGAAGACAACAACCTTCCGACCCGTTCCGGCTTTGTGGCCCTCATCGGCCCGACCAATGCCGGCAAGTCGACGCTGGTCAACAGGCTGGTAGGCGCGAAGGTTTCGATCGTCAGCCACAAGGTGCAGACGACGCGCGCCGTGATGCGCGGCATCGCCATTCACAAGAATGCGCAGATCGTTTTCATGGACACGCCCGGCATCTTCAAGCCGCGCCGCCGGCTTGACCGCGCCATGGTCACCTCCGCCTGGGGTGGGGCAAAGGATGCCGATCTCATCCTGCTTCTGATCGACAGCGAGCGCGGCCTCAAGGGCGATGCGGAGGCGATCCTTGAAGGTCTGAAGGACGTTCCGCAGAAGAAGATCCTCTGCCTCAACAAGATCGACCAGGTGAAGCGCGAAGACCTGCTGACGCTGGCCGCCGCCGCCAATGAGAAGGTCGCCTTCGATCGCACCTTCATGATTTCGGCCACCAATGGTTCGGGCTGCGAAGACCTGATGGATTATCTGGTGGATACCCTGCCGGAAGGTCCGTGGTATTATCCGGAAGACCAGATTTCCGATCTGCCGATGCGCCAGCTCGCCGCCGAAATCACCCGCGAGAAGCTTTTCCTGCGCCTGCATCAGGAACTTCCCTATGCCTCGCATGTCGAGACGGAAAAGTGGGAAGAGCGCAAGGATGGCTCCGTGCGCATCGAGCAGGTGATTTATGTGGAGCGCGACAGCCAGAAGAAGATTGCACTCGGCAAGAACGGCGATGCGATCAAGGCGATCTCCACCGCCTCGCGCAAGGAGCTGTCGGAAATCCTCGAGCAGCCGGTCCATCTCTTCCTGTTCGTCAAGGTGCGCGAGAACTGGGGCGATGACCCCGAGCGTTTCCGTGAAATGGGACTGGAGTTCCCGCGCGGCTAGCGCACTGGCGCACCGGCAGGGTGAGAGCATGCGCCCGCCTCCGTCATTCCGGCCTTGAGCCGGAATCCAGCCAGCCCAAGTCCTTGGGCTGAAAGAACTCTCTCGCCGCGCAGACGCGCGTCGACTGGATTCCGGCTCAAGGCCGGAATGACGAGCGGGAAATGTCGCGAACCAACGCGAACATCGAGATTGCCTCCAAAGCCTTCGTTTTTGTGTGTTGGAGCGTAGGGCGCGCCGCGATCCTTGAATGACTTGAATATCTTCACCCACCATCGGGAACCGAATGCGTTCAGGCGGGTTGTTCCAAAACAATTGGGCGCAACCTTTTTTCGATGACGGATATTCATGTCGCCAAAAAAACCGAACGGAATTTCCACCACGCCGTGTCAGCAATGTCCCCTGCGTGACCTGCCGCATTTCAGGGATTTCGCCCCTTCCGAACTCGATTTTGTCTCCCGTTTCAAAACGGGGGAACTGGCGGTGGAAAGCGGCTCTGTCATTTTGATGGAAGGGTCGCACAGCGCCCACCTCTATACCGTGCTGCATGGCTGGGCCTTCCGCTACAAGACGCTGGAAGACGGCCGGCGGCAAATCCTCAACTATGTCATGCCGGGCGATCTTGTTGGCCTGCAGGGCACGGTCATGGGGGAAATGCAGCATTCGGTCGAAGCGCTGTCACCGGTGACGTTGTGCGTTTTCGAACGATCACGCCTCAACAACCTCTTCACCGATCATCCGACCCTTGCCTATGACCTGACCTGGATCGCGGCAAGCGAGGAACGCATGCTTGACAGTCATCTGCTCAGCATCGGCCGGCGCACTGCGCTGGAGCGCGCCGCCTATCTCATTGCGTTTCTTTACAGCAAGGCAAAGGCGGTCGATCTTATGCGCGGCGAAACACCTATTCCCGTCACCCAGCAGCATGTGGCCGATACGCTCGGCCTTTCCATCGTCCACACCAACAAGACCTTGAGAAAGCTTGTTGATCGCGGTCTCATTCGCTGGACGGACAAGGGCTGTCTGGTGCTCGACAATGCCGGATTGAGCCATGTGGCCGGCTGGGAAAGCGACGAGAAGCGGCAAAGACCCTTCATCTGATCTTCTTTCGACATGTCTTTTTTAAATGACGGTTGGGTCGCAATTTGCGACTGCTAAGCCATGGTGCTGGAACATCACTTTGAAGGCCGTGGCGCGCAGCCAGTTGGCGCCCCTCCTGTTGAAAGAAGAAAACATATGGTGCCACAACGGGTTATCATCGTTGAGGATGAATATCTGGTGGCGCTTGATGTCGAGGCGGTTCTCCAGTCCATGGGTGTCGAAATCATCGTCATCGCAACGACGCTTGCGCAGGCGCGGCAGACCGTCGAGCAGGACGGCGCCGATTGCGTGCTTCTCGATGTCAGCCTTTCCGACGGCATGAGTTATGATTTTGCGCGCCAGCTGCGTGAGGCCGGCATTCCCTTCGGTTTCGTCAGCGGTTATGGCGATACGACAGGGTTTCCCGACGATCTTTCGCAGGCGCCTCTGCTCGGAAAGCCTTTTGGAGAAAATGAAATCATGGATTTCGTTCTCGGCCTTGTCGGCGTTTCGAGTGACACCGTAAAAGAATAACGTTTCGCCGAAGGATCGGTTATGATCCGGCTTGAATCGAAATTCGGACAGGTTTCATGCAGTGGCAGGATGAGGCAATCATTCTCGGCGTAAAACGCCATGGCGAGACGAGTGTCATCGCCGAGGTGATGACCCGTACGCGCGGCCGGCATCTCGGCATGGTGCGCTCCGGTCGCTCCCGCAGCATGCAGCCGGTGCTGCAGGCGGGAAACCGGGTGGATGTCATCTGGCGGGCGCGACTTGACGACCATCTTGGCGAATACCGAATCGAGCCGCTGCAATTGCGCGCCGCGCAGCTGATGGAAACGGCGACCGCTGTTTACGGCGTCCAGGCCATGGGCGCGCTTCTCAGGCTTCTACCGGAGCGCGACCCGCACCCGCATCTTTATCAGGCGCTCGATATCATCCTCGACAATCTCCACGATCCGGCCGATGCCGGGGAATTGTTCGTGCGGTTCGAACTCGCGGTGCTGAACGATCTGGGTTTCGGGCTTGATCTCACCGAATGCGCGGCGACGGGGCTGCGCACCGATCTCATTTATGTGTCGCCGAAAACGGGCAGGGCGGTTTGCCGCACGGCGGGGGCGCCCTATGCGGAGCGGATGCTGTCGCTGCCCGCTTTTCTCGGTGAGGGCCAGTCGAAAGCTGCCGATCCCGAAAGCCTCGCGGCGGCCTTCCGCCTGACGGCGCATTTCCTCAACCGGCATGTCTATGATCCGCGCGGCCTGAATGAAAACGCCGCCCGCGACGGTTTCGTGCAGGCGGCGCTGAAGGCGCTGCAGCGCAGGGCATTACCGCCCGCGCTTGATAAGGCCGTGTAGTCTCAGGCCATTGCAGGCCGCGGCGCGGGCCGCTCCTGAATAGGCCAATGCACGATGGCCGCAAAAATCCCCATGCCGACGCCAAGCCACCAGACGAGATCATAGGACCCCAGCCGGTCATAAAGGAAGCCGCCAAGCCAGACGCCGAGGAACGAGCCGATCTGGTGCGACAGGAACACGACACCGCCGAGCATGCCGAGGTGGCGCGTGCCGAACATGATTGCCACCAGCGCGTTTGTGGGCGGCACGGTGGAAAGCCAGAGAATGCCCATGACAGCCGCAAACAGGATGACCGAAAGTGGCGATTGCGGCAGGAGCAGGAAGGCCGTCACGACAACCGAGCGGGCAATATAGATATAGGCCAGCATATAGGGTTTCGAATAACGCTGGGCGATGACGCCGGCGGCGAGCGACCCGATGATATTGAAGAAGCCGATCAGCGCCATGGCAATGACGGCGTAACGCGGTTCGATGCCGATATCACCGAGATAGGCAGGGAAATGCGCGGTGATGAAGGCCACCTGAAAACCGCAGACGAAAAAGCCTGTCGTCAGCAATAGATAGCTTTTATGGCCAAGCGCTTCCCTTAGTGCTTCGCCTGCCGTCTGCTGGAATTGTGTCTGCGACTGGCTGCCGGAGGAGGAATTGCCGCGCATGGGAATGGCGAGCAGCGGCACCAGCATCATCATCACGGCGAGCCAGACGAGGCTGTTCGACCAGCCATAGGCGGAAATCAGGCCCTGGCTGATCGGTGCGAACAGGAACATGCCGGCAGAGCCCGCCGCCGTGCCGATGCCGAAGGCGAGCGAGCGCTGCTGCGGCGTCACATGGCGCGCAAACGCCGACAGGATGACGCTGAACGAACCGGCGGCGATACCAAGCCCGACAAGCACGCCACCGCCGAAATGCAGCCAGAAGGGCGAGGTGTCGAAGGACATGCAGATGAGGCCGGCGGCATACAGAAAGCCTGACAGCACGAGCACGCGGCCCGTGCCGTATTTATCGGCGATTGCACCGAAGAAGGGCTGGCCGAGACCCCAGAAGAGATTCTGCAAAGCCATGGCGAGGCCGAAGGTGGAACGGTCCCAGCCGGTATCGGCCAGCATCGGCAGCTGAAAAAAGCCCATGGCCGAACGCGGACCAAAGGTCATGACGGCAATCAGCGACCCGGCGGCGATAATCAGCCAGGGCATGGTCTGGCGTGTGGCTTGCAACATGAAATTCTCCTGCTGCAGCATGCGCCTTGGAGATGGCGCAAATCTTCTGCAGATTCCCTCTGATCGGCATGAATATTAGCTTTTGTCAGCCGTCCCCACTAGCGACTTTTCTTGACCCCCATTATTCATGGGATTGATGGGATGCCCGCACATTATTGCCGGAATTCCGGAGAGATGACGATGAAGCAGAATATTTACGACGACCCCGGGTTCTTCGAGCGCTACAGCGCCATGCCGCGCTCCGTGGAGGGGTTGCAGCAGGCCGGCGAGTGGCACGAACTGCGCGCCGTGCTTCCGCCGTTGCAGGGCCGGAGCCTTCTCGATCTCGGTTGCGGTTTCGGCTGGCATTGCCGTTATGCGGCAGAGCAGGGGGCGGCCCGTGTTGTCGGCGTCGATCTTTCGGAGAACATGCTGTGCCGTGCCGCCGAAATAAATGGCGGGTCCGGTATCGAATATCGCCGGGCGGCGATCGAGGACATCGATTTTGCGTCCGAAAGCTTCGACGTGGTGCTGAGCTCGCTCGCTTTGCATTACGTCCGCGATCTCGATGCGGCATTCGCGAGGGTGTTCGCCGTCCTGAAACGCGGTGGTGATTTCGTCTTTTCCATCGAGCATCCGGTGTTCACGGCTCTCGAAAAACAGGACTGGTTCTACGGCGAAGATGGTGAAATCCTGCACTGGCCGCTCGATAATTATCAGGACGAGGGCGTGCGCCATTCCAACTGGATGGCGGATGATGTCGTCAAATATCACCGCACGGTGTCAGGCGTTCTCAACAGCCTGCTTTCCGCCGGCTTTGCCCTGACGCGTCTGGCCGAGCCGAGGCCCGATCCCGCTTTGCTTGCGGAGCGACCGGAGTTGAAGCACGAGGACCGCCGCCCGATCTTTCTGATCGTCAGCGCCCGCAAGCCGTGATGGCATGACGGGCGCTGCAACGCCCGTGGCCTAGCGTCTCTTGATCGCCCAGCCTTCCGTCCGTTCCTCGACCACCTTGGCCACATCGCCGACCGACAGTCTGCCCTGACCGCGCGGCGTCACGTTCCAGCCGAACAGCGGGCCGGGCACGCGCCGATCACCCGACATGCGGATGCGGCCCATGGCTTTCATGGGCGAGGGCACATCGCGGGAGCCGGTTATCTGGTCCTGCGTGGTCATGATGCAGCGGGCGCAGGGTTTGACGAGATCGAAACGAATGCCGCCAATCTCGATAGCCGCCCAGCGGTCCTCGGCCCATGGCTCGTCCGTATCAAGCACGATATTGGGCCGGAAGCGCTCCATGCCAACAGTGTCTTCGCCATTGGCGCGCATATTGTCGTTCAGCGCGGCGAGCGAGGCGGTGGTGGTGACGAGGATCTGATAGCCGTCCGCAAAGGTGACGGGCGTTTCGTTACCCGTCCATTCGAGGCTCGCAATGCGTTTTGAGGCATCATCGAAGAATGCCAGCTTCACCTCGCGCCCCAGCCATGCCGAAAGCGTAGTGTTGGTCTCGTCATCGGCGATGTTGGCGCTGACGATCGATTTCCACACCGCCACATCCATGCGCTGGCCGGACGGTCTTGCGACGATCTCGCCACCCTTGTCCCGCGCAAGCGCCATGCCGCCATCCTCATGCCGCGCCAGAACCGTGGCGATGGAAGGCAATTCGCGCTGGGTGATGAAATGGCCGGAAGGGTCGATCAACATGGCGCGACGGTCGCCGGGCAGGCCCTCGTCCGAAACAGCGCTCTCGGAGAGGGGAATGCCGCGCGCGCTTTTCAGCGGATAGATGTTGAGTTCGGTCACACGCATCCTGGATCTCCTCAAATCTCGTCGAGAAACAGGTCGAGCACCTGTTTCAGTCGCTCATGGCGGGCCTTGGCCATCTGCCGCCCCGTCTCGGTGCGAAAGCCGTCTGCCAGTTTGAAAAGCTTGGTTTCAAAATGGTCGATGGCAAAGGCGCGGTCGTCAAGCGGTCGATCCTTGGCCAGCGGATCGGCCGGATCATAAAGCGCCGAACCCATGCGCCCGGCAATATAAAAGCAGCGCGCCGCCCCAACCATGCCGATGGCATCCAGCCGGTCGGCATCCTGAAGGATTTTTGCCTCCAGCGTCCGCGGCTCGATATTGGCGGAAAAACTGTGGGTGGTAATGGCGTGCGCGGCGGCGTCAATGTCGGCCTGCCGCCAGCCGAGCGCTTCAAGAATGCCGGTGGCTTTTTCCGCCGCCAGCCGCGAGGCCTCAGCGCGCAGCGGCGAGTTCTTCTCCACGGCCACGCAATCATGCAACAGCACGCTGGCCGCCAGAACCCTGCCATCGCCGCCTTCGTCCGCATGGATGCGCATGGCGTTGCGGAAGACGCGGTGAATATGGGCAAGATCGTGCGAGCCGTCGCCGCTATCCGCGGCGTGCGGGATCAGTGGGCCGGCTAGCGATTCGTAAGGAGCAAAAGATTGGGCCTGCATTGCAACTCCATCGGTTTTGGCTGGAGCGGCGGAGATAAAACGGAATCGTTCCGCCGCTCTGAATTCCTGCTTGGGCACCGGATTCCCGAAGCACTTTCGGTCTGATGTTCCATGCCGTTTAGAGGGGGAATCGCGCCCGCGCAATTGACATCATGTATCGGCTTGTCGCGGGGCGGGAGGGGCATTCTTCCGGGTGAGGATTTTCTGGTAAAACAGGCCGATACCGATCAAAACCGCGCCAAGCCCGATGAAGGACAGCGCCCGAAGCACGCCCTCAAGATTGCTCATATCGATCAGGAAGGCCTTGGCGACGGAGATCAAAACGAAGGCGGCCGATGCCAGACGCAGGCTGCGGGCATTGAAGCGCGAGCCGAGAATGAGCAACAGCACGCCGATCAGCAGCCACACCACCGAATAGCTGTAGGTCTCGCCCTGCAAAAAGCCTTTCCAGTCGGCGATGTTTTCGCCCTGCCAGAAGCGGCGCACCGAAAGTGTGGCCCAGGCAAAGCCGAGTGCCGCACCCGCCACCGCCAGCAGACTGACATAAGCGGCGGGCCGCTTGCCGCGCGCATAATAAGCAAGGCCGCCATAGGCCAGCGCCGGCAGCAGATAACCGATCGAGAGCAGATTGAGGAACGGAATGCGGCCGGTATTTTCGCCGGTGAAATAGGGGTTGAGCGTGAAGAAATGCATCGTCAGCACGTTGATGACGGCGATCACGCCGGCGATCATCGAGCCGTAACGGAAGACGGGGCTGGGGCTCTTCAGGTCGAGCGTCATCAGCACGCCGGAAAAACCGATGGTCAACAGTGTGTAGATCGATTGTTCGCCAAGTGTCGGAACGCTGTTATCAAGCGTGCCGCCATTCATCGCGTGGCGGATGAGGATGGCGACAGCCAGAAGCCCCATGACGCTGGCAATCGCCTGCAGGAAGTTCTTCGCCCTCACACCCGGCCAGTCGCGCAGCAACCAGGCGGAAGCGACGGCCAGCAGCGCGGGAATGCCATAACCCGGCAGAAGCGCGTTGAAGACAGGCGTGAGTCCAAGATTTTGTGGCCCGACGATGGTGGGTTCCCAGGCGATGCGGCCGAGAACGGCAACGCTTGCCACGGCCATCACCCAGGGCAGCACATCCCAGTTGCGGTAACGGCTGGCCAGCACATAAACGAAGCCGATGACCGAAAGCAGAACGGTTGTTGCAAGCCCTTCCGTCAGCGTGTGCAGGCTGAGCGCGAAGGCGGCGAACGAGCCGAGCACGAGAATGTTGAGCGGCTTGCGATAGGCCTCGTTGTTCTGTCGGTGCAGCCATTCTGCACCGGCAATCAGCACGAAGCCGAGACCGAGACCATAGGCGGCGTGCAGCCAGTCGCGGCCGAGATTGCCGTATTCGACGAAGCTTGCCGTTGCCAGCCAGACGGGGAACAGCGCGGCAATACCTGCCCACAGCTGGGCGAAATCCGCATCGTCGGCGCCCTTGCGTTTCAGGAAGGAGAAGGCGCACAGCACGAAGACAGCGCCAAGACCAAGCGCCATGGCGATTTCAGCCGTATAGCCTGTTCCGACGGGCGGAAGCGTTACGCCGGTATCGTTGATAAGGCCGATGAAATCGATGCCCTGCCGTGACATCAGCGCCACCGCCGTCTGCGCGCCGAGTGCTGCAATGATGGCCGGCCACACGGCGTAGTGGCGGGCAGCGCCAAGGGCCGCGAGTGCTGCGATCAGCGCCGAGACGATCAGCGCCGGGTGAGTGTCGATGCCGCCACTGGCGAACAGGAAGCCGATGGCGGGCAGGATCACGGCCATCGATACGGTGAGGTTGATGGCAAGCGACGGCCGCAGCAGAAGCCGAATGGCACGGATGGCGCGCCGCTCCGGGGCGGCGGTTTCACCGGCCTCTGCCGGCGGTGTGTCGAAATGTTTCCCGGGCCACAGGAAGATCGTACCGGCCAGCATGATGAGCAATGCGAGTGTCGGCGGTTCGGCATTGATCGTCTCGGAAAAGCCGATATAGCCAAGCGCCCAGAGGCCAAGGCCGGCATTGGCAAGCGACGGGACCACGGTCCAGCCCTGCCTGCGCGCTGCGGCCGCCGTCGCCAGCCACGAGATCGTCAGGAAAACGAAAAGCGCCCAGATATTTGGTGTTTCGCTGGAAATCAGCGCCGGCGTCAGCATCGAGCCAAGAAGACCGAGCCCGGCCAGCGCCTGCCCATGCAGAAGCGACAGGCCAATGGTGGCAAAGGCGACAAGCCCGAGCAGGATGAAGGCCGTTCCTGAGCCGATATAACCGTAAACGCCATAGGCGGCATAAACCACGCCGAACAGCGTCAATGCACCGGCCGCCGTCAGCACGCCCGGTATCATGGCGTTGGAATAGGCGGCGGCGATGCCCGGCACGGCCTTGCGGCGGATCGCCTCGCCGGCAAGCCCGAGAACGAGGCCGAAAATGGCGGCGAGCGAAAGCCTGACCGCCGGGCTGAGCAGCCCCGATTCGATCGAATATTTGACGAGGAAAATACCGCCGAGCGCAAGCGCCAGCCCGCCGGCCCAGACAGCCCAGCGTGCGCCGAGCAGGCTTTCGAAGCTTTCTTTCGTGGCCGGCGCGGACGCGGTCTCGTTGGCGAGCGCAGGCGGCGCTTCCTCGCGCACGACCTCTTCCGGTACCGCCATGGCGGCGGCTTCTTCAGGCTCGGAGGCGTATTCAGCTTGGGACGCTGCTGCTCCGGGCAAATCCCGGTTTTTCTCTTCCGCCTCGAAATCCGTGTTTTCCACAGACTCCACGCTTTCAGCCTGTGCCGTCGCGGGAGACGTCACCCCGGCAGCCATCAATCGCTTGAGATTGAGAACCTCGCGTTCCAGCGATTTGATTCGGCTTGAATTACGGATGCTCGCGACCAGCGTGTAGATAAAGGCCGCGATGAGGGCGAGGATGAGAAACGGGATTTCCAAACGGGCTCTCCAATTACGAAGCTGTTTTTAAAGCCCTTTTGGCGAATTTATGCAAGGCCCGGTTGATGAATGGCAGGGGGTAACAGGGAGCGAGCGGGTCCCGATTGTTTCTTCTCCCCGCCGGGGAGAAGTCCGCGGCAGTGGGATGAGGGGGCGACGGTAGAGGGATTCGGCAACGTTGCCCCCTCATCCGACCCTTCGGGCCACCTTCTCCCCGGCGGGGAGAAGAAATGGGTGGCATCCGCTCGGCGCATGCCCATCTATCGAAAATCAGGAAGCGTCCGCCAGCCAGCGCCGTGCCGCTTCTATATCGGCAAGCCCCAGATCATGCCCGTCATCCAGCATTTCCACCCGTGCCTCTGCGCCGCTCGCCGCAAGCCGGCCTTGCAGCTCGGCTGCTCCGTCGCGGTATTTGTCGCGTTCGCCGGCGACGAGCAGGAAATTCCGGCCGGAAAGATCTGTTTGCGGCCATGTATCTAGAACCGGCATGGGGCGGTAGAGCAGGGCGTCTCCTGCAAGCTTGGGATAAAGTGCGGCAAAGGCCGCATAGAAATTCGCGCCATTCGAATGGCCGATAAACCGCAATTTCGAACGATCAAGACCATAGGAGCGGACCGCACCCTCGACAAAGGCGGCAAAGGCCTCCGCTTCTGCCGCAATGTCATTCTGGTCGAAGCTGAAATCGGGGAAACGCCGGAACCAGCGGGCGATCTCTTCTTCCGTGCTTCTGCCGCGCACGCCTAAAAGTGTCGCGCCGCGCGCGGCCCTGTGTGCCAGCGGCATCAGGCTCGTTTCGCTGCCGCCCGAGCCGTGCAGCAGGATGATGGTGCTGCCATCCGGCTCCTCCGGCGTATAGAACCGGTGCACGAAGGGCAGGTCGCGATAGATGATGCGCTCCTCGCCCGGCATGGAGAATTGCGGCAGGGCGACGCGCACATCCGCCTCGTCCTTCATGAACAGCGGCGGAATGAACAATTGTTCGCCAAGTGCTTCCAGCGGTTCGTCGATCGTCATGCCGGGGCCGTCGGTTGCCATTTCGATCAGCACGCCGCCCGGTTCGCGAACGTACAGCGAATGGAAATACTTGCGGTCATGGGCATTGGTGGTGCTGGAATTGAGCGATTTCAGCCCGGTGAGAACCGCATTCAGCTCATCCATATCCTCTGCGCGGAAGGCGATATGGTCGACCGTGCCGGTGCCCGGTGCGCTGGACCAGAAGCCGGTGGCATCGCGCACGTCGATGATGTCGCCGCTGTCGGACACGAGCCTGCGGATCGCACCGGTCTGGCTTTCCTGCCGGTAGCCGAAGTGCTTTTCCAGAAACGCCACGGTCTCTTCCGGTACCTCGCTCAGCATCGTCGCACCATAGATGCGGCGAATCGCGTCCTGCGCAGAAATGTCGTCCGTCACATGCGGCGTGGCATCGGCAAAGGCATGGGTGCCGACCAGCTTGACGATCAGGCCGTCAGGGTCTTTCAGCCGGATGACCGGCTCGCCGAATTCGTCGGATGGGCCCTCGGCGCGGATGCCGAATTTCAGTGCCCGCGTCAGCCAGAAACCGATGGCGGCAGGATCGATCGCTACCGAGACTTCCAGTGTCTGGCCATAACCGACACGGCCCTGGCCGCCATCTTCCCAGACAAGAAATGTCAAAAGCGAGCCGGGCGAGGCGATGTCGTCGCCATAAAGCAGGTGAAGCTGCATGGCGTCTTCGAAGCCGGCGGTGCGCTTGACCAGCTTCAAACCGAGGAAGCCGGCGTAGAAATCGACATTCGCCTGCACCTTCCGGGTGATCATGGTGATGTGGTGTATGCCCAGTGCAGAATTCATCTTGCGGTCCCGTCGTTTCGCCTGCTGTTCGTGGCCCTATTTGTCCTACGCTGCGCCTGATCCGCAACCCCGGCAAATGAGAACGCTGTGTTCTCTGCGTGAACGATATTGCTTGCGCTTCGTTGCACACACGCTGCGCAGAAACTGAGCTTTTTGCCTCCATATCGATCCGAATTGCATATTAAATAAGCATACAAAATAATGGCTATTTTGTATGCAATTTTATCTTGCCTTGAGGGTGGGAATTGGCTCTTATGCAACCAATCCAACAAAACCATCAGGGGGAATAGATGTTCTTAACGCGCAGGTTGTTGTCCAAAGGGCTAGGCATCGCTGCCATCGGCGCCGCCGCCGCAATGGTGCTGCCGGTGACGGGCGCTTATGCCGAAACGCCGGTCAAATTCACGCTCGACTGGAAATTCGAAGGTCCCGCCGCCGGCTTCCTGCTGGCGCTCGACAAGGGTTACTTCAAGGCGGAAGGGCTCGATGTCACCATCGACAGCGGCAATGGTTCGGTGGAAGCCATTCCGCGTGTGGCGACGGGCGCCTACCAGATGGGTTTCGGCGATATCAACTCGGTGATGAAGTTCCTCGACGAGGATCCGAGCCAGAAGATCAAGGCCGTTTATATGGTTTATGAGCGCCCGACTTTTGCCGTCGTCGGTCGCAAGTCGCTCGGCGTCACGGGTGATCCGAAGTCGCTGGAAGGCAAGAAGCTCGGCGCGCCGCCGCCGGATGGCGCCTTTGCGCAATGGCCGGCCTTCAAGCAGGTCGCGGGTCTCGATGAGAGCAAGATCAAGATCGAATCGATCGGTTTTCCCGTGCGTGAACCGATGCTTGCCAAGGGAGATGTCGATGCCGTCTTCGGTTTCGCTTTTTCGGTCATCCTCAACTTGAAGAAGCAGGGCATTGCCGATGACGACATCTCGACCATTCTGATGGCCGAGCACGGCTTGAATCTTTATGGCAATGCGGTGTTGGTAAACACTGATTTCGCTGAGAAAAACCCTGATGCCGTGAAGGGGTTCCTCAAAGCGCTGGCCAAGGGCTTCGCCGATTCCGTCAAGACCCCGGAAGAGGGCGTGGCGGCGGTGCTGAAGCGCAATGAGACGCTCGACAGCGCCATTGAGCTGGAACGCCTCAACATGGCCAACAGCATGAACATCAAGACGCCCTATGTGGTGGAAAACGGCATGGGCGGCGTTGATCCGGCCCGGCTTGCTGCTTCCATCGAGACTTTGAAGGTTTCCATGGGCCTGAAGGGCAATGTGAAGGCGGAGCAGGTGTTCGACGCGACCTACCTGCCTGCCAAGGAAGAGCGCATGCTTCCCTGAGGGGCGGCGTTGCAGATTGAACGAGCGGGTGCCGCGAGTTTCTTCTCCCCGTCGGGGAGAAGTCCGCGACAGCGGGATGAGGGGGCAAGGGGGCCGTCCATCGCTGGCGTCGCCCCCTCATCCGACCCTTCGGGCCACCTTCTCCCCCTCGGGGAGAAGAAACAAGCGGCAACGCTGCGGGATTAAACGGCCTGATCAGCAACTTAAAACGGGAACAGCAATGTCACATCTCGTGGAAATAGACAGCGTCGACATGCGCTACGGCGGGTCGGCCGGAACGCTGGCCGTATCCGGTTTGAACCTGACGGTCGACAAGGGCGAATTCGCCGCCGTGGTCGGCCCCTCCGGCTGCGGCAAGTCCACGCTGATGAAATTGGTGACGGGACTGCATATTCCGCAGAAGGGCAATGTCATCGTTGCCGGGCGGCAGGTCACGGAGCCGGTCTCCATCGTCGGCATGGCATTTCAGAACCCGACGATGTTGCCCTGGCGCACGACGCTTGAGAACATCCTGCTGCCGCTGGAAATCGTCGAGAAACACCGCCGCCGTCTGCGCGCCCACAAGGCGGAATATGTCGCGAAAGCCGAGCGCCTTCTGGAGATCGTCGGCCTGAAGGGCTTTGGCTCAAAATATCCATGGCAGCTTTCCGGCGGCATGCAGCAGCGTGCCAATCTCTGCCGCGCGCTGATCCATGAGCCGGAACTTCTGATGCTGGATGAGCCATTCGGTGCGCTCGATGCCTTCACCCGCGAGGAATTGTGGTGTGTCATCCGTGACCTGCACGCCGCGCAGCGCGTGACCATCATTCTGGTAACCCACGATCTGCGCGAAGCGACCTTCCTCGCCGACAAGATTTTCGTGATGAGCGCAAGGCCGGGCCGCGTGCTGGCGGAACATCGCGTTCCCTTCGCCCGCCCGCGGCAGCTCGATCTCATGTATGACAAGGGTTTTAACGACATGGTGCAGGCACTGCATGGCGAAATCGCGCAGGCGAGGGTGGCGGCATGAGCGCGATCATGGAAAGCACCGTTACGGCTGAGCCGCGCAAGCCGCTGATTGCCCGCGTCAACTGGGTGAAGGCGGCCCCCTGGCTCTATACGCTGGCGCTCTTCGTGCTGTGGGAATTGCTGGTATATGCGCTGAAAATGCCGCCCACCATCCTGCCGTCGCCCGTGAGAGTAGGTCAGGCAATCCTGCAATATTGGTCGCCGATCTGGAAGAATTCGCTGCAGACGCTTTATACGACGACTTTGGGCTTTGCCATCGCCGTTGTCGCCGGCCTTGCCATCGGCCTGTTCATCGGCTGGTCGAAAACCATTTATGCCGGGCTTTATCCGTTGATGATCGGCTTCAACGCCATCCCGAAAGTGGCGCTGGTGCCGATCCTTGTCATCTGGTTCGGCATCGGCACTGTCCCCGCCGTGTTGACCGCCTTCCTGATTTCCTTCTTCCCCATCGTCGTTAATGTCGCCACTGGTCTTGCCACGATCGAGCCGGAAACCGAGGATGTGCTGCGGGCGCTGGGCGCAAAGAAGATGGACATCATGCTGAAGGTCGGCATTCCGCGCTCCATGCCTTATTTCTTCGGCTCGCTGAAAATCGCCATCACGCTCGCCTTCGTCGGCTCGGTCGTCTCGGAGACTGTCGCCTCAAATTATGGCCTCGGCAACATGATGAGTTCGGCGCAGAGCCAGTTCAACGTGCCGCTGGTCTTTGCGGGCCTCCTGATGCTCGCGGTGGAGGGCATCGTCATGTACGCCATCATGGCCTGGCTGGAGAAGCGCATGACCGGCTGGGCGCATCGCTCGACCATGGGGCAGTGAGTCTTTCTTCTCCCCGCCGGGGAGAAGATGCCCCGAAGGGGTAGATGAGGGGGCAACGCCAGCGATAAACCGAGAGTTTGCCCCCTCAACCCGCTACCGCGACCTTCTCCCCCTCGGGGAGAAGGCGAAAGACGCGCTCGCTCGGCATTCTCCAAACCGTGGAAATCCGTAAGCCTGCAATGGCTCAATGCGCCGCCATTTCCTTGACGATATCAGCGCCGTCCATCAGGAAGGGATAATAGGTCGGCCAGTTGGTGACTTCGTTCAGCAGGGCCTTGCGGTCATTCCCCCAGTAGAGATGGTAGTGGCCTGCCTTGACCGGGGCGATGGAATGGTCGCTGAACTGGATGAACTGCGGAGCGGCCTCGTCGCCGGAGGTCTTCTTGAAGATGTATCTTACGCCGCGATTGCCCTTCTTGTAAGTCAAGATTTCCTGACCGTCGCTAGCATATGTGCCTTCGACCGGCTTGCCTTCCTTGTAAAAGGCCACGCTGTCGCCCTTGATGACGATGCGGTTCACATCCGTCTTGTAACCGATGTCGTAATAGGCGCGATATTCTGCAGCCGTCTTGTCGCCATGGGCGGCTTTTTCGGCCATGACGGAATCAAGCGAGCCGTTCAGCAGGTAGGGATAGACAGACTGCCAGTCGCCGTCCCAGTCGGAAAGCGTGCGCGGCTTCACCTGGGCGTCTTCGAAATAGCCGCTATAAATCTTCTTTTCCGCCTCGGTCATCTGGTGGCCGTGATCGTGCCCATGGTCATGGCTGTGGGCGGCGGATTTGTCACCCCCGGCGGCCGTGGCAGCGGCTGCCACCAGCAGCATGGAACCAAGTGCCACCGCGCCGGTGACGAGGATGTGTGTCTTCTGCATTGTTTCGGCCTCTCATATCTGCCATCGAAAAGTAGGTTACGTAATAACATTACAAGTCGACCTATAGAGATGTCTTTTGCGGGGCGCAAGGCGGGAGCGGGCGGGCCATAATGAAAAAGCGCGATGGCCGGTAAGGCCACCGCGCTTGAGAAATGGAGGAGGGCAAAAAGAGAGCTTTGAGGCCTCAGGCGGGCTGCGCGCTCACTTCCGCCTTGCGTTCATCAAAGGCGAGTTTCATGGCCTTCGTCACATCGCGGGTCGTTACGAAATAACTGTCGCTGCGCACCCAATAGCGCAATTTGACCGTCGCGCTGTCGGCGCTGACGGAATCGACGAAGGTGATGGGGGAGGGGTCCAGCAGCACCCGGCTTTCCGAGCGCACCACGCGCATCAGCATATCCTGTGCGGCAGCCAGATCGTCGTCATTCTTGACCGTCAGGCTCAGCTCGTGGCGGCGTGAGGGAAAGCGGCTGTAATTGGTGATCGGTACATTCCAAAGGGTGGAATTCGGCGCGAGGCGGTAAAGCCCGTCGCTGGTCTTGAGCTCGGTGGCAAACAAACCGATTTCCACCACGGTGCCGCTGACCGTATTGGTCTCGATATATTCACCGACCCGGAAGGGGCGCAGCACCAGAAGCATGATGCCGGCGGCAATGTTTTGCAGCGTGCCCTGCAGCGCAAGGCCGATGGCGAGACCGGCAGCACCAAGGGCCGCGAGAATGGAAGCTGTCTGCACGCCGAACTGGCCAAGCACCATCACCAGCACCAGAATAAGCACGACATAACGGATGGCGCCTGCGAAGAAACCGGCCAAGGTCTCATCGAAACCGCGAATGCGCGACAGGCCCTGAAAAGCCCAGCGTTGCAGGAAGGTGGCGGCCAGCCAGCCGACGATCAGCAGCAGAAGCGCGCCGACGATCGAAAAGGAATATTGCACCGCCAGCGCGCTCGCCTGCCGCACGGCCGCCTGCGATGCGACGATGATATCCGTTGCCTGTTGTTCCATGAATTATCCCGTGATTTTCATTGCTGTTAAGGGTTGGTAACGAACGGGTGCCGCAGGGGTTCCGCCAAAAATCGGGCGTCAGCCGCCAAGCGGCAACACGAAAGGCACATTGCCGTCGGTATCGGCACCCCTGCCGATCGCCTTGATTGCCTTGACCAGCCGGCCTTCACGCGCCAGCAGCCGATCGCCGATGGCAATGATGCGGGCATTGGGGGTGACATAGGGCGAGACGGCGCGCAGGCGAAGCGCAAGCTCGTTATCGTCTTGATCCGGATAAAGGCTGAGTGCTGCAATGACGGCGGCGGCCGGTGAGCGCGAAATCCCCATCCAGCAATGGATGAGCAGCGGTGCGGATTGATCCCATTCACGCGCAAAATCGATGAGCTTCAGCACATGCGCATCATCAGGGGCGATAAGATCACCGGTGCCCTTGAAGGCGATGTCGTTCATGGCAAGCGTCAGATGCCGGTCGGCGGCAATCACCGCCGGGCGGTGAAAGCTCTGCTCCTTGGCGATCAGTGTCACCATTTCGCGGGCCTTGTGCTTCACGGCCATTTCCGCGATCCGCGACAGCGGCGATACCACGATGGCCGTCATTTGGCGCTCCCGGTCTTGGTTACGCGCAGCGCCTCGATTGCTTCGAAACGTTCGATGAACAGTCTCTGCGCTTCCGTCGAGGGCAGCGGCGTGATGGTGAACATGTCGCGGGTGATGCCGCGCGGCAGCCCGAAGAATTTCTGCGCCTCGGCGGTGGAAAAACCGGCAAGCTCCGTCGCCTCGAAAAAGGCGGCAACCGTATCGGCCTTCTTGATGCGGTCCTTCAATTCGCGTGATGCATGCGGCGGCAGGCCGAACCGCAGATGCACGGCGGCCTCCAGCCGTTTTTCCACGGTCTTGTAACCGCCGCCAACCACGGATTTGAACGGTGAGATCATGTCGCCGATGACATATTCGGGCGCATCATGCAGAAGCGCCATCTGCATGTCGCCGGGCGTCGCATCCGCGCACATGCGGCAGAAAATCGTCTCGACGATGAGGCTGTGCTGGGCGACGGAAAAGGCGTGATCGCCGCGCGTCTGGCCGTTCCAGCGGGCAACGCGGGCAAGACCATGGGCGATATCGGCGATTTCCACGTCGAGCGGCGAAGGATCGAGCAGATCGAGCCGCCGCCCGGAGAGCATGCGCTGCCAGGCGCGCGGACCTTTTGCGGGAGCCACGCCTAGTCCTCCGCCCGCGCTGCCGGATCGGCGGCCGGGAAGGAAAGGCCACTCCAGGCCGGCAGGGCCACGGTTACGGTGGCATTTTCTGCAAGAAGCGGCGTGCCGGCGGCAAGCGCATCGGCAATGCGATCGATCCGCACAATGGCAAGAGCGTTGTTGCCGCAAACGGTCCCAAGAGTGCCCACCGGTTTTCCATTGGCGGTAATCTCCGTCCCGGTGGCGGGAAGCGGACCTTCCGCCGAAACGGTAACGACGCGCCGCCTTGCCGTGCCGCGATGTTTCATGCGCGAGACGACTTCCTGGCCGACGAAGCAACCCTTCCTGAAGGAAACGCCGTCATTCACATCCATCAGCACATCATGGGGAAATGCATCCTGCAGCGCATAGTCCCGGCCGGATTCGGCAATACCGTGTTCGACGCGCAGCGCATCATAGGCTGCAGCGTCGCCGGAGGCCGATGCGCCCGGCACGCGGAATAGGTCGACCCCTGTCTTGGCGAAACGCCCATCCTTGATGCCTGCTTCCGGCGCATTCTCGTTCCAGAAAACGCTGACGCCTTCGGTGGCTTCGGATTTCAGATCGACCGGCGCACGCAGCTTGTACATGGTCAAGCGGCGCAGCAACGCATCCTGCTCGGCAGCACCCGTCTCGATCAGGTAATCCGTTCCGTCGCGCGCAATCAGGAAATCGAACAGGATCTTGCCCTGCGGCGTCAGCAGCGCCGAAGCGCGGGCTTCGCCCTCGCCCAAATTTTCAACATCGGCGGTGATGAGATTGTTCAGAAATTCCTCGGCGCCTGTGCCGGAAACTCTGATCAGGCGGCGGTCGGCAAGAAAGGCGGAAGGCATGGCGTCACCGTTCGGTTCATCGAGACTGCGCGATCTCCGGCAAAATGCAGATGCACTTTGCCGGACGGCTCATTCCGCACAGTTAGGATTTTTACCGAAGAACGGCAAGCACCGTGAGGCGATCAATCGCCAGCGGTGAAGAACTTCCACTTGCCATCAGGCGAAATGCCGATGCGGTAGAAGCTGTAATTGCCATATTCCTGCATATCCGCCAGATCGCCCGCCGTAATGATGCGCAAGAGCTCCACCTTTTCCGGCGGCGTCAGCGTATTCAGCGGCTTTCCGGCGAAATAGGGGAAGACATAGGCTTCGTCCGGCGTGCCGGCATCGATATGGGCATAACCGGTCGACAATAGGTCGATGATGATCGCCAGCACTTCCAGCCCGTCGGGATCGCCGGAATAGCTTTTCAGTGCCGCGATCGGGTCTTCACTGTCGCTGCCGTCGATGCGGAATGCGTTCTGGCCGGCGGCGATGAAGGGCCGCAATTTTTCGATATCACCCGAAGCGGCTGCGTCGATGATCTGCTGGCGCAGCTTGCGAACGGCTTCCGGCGCCTTGGAAATGTCGTGCTCGATGACGACGGACATTTCCGGAGCATTGTCGGGCTTGGAGGATTGCTGCTTGGTCTGGGCAGCGGAACGGTCAACCAGAGGGTCGGGCAGGGGAATACCTTCCGAATCGCCTTCGATCTCGTCCGGCTCCGCGGGCTGAGCCTGCTGCGGCTGATCGCCATTCTGGGCCTGCGGCTCGCTTTCGGTGTTTTGCGCCGGTTTCAGCTCGGAAAGGGCGAAAGCGCGGTTCGGCAAGCCAACCGACCCGGCGGTCAAAGCAAGCACGATGGACAGCATGGCGGAAGAGCGCAAAAGCCCCTTGCTCAGGCAAGACATGATAGACCCCGGCTTTACTGTATCACCCGCTGCGGAGAAAATTCACCTTCAAGCATGCGCTGGCGCAGCGATTCCAGCATTGCTTCAGCGCCGGCTTCGCCATGCATGCGAATGGTTTCGCGCATGGCCAGAGCAATGGCGGCATCGGCGATGATCTCAGGCTCGATGCCGTCGGCCATGCCGTCGGCCCATGCCTCGTTCTGGTGTTCCAGAGCGACCTGCATCTTTTCATGCACGATCATATCGTCGATTTCGTTACGGCTCGTCTGCATTTTTCATCCTCGACAGGGCGGGCAAGTCCTTACCACCCTGTTAACAACACTATCAGTCTTTTATCAAAACGGCACGGCCTGCGGCGAAAAGAGGTTAACAATCCGCTAATTTCCGAACCGCGACGCGATTTCCTGAGCGAGTGTTGCCCCTTCGTTACGGTAGTTCTCTTCTGCCATGACGGCGGCGCGTGTGCAACTGGTGTGGATGGCCGCAAAGGAGCGGTATCCACGGTTGAATGCAGCCGTCATGCGCTGGCGTCTTTCGGGTTCGTTGGCCGTGTCCGCAGCCAGAAGATCGCTCATCGATCTGCGCCAGTCCTCCGGACCGGAAGAAGGGCACAGGGTTCTTAAATATTGCACCGCGCCAAGTATTTCGGAAAGCCGTGCCAGCTTGTCGTCATAAGGTGCGGGTTTGGGCGGCGTTACTTCCGCAGGTCGTACTTCCTTGGGAGCCGCTTTTGAAGGCTGCGCATAAGCGATGCCTTCTTGCCCGGCCGGTAACATGGTCAGGAAAAGAGACAGGAAAATGGTTGATCGTATCAAAATTCTATTCTGCCCCACACATACTCGTGAACTACTGGCTCGTGAACTACTGGCTCGTGAACTACTGGCTCGTGAACTACTGGCTCGCGAACTGCTGGCTCGTGAACATCCGGCGAGCGGACATGCCCTAAATAATCGCGATTCTGGCTGGCTGGCAATCATGCAAACAGGCGCTCGGCGCATTCGACGACGCTTTCAGGTGCCGGCAGCCGGCGGATTTCCGCCAATGTGTACCAGCCCGCATCCGCCGCATCGTCGGCCGCCGTCACGGCCGGATCGGCATCCGTTTCCACCGTGAAGACGGACAGGAAATAATGGCTGGTCAGCACGCCGTCTGCATTGCGTGACGGCAGGTCATAGGTCGCGAAGAGTTGCGGTTTGCGCGCCACGATGCCGGTTTCCTCGTGAAGTTCGCGAAGTGCGGTCTCGGCCGGTGTTTCCCCCTCTTCGCCACGGCCGCCCGGAAAGGCGAACATGTCCTTTGACGGTGGATTGGCCCGGCGCACGAGAAGCAGCCGGTCGCCATTCCTGACGATGGCGGAGGAGGCGGGGCGGGGCTTGATGCGAAGGGTCATGAAGGGTTTCACTCGTTTCGGCCGTCTCCGGCCTGTCTGCATATTGTGGTGCGAGAGCGCCAATGCGCCCTTTCGGATAAGGCGCGGAGGCTCTAACCTGTTGAGAACAACACGCTCTATTGTGCACGCAGAAGACGGTGGAATGAAGGTCTATCTTATCTATGTATTGGCGGCACTTGCGGAAATCGCCGGTTGCTTCGCCTTCTGGGCCTGGCTGAAACTCGGCAAGCCGGTCTGGATATTATTGCCGGGCATGCTGTCGCTTGCCGCATTTGCCTGGCTGCTGGCACTGGTGCCGACCGAGACGGCGGGCAGAGCCTATGCCGCCTATGGCGGGATTTACATCGCCGCATCGCTTCTCTGGCTCTGGGGCGTTGAAGGGCAGCTGCCGGATAAATGGGATGTCGCCGGCGGCGCCGTCTGCCTTGCCGGCACGGCCGTCATTCTGTTCGGCCCACGCGCCTGAGGAGAAGATCATGTGTGGACGTTTTGTCCTGAAGGCGACGCCGGAAGAAATCGCCGATTATCTCGACCTGATCGGGCTTGAGGATTTCCCCGCCCGTTTCAACATCGCGCCCACGCAACCGGTTCTGGTGGTGCTGGAAGGCGAGCGGCAGGAGCGCGGCAGCAACCTGCCCAACCGCCGGGCCGTGCTGGTCCGCTGGGGTTTCCTGCCGGGCTGGGTGAAGGATCCCAAGGATTTTCCCTTGCTCATCAACGCGCGTTCGGAAACCGCCATCGACAAGGCATCCTTCCGCGCCGCCATGCGCCATCGCCGTGTGCTCATTCCCGCCACTGGCTTTTATGAGTGGCGACGACCGCCGAAGGAGGAGGGCGGCAAGCCGCAGCCCTATTTCATCCGCCCGAAAAACGGCGGCATCGTCGCCTTTGCCGGCCTTATGGAAACATGGTCCTCAGCCGATGGCTCGGAAGTCGATACCGGTGCAATTCTCACCACCGCCGCCAATGCCGCGATCGGGCGTATTCACGACCGCATGCCTGTTGTCATCGCGCCTGAGGATTTCAGCCGCTGGCTGGACTGCAAGACGCAGGAACCGCGCGAGGTGGCCGATCTGATGCGCCCGGCGCAGGACGATTTCTTCGAGATGATCCCGGTGTCGGACAAGGTCAACAAGGTCGCCAATGTCGGCGCTGACCTCATCGAGCCGGTGCCGGAAACCGCGCCGCTGGCAAAGATCAAACCGCCCAAGGATGAAGGGCAGATGTCGCTGTTTTGACGTCTTTGCGTGGCGCGCGAGGCTAGTTATTTACGGCTGGACGTTGCCGCCCATTTCTTCTCCCCGGCGGGGAGAAGGTGGCCCGAAGGGGCGGATGAGGGGGCGACGCCGGCGAGAGACGGAGAGCTTGCCCCCTCATCCCGCTGCCGCGGACTTCTCCCCGGCGGGGAGAAGAAACAAGCGGCACCCGCCCATTTTCAATAAACGGCTATCTTATTCGAAGGGCTCTCAGCTGTTCTGCCCCATCTTCTGCAAGCCTTCCTGGATCATCACGTCGGAATACACCCGGTTGCGGCCATTCGCCTTGGCGAGATAGAGCAGCTGATCGGCGGCATTCAGCTGGTTGTCGAAAGGTTCGCCCTTTTCGATTTCCACCACGCCGAGCGAAATCGTCAGCGCCAGGCTGCTGCCGCTGAGCTGGCGGCCATTGCTTTCAACAGCGCCGCGCAGTTCCTCGCAAAACTGATAGGCGGCACGGGCATCAAGCCCGCGCAGGAACACGGCGAACTCCTCGCCGCCGAGGCGGGCGGGAATATGGCGCTTCTCACGGCACATGTCGTGCAGCAGTTCGGCAAGCTTTTTCAGCGCCCGGTCGCCGGCATCGTGCCCGAGTGTGTCGTTGATCTTCTTGAAATGGTCGATGTCGAGAATGGCGACCGCGCCGTTTTCGTCGTTGTCGTTGATGATATCCATCAAGGCCCGGGTACGCTCGAAGAAGGAGCGGCGGTTCGGCAAGCCGGTCAGATGGTCGCGTTCAGCCAGTTCACGCAGGCGCTTCAGCTGCTTCAGCGTTTCGATATTATTGTCGATACGGCACTGCAATTCTTCCGGCACGAAGGGGCGATAGACGAAATCGGATGCGCCTGCCTTCAGGAAGCTTGCCGAAAGCAGCCGGTCGGTGGAGGACGAGATGCCGATAACCCTGAGATCTTCCGAGGAACGACTGTCGCAGATACGGCGCGTCAGCTCATAACCGTCCATGTCAGGCATATGGTAATCGGTGATGACGAGCTGGATCGATGGGTCCTGCGACAGGATTTCCAGCGCCCGGTTGCCCGAATGGGCCTCGCTGACCTTGAAATTCTGCCGCTCCAATATTTCCACCAGGCCGGAACGCGCCGTGCGCGCGTCATCGACCACCAGAACGGAAAAGCGCCGGTTGGTCAAAATCCGGTCAACGGTCTTGACCACCGCATCGACGGTGCGGTGCCCGTCCTTGACGATATAATCGATGATCTTCTTTTCGGCGTAACGTTTGCGTGCCTCTTCATCCACCGTTGCGGTGAAGACGATCGCCGGCACCTTGTGCTCGGAAAGAAGAGCTAAAATCTCGCCCTTCGGTGCGTCGGGCAGGTTGAGCCCCGTCAGCGCCAGCGTGAAATCATGGGCGCGCAACAGCGTATCGGCGGCGGCCATGCTGTCACAATGAATGACCTCGGCTTCGGTCTCTTCCGAGAGCCGCGACTTCAGCAGCATGGAAAGAGCAACGGAATCTTCAATCAGAAGGATTTTATCCTGCATGGCCGTCCCAAGCCCCCCTGGCCTGTCTTCGCACGCTTTCCCGAACACCGGATATTCGTCATCCGCATGTCTGCGGATTGGGAAGTCGGCTTATGCAATGTTTTGGAAAAAACTGCGAAAAATAGAAAATTCTTTGTTATTCACTAGTCTATACGTTTGCGCTCGTACAGACGTTTCGTAGAGGCCGCGCTTTTTACTTCACTTTCGTTGCTGCTTCGTTACAAAAAGTTCCTGAATTTATGAATACCGGCCGTTCATGCTGCATGCCGGATAAAAAAACGGCGCCGTTAAAGGCGCCGCGCGATTGCTGAAATTCTGTCGGGGAATGTTGATTCTAGACCCGATCCACCAGTTGATCCGAAAACCGCTGGCCAAAAAACTGAATGTTTTCAGGCGGGTTTGACGACTGGCTTGCGCTTCAGCATCAGGGCTGCGGCCGCCACGGCCTTCAGTCCGAGCGGGCGGTAGTGGCTTTTGAGGTCCGGCTTCGCCTGCGGCTGTGCCTTCGTCTCGTTCGTCATTTCTCTTCTCCATAATTCACGCCATTCGCCTGTGCGAAGCGTGTGAAGCCCCTTTTTCGGGGGTAATCTTGACGGATTCGAGGCGAAAAAAAATGAAGCCGGCTTTTGGGGATGCGACATTTTGCGCCACATCCGCCGGCAAGGTCCTGCGGGAAAAATAAACCTATGGTTTCAAATGCCGCGATCGAGGCCGTTTCCGCCATTCGCATCATCATGCGCGTCTTCTTCGATGGTCAGCGTGCCGTAGCGGCGGTGCCACAGGCGCGCGCTGATGGGAATGAAGACGAGATAGGCGGCAACCGTCAGAACCAGCACTTCCCAGGTGAAGCTCATCAACATCGCCACATAAAGCACGACGACGAGGATCATCGGCAGCACCAGATCGCGGCGAATGCGGCTGGTGCCTGATTTTCCCGACCAGACCGGCAAACGGCTGATGAGGAGATAACCGATCAGTACGGTATAGGCGGCGGCGACGTAGGCGAAGGGCTTGTCCGGCTCCACGCCGAGGAAGCCGAGATAGACCGGCAGAAGCACCAGCATGGCGCCCATGGGAGCCGGAACACCCACGAAGAATTCGTTCTGCCAGGGCGCTTTCACCGGCCGTTCGATCATCACGTTGAAGCGTGCCAGGCGCAGGCCGGCGGCAATGACATAGATGAGCGCGGCGATCCAGCCGATGGAGCGTGCCTGATCGAGCAGATAGGCATAGACCACCAGGGCAGGGGCGACACCGAAATTGACGATGTCCGCCAGACTATCCATCTGTTCGCCGAATTTGGATGTCGCCTTCATCATGCGGGCGATGCGCCCGTCGATGCCGTCGAGGAAGGCGGCGAGCAGCACCATGCCAACGGCCAGCTCAAAGCGGCCTTCGATGGCGAGGCGAACGCCGCTCAGGCCCGCACAGATGGCCAGAACGGTGATGAGATTGGGTATCACGAGGCGGAAGGGAATTTCCCGCAGGCGTGGTCCCCGGCCGCTATCCTTGCGGCTCTCCTGTTTTCCGTTCTGTTGCGGCTCGATGATCGGCGTTTCCATGGCGCATGCCCTTCCTGATTATCATCAGCCGCGGCGGCTGATGACCGGGCCCTTGGCGGAGCCGAATTCGGCAAGCACGGTTTCACCGGCAATCGCCGTCTGGCCGACGGAAACGCGTGGCTGGAAACCTTCCGGCAGGAAGATGTCGAGACGCGAACCGAAACGGATAAGGCCGAAACGCTCACCGGCATCAACAGGTTCATTCGGCTTGACCCAGCAGACGATACGGCGGGCAACCATGCCGGCGATCTGCACCACGCCGACCTTGCCATGCGCCGTCTCGATGACGAGACCGTTGCGCTCATTGTCTTCAGAAGCCTTGTCCACTTCCGCATTGAGGAAGAGGCCGGGGCGATAGGCGACATTGACGATGCGGCCGCGTACCGGGGCGCGGTTCACATGGCAGTTGAACACGTTCATGAATACCGAGATGCGCACCATCGGCTCCTTGCCGAGTTCCAGCTCCAGCGGCGGAACGACGGTCTGCACGGCGGAAACCTTGCCGTCGGCGGGGCTGATGATCAGGTCGTCATCCTGTGGTGTAACGCGCTCGGGGTCGCGAAAGAAATAGGCGCACCAGGCCGTCAGCACGAGACCGACCCAGAATAGCGGTTCGGAAATCCAGCCGAGCACCAGCGACGCGACGAAGAAGGCGGCGACAAAGACGTAACCTTCCTTGTGGATCGGTACGATGGTGTTGCGAATGGTGTCGAACAGACTCATGAGATTCCTTGCTCCGGTTTCCGTTGTCACGTCTATATGTGGTCGTGATACGACACGATCCACACGGCAATGCGACAAATTTTGCCTAGCTGGTTACAGCCAAACGACCCGCCCGGCAATGGCCCGGCGGATCTGCGATCCCGGTTCCCCGGGGTTTATGCCCGTCAATGCGCCGGTTCGCCGCGGTCCACAACGCCGAGATCGTCGGTTTCGCGAACATGGCGCAGCATCTCTTCCGCCCGGATGGCTTCGCGCTGGCGGCTCCACATCGAGGCGTAGAGGCCGTTCTGCGCCATCAGCGAAGCATGTGTTCCACGCTCGGCGATCTGGCCTTCCTTCAGCACGATGATTTCGTCCGCGTGGATGACTGTGGAAAGACGATGGGCGATGACCAGTGTGGTGCGGTTTTTCGAGACGATGTCGAGCGCGCTCTGGATTTCCTGTTCGGTATGCGTATCGAGCGCTGAAGTCGCCTCGTCGAGAATGAGGATCGGCGGGGCCTTGAGGATGGTCCGGGCAATCGCCACGCGCTGCTTTTCACCACCCGACAGTTTCAGGCCCCGTTCGCCGACCATGGTGGCGTAACCCTCCGGCAGCTTGCCGATGAAGGCGCTGATCTGCGCCGCATCCGCTGCGGCCATGACATCCTCCTGCGTTGCCGAGGGGCGGCCGTAGCGGATGTTGTAGGCGAGCGTGTCGTTGAACAGTACGGTATCCTGCGGAACCATGCCGATCACCGAACGCAGGCTCTTTTGCGTCACGTCGCGAATATCCTGCCCGTCGATTGTGACGGCGCCTTCCTGAATATCGTAGAAACGATAAAGCAGCCGCGAGATCGTCGATTTTCCTGCCCCCGAGGGCCCGACGATCGCCACCGTCTTGCCGGCGGGGACATCGAAGGAAACGCCCTTCAAAATCGGCCTTTCCGGATCATAGGCAAAATGCACGTCGCGGAACGAGATGGCGCCGGGGCCGGCGCCAAGCGGTTTCGCATCCGCCTTGTCGGTAACCTCGGCCTCGACCTCGAGAAGGTCGAACATCTGCTCTATGTCGGTCAGACCCTGGCGGATTTCGCGGTAAACGAAACCGATGAAGTTCAGCGGCACGGAAAGCTGCAGCAGCAGCGCATTGACGAAGACGAAATCGCCGATGGTCTGTTCGCCGCGCTGCACGGCCAGCGCCGACATCACCATCATGACGGTGGAACCGATGCCGAAGATCACACCCTGGCCGAAGTTCAGCCAGCCGAGCGATGTCCAGATCGAGATCGCCGATTTTTCGTAACGCTCCATCGCAACGTCGAAGCGCTTCGCCTCCATCTCCTCGTTACCGAAATATTTGACGGTCTCGAAGTTCAGAAGCGAGTCGATTGCCTTGGTATTGGCGTCGGTGTCGCTGTCATTCATGGCGCGGCGAATGGAGATGCGCCAGTTGCTGGCTCGCACGGTGAACCAGATATAGGCCCAGACGGTGATGACGGTGACCAGCACATAGGAAAACCCATATGACGACCAGAAAATAACAGCCGTCAGCAGGAATTCGATGAAGGTCGGCGCGGTGTTGAGAATGGTGAAACGGACAATGGTTTCGATGCCCTTGGTGCCACGCTCGATAACCCGCGAAAGCCCGCCGGTCTTGCGCTCCAGATGGAAGCGCAGCGAAAGCCGGTGCATGTGCACGAAGGTTCTGTAAGCGAGCTGGCGCACGGCATGCTGGCCGACGCTGGCAAACAGCGAATCGCGCAGTTGGTTGAGCCCGACCTGTATCAGCCGCGTCAGATTATAGGCGATGACCAGAGCGACCGCGCCGAGCAGGAAGGCCGGAACCAGCCCTGCCATGTCCAGTCTGCCGTTCAGCGCATCCGTCGCCCATTTGAAAAAATAGGGGACGAGGATCAGCACCAGTTTGGCGACAACTAGGAACACGGTGGCCCAGACCACCCGCATCTTCAGGTCCAGACGTCCTTCAGGCCACATATAGGGCCAGAGATTGATCAGGGTCTGGGTGGGATTGCTGGAATCCGCCGAAATGGTTTTTTTCTTCGTGGCCATCATTCTCTCCGGTCACTGCCGGAAGCCGACAGCAGGACGGCGGCTTTCGCCGCCGTGCTTGTCACAGGTGGGATTGTCGCGGGTTCACCGCAACCTCTTCAGCGCCTTAAGAGCCGCCCTTCAGCCGTTTGCGGTGAAGTTCCTCCGCATTCGGCAGGGCCTTTTCCGGTACACCGAAAATCTGACCGGGCTCGATGAGATCAGGGTTTTTGATCTGGTCCTCATTGGCGAGGTAGATCGTCGTGTAACGCACGCCCTGTCCATAAACACGCCGGGAAATCTGCCACAGCGTATCGCCGCGGCGGATGATGACGCTGTTCTGGCTTTCGGCAAGCGGGGCCTGCTCGAAGGTCTGCGGACCGGCGGGCGCTGGCGGCGCGGGCGCGGCTGGCGCCGTAATGTGGAGTTCGGTCAACCGGCTGGCGAGCGATGCGATGCCCTTGCCGATGGCCGCCACATCATTCGGCCATGCCTCGACCGATGCCAGCAGATCACGCGCCTTGGCGGTGATGCCACCTGCAAAGGCGGTGAAGGCTGGCTCTGTTGCCGCGGCGGTGCGGAACTCGGAGAGCGATTTCAGGCCAATCACCACCGCGGAGCGGCCGGCAATTGCCTGATCGAGCGCCGGCGTCGCCTGATCCTTGTAGAGATTGGAAAGAATGCCGAAAGCCTTGGAAACGTCGTCACGCAGCTTTTCAAATGTGGCGCGGTCGCTTGCCGTGCTCTGGTTTTCAGCCGGCGCGACTGCGGTGGCGGCGGGCGAAGCGGTGGGCGCCTGCATGGCAACGGTTGCCTGATCGGTCTGCGGCCGCTCGAAGGGAACACGTACGCGCAGCTTCACCGTGCCGTCGGCATTCAGTTCCTCGACGGTGACGATATGGCTGCCAACGGCAAGATCGACATCACCCTCGACGACGAAATGCCCGGAGGCTTCCGTAACGCTCTTGCCGATCTCCCGGTCATCGACCAATGCGCGTACGGTCGAACCGGCGGGCGCGGAACCCGCAACGAAAATCTTCGATCCTTCAAATTCCACGGCTGTGACCTGAACGGTCGAGGCAGCTGCCTGAGCCGGAACGGAACCGGCAGCAGGCGGCGCCGTCACTCCGGCAACGGCTGCAGGCGTGGTGGCGGCATTGCCGGTTTCGGTGGGTGCCGCTGCGGGCTGTCCCGATTGTTCGGTCTGCAGTGCCGGAGGTGCGGCCTCCGGCATCGCCAGCACGCGGCTTGCTTCACCGGGCCTGGAAACCATCGCCAGAAGTTCGCCGGCCTTGCTGTTGGGCACCGAAACGGTTGCCACTTCTTCGGATTGTGTTGCCTTGCCGCTGGTGTCGGTGGAGCGCAGCACCAGCTCATGGTCACCCGGTGGCAGGGGATTGTCGAAAACCGCGGCGAAATCGCCGGTGCCGTCGATGGTGGTCTGGGCGATCACCTTGCCATTGCTGAGAATTTCGAGCTTGGCACCCGGCTGCGCCTTGCCGGCGACCACAGCCGAACCATCCGGCTCGACGCGCAACACGTCAAAGGTCGGTACGCCGGGCGTTGCCTGGGCAGCACCGGCCGGTGCTGGGACGGCAGGTGCGGCGGCGGGCTGTGCCGGCTGCGCTGCGCCATCGTCGGTCCCGGCGAAAACACCTGCCAGGCGGCGGATCTGGGCTGCGGCCGCTGCCGCATTGTCGGGCAGGCCGCGCAGGAAGGCCGTGGTGCGTTCGGCCGCCGTGCGCGCCGTGGTGATCAGCCGCGACGTCGTTTCGTCCAGCGATTCCGGGATTTCGATATTGGTCAGCTCTTTGAGCGAAGCTTCGACCTTTTTGCGCGCCGCTGCGAAATCGGCGTCGGAGGGAACCTTGCTGTCGGCGAAAAGCGTTGTCAGATCCTTGATCGACTGGGTTGCAGAGGCCGCAAGACGCCCGACCTTGTCGGCGATATTGGCGGTTTCCTCGGCAGCGTCGGACAGGATGTCGCCCGCCTTGTCGCCGCCCATTTCGACGCTGTTCTTCACGGCGTTGCCCGCCTCGTTGATGGCGTCACCGATCGGTTTGCCGTCGTTGGAAATCCTCGGCAGGACGAAAAAGATCATGAGCAGGGACGCGATGCCCAGCACGATCAGCGCCAGCAAACCGGCTTTATTGTTTTTCATCCTGGAATCTCCGGGTATTTCAAGCTTTTCACACGAGTTGAGATTGCTAGCGTCTTACCTTGCGCCAGACAAGCGGCGTGTGGCCAAAAGGCCATATTTACAAGGGATTTCCCAAATTTTCTTGACGTGCAGCATCCCGCATAGTTCCTTCCTCTCATGACGGACAAAAATACAGCGATTCGATCCATCTGCGTTTATTGCGGCTCCCAGCCCGGACGTGATCCAGCTCATATGGAAGCAGGCCGCGCGCTTGGGAAATCCATTGCCGAAAACGGCATCCGCCTCGTTTACGGCGGCGGCACCAAGGGCATCATGGGCGCGGTTGCCAGCGGCGTTCTGTCCAATGGCGGCGAAGTAACCGGCATCATACCGGAATTTCTGGTCGATATGGAGGCAACGCGCCATTCTCTCGGACAATTGAACGAGCTTGTCGTTACCAAGGACATGCATGAGCGCAAACATATGATGTTCGAGCGCTCGGATGCCTTCGTAACCCTGCCGGGTGGTGTCGGCACGCTGGAGGAGATCGTCGAGATCATGACCTGGGCGCAGCTCGGCCGTCACGCCAAGCCGATGGTCTTTGCCAATATCAACGGCTTCTGGAACCCGATGCTGGAACTGGTGCAGCACATGCGCGACCAGGGTTTCATCCACCGCGCCCACCTGTTGAACCCGCTTGTCGTCGACGAGGTGAAGGACATCGTGCCCGCCATCATCGACCGGGCGCTGGCCCAGCAGAACCCGGAAGGCGACCCTTCGGTCATTTCCCGCCTCTGACACATGTCATTCGAGAGCGTGCAGCGGTTTCGGGATAACGGCATGCGTCGCGCACCGAAAAATCGTTAATGAACCGCCACGCGCTTCATTATAATTTTAAGTGTATATTAATACAGATTTAACAGCGGCATCGCTCCGCCCGCTCTTTTCATGGCCCCGCGACTGATCCTGTGCCAGCGTCACCAAGGCGTTGGCTGTCGCGGACTCTCGTTTCGCCGCCATGAGATTGGGTGCATCAGGAAATGATTGCTTTTGTGGTGCGGCTTAAAAGCCGGGCGCATTTCATTGTTCAGAGAAGCCCGCTGCGGGGCAGGGAAGGCGTGCTTGGCGCCGGCGCCCGCCGCCGGGTGGATACGCGAATGCGGCTCGGTATCCTGATCGCCGTCTTCATCGCCATCTATGCGGTCGTGGCTGCGCGCCTCGTTCAATATGGACTTGCGGACCCCGTCGCAACCGCCTGGATCAACACCGGCGCCACCGCCGTCGCGTCACGGCCTGATATCGTTGACCGCAACGGCAAGCTCCTGGCCACCGATCTCAACATGGTGTCGCTTTATGCCGATCCGCGCCGGGTGGTCGATCCGGATGAGGTGGTGGAGAAGCTGGCGACCGTCATCCCCAATCTCGACTGGCGCGACACGCACCGCCGATTGCGCTCGGATACCGGCTTCCAGTGGCTGCGACGTCAGCTGACGCCCCGGCAGCAGGCGGATATTCTCAACCTCGGCATACCGGGCATCGGCTTCCGGCCGGAAAAGCGGCGCTTTTATCCGGGTGGCCCCACCGCTTCGCACATTATCGGCCACGTGAATGTCGATAATCAGGGCCTTGCCGGCATGGAGCGTTACCTCGACCAGCAGGGCCTTGCCGATCTGCGCGCCGTGGGTCTTGCCAGCGGCGCGCCACTGGAGCCGGTGCGGCTCTCCATCGATCTCAGGGTGCAGAACATCGTCCGTGAAGTCGTCGTGAAGGCGAAAAGCGCCTATCAGGCCGAAGCGGCGGGCTCAGTAATCCTCGATGTGGAGACGGGCGAGGTGCTGGCCATGGCCTCCGTGCCGGATTACGATCCGAACGAACCTTCCCGCACCCTTGCCGATGGCAGCATCGACAAGGAGTATGAGAAGGGCTGGTTCAACCGGATGAGCAACGCCACCTTCGAGATGGGCTCCACCTTCAAGAGCTTCACGCTGGCCATGGGGCTGGATGCGGGGGCGATCACGCTGAATTCGGTGGTCGATGCGTCGCGGCCGATCCGCATGGGCGGCTTCACCATCAAGGATTTCAAGGGCCGGAACCGGCCGCTCTCCATTCCGGAAGTGTTTCAATATTCATCGAATATCGGCACGGCGGCGGTGGCCGACAAGGTCGGCGTCGAAGGCCACCAGCAGTTCCTGACGAAACTCGGGCTGCTTACCAGAATGGACACGGAAATGCCGGGTGTGGCGACACCCACCCAGCCGAAAAACTGGAAGAAGATCAATTCCGTCACCATCTCTTTCGGCCATGGCGTTGCCACCACGCCGTTGCAGACGGCGGTGGCCGCCGCCGCGCTGATCAATGGCGGAAACCTGATTTCGCCGACCTTCCTGCCACGTTCGAAAGAAGCTGCCGCATCGCTCGCGCGCACCGTCATCAACGACAGGACGAGTGCCGATATGCGTTACCTGTTCAACTGGAACGGTATCAAGGGCTCCGGCCGCGGCGCGCAGGTGGAAGGATTTCATGTGGGCGGCAAGACCGGAACCGCCGACAAGGTGATCAACGGCCGTTACGCCAAGGATATCAATTTCAACGCCTTCGTGGCCGGTTTTCCCATGCATAGGCCGAAATATGTCGTGCTGACGATGATCGACGCTCCGAGGACCGGCGTGAACGGCGGGCGCACGGCGGCCTCCACCGCAGCCCCCATGACCCGCGAAATCATCGCCCAGACGGCGGGCCTTCTCGGCGTCAAGCCGCGTTTCGGTTATGATGCGAACCCGCAATTGCTGGTGGATTATTGACCACCTCTCCTCATTCCCGTGATGAGTAAGGGAACGGGGGGAAGCAGTCTGGATTACCGCTTGAGCCGCATCAGGCTTGAGCCGGTATAGATCGCCAGCGCTACCCAGATCATCGCAAAGGCGGCCATGCGCACCATGTCGAACGGCTCCTTGAAGACGAAGATGGCGATGAGGAAGATCATCGTCGGCGCGATATATTGCATGATGCCGATGGTCGACAGCCGCAGCAGCTTTGCGCCATTGCCGTAGAGAATGAGCGGAACGGCGGTGATCACGCCGCTTGCTGCCAGAAGCCAGGTGTCGGCAGAATTGCCGCCCATGAAATGGGCCTGTCCGCTGAAGCCCAGCCAGGCCATGACCAGCACGGCCGGAATGGACAGGAGCATGACTTCCAGCAGGAAGCCCTGCGTCGCACCAATCGGCAATGTCTTGCGGAAAAAGGCGTAAAAACCCCAGGAGACAGTAAGCGCGATGGACACCCAGGGCAGGCTGCCGGCATGCCAGGTGAGGATCGCCACCGCGACCGCCACGAGGCTGATGGCGGCGATCTGCGCCGGGTAGAGCTTTTCCTTCAGCAGCACGGCACCCAGAAAGATGCTGAACAGCGGATTGATGAAATAGCCAAGTGCGGCATCAAGCGCACGCCCCGCGCCGATCGACCAGATATAGACGCCCCAGTTGATGCTGATGAGGGCGGCGGTGAGGCTCGCCATGGCCAGCATCTTCGGGTTTTTCAGTGCTGAGCGGATTTCCGCCGTGCGCCCGAGCGCAATCAGCACGACCGCCGCGATCGGTACAGACCAGATGACGCGATGCACGATGACTTCGATTGGCGAAATATGCGCAACCGCTTTCATGTAAAAGGGAAGAAAGCCCCACAGCAGATATGCGGAGAGCGCGAAAGCAAAACCGCGCGCGCTGTCGCCGCCCTCTTGGGCCGGGAGCGATTTGTCGAGTGCCATGGGGAGTGCCGCCAAAATTGTTCGGATGGCGTTTTATAGCGGATCGCCACAGTGGCGGCCAATTCATTTCCGTGAAGGGTTCATGAGAAAAACTGCATGAATAACAGGCGCTTTGCTCTTGAAATAAGCTGCCATGGTAACCGTCCGGGGGATTCACGCGGGAAATCCCGCGTGATTCATTGTCTCACCCGGCCGTTTCAAGTCGCTGAAAAGACTCTTATTTCCCGGCAAAGTGATCGTTGGCGCGGATCAGCTGGTCAAGAATGCCGGGCTCACTCATCGCGTGTCCAGCCGCCTCGATAATGTGGAAATCCGCCTTCGGCCAGGCCTTGGCCAGCTGCCAGGCATATTTCAGCGGGCAGGGCATGTCGTAACGCCCGTGCACGATGACACCAGGAATATCCTTGAGCTTGCCGGCATCGCGCAGCAGTTGCCCTTCTTCCAGCCAGCCGGCATTAACGAAGAAGTGGTTCTCGATGCGCGCAAAAGCGATGGCATATTTGTCCTCGCCGAAATCCTCGACGCGGTCAGGATCGGTAACGAGCTCGATGGTCGCGCCTTCCCACTGGCTCCATGCCTTGGCGCACTCAAGCTTCTTTGCCTCGTCAGCGCCGGTGAGATAGCGATTATAGGCCTGCATCATCTCGCCGCGCTCAGCTTCCGGGATGGGCGCGATGAATTTTTCCCACTGGTCCGGATACATTTCCGAAACGCCAAACTGGTAGTACCAGTCCAGTTCCGGCCGGGTGACAGTGTAGATGCCGCGCAGGACGAGTTCGCTGACGTGGTTTGGATGGGTCTCGGCATAGGCGAGCGCCAGCGTCGAGCCCCAGGACCCGCCGAAAACCAGCCATTTTTCAAAGCCGCAAAGCTCGCGCAGCCTTTCAATGTCAGCGACCAGATGCCAGGTGGTGTTGGCCTCCAGTTCCGCATGGGGGATGGAGCGGCCGCAGCCGCGCTGATCGAACAGGATGACGTCATACAGCGCCGGATCAAAAACGCGGCGATGCGTGGGGTTCACCCCGCCACCCGGGCCGCCATGCAGGAAAATCGCCGGTTTCGCACCGCGTGTGCCCACCCGTTCCCAATAGATCACATGCCCATCGCCGACATCGAGCATGCCGGTCTCGAAAGGTTCGATCTCGGGGTAAAAGCCGCGCAATTCTTCGGTCATGGGTCAATATCCTCTGGTGGCCATTTGGCCGTGTCTTGGTCCGGATGCTGCCGGCTGTTCACCGGCGCGGGCGCGTCATCCGTTGCAGGTTCCGGCTCGACCGGCAAGCCGTCGAGCTCGGAAAACCAGTGCATCTTGCTGGCAAGATTGGACTGCGCTTCGGGTCTTATCCGCTGCGGCTCATCCAGCGAACCGAGGGTGATATTGATGAAATCGGCCCCCGGCATGTCATAGAAGAGCGGCGTGCCGCAACGACCGCAGAAACCGCGGCGCACATGGTCGGAAGACTGGAACCATGATGCCTCGCCGCGGGTCATCTCAAACTGCGTGAGGGTACTTGCCGCAAGCGGCATGAAATAGTTGCCTGATGCCTTCTGGCACATGCGGCAATGGCACAGATGCGGATAACGCAACCCGCCCTCGATCCGGTAACGCACTGCGCCGCACTGGCATCCGCCGGAAAAGCCCGTCAGTTCGCCCATCAGCGACCTTCTTCCGGCGGCCAGACTTGAGTGTCGTGATCCGGATGCTGATAGGAGTTGATCTCCGCCTCGTCCACGCCCTGATCCACGGCCGGTTTGGAAAACAGCTGCTCGATCCACGGCATGCGCTTGTGAAAGTTGACCTGCACCTGCGGCTCGATCCGCTCCGGTTCATCGAAAGCGCCGATGGCGATCTCCACGCCTCCCGGATAATGATAGGTCAGCGGCGTGCCGCATTTGTTGCAGAAACCGCGATGGATTTTGGTTGAGGAGCGGAAGAGGGCAGGCTGGCCGCGTGTCCAGACCAGATGCGCCTGATCGGCGCTGACCAGCGCACCGAAGAAATTGCCGAAATGTTTCTGGCACATGCGGCAATGGCAGATGGAGGCCCGGCCAAGCTTGCCCGCATGGAAACGCACGGCACCGCACTGGCAGCCGCCGGAAAAGCCCGCTTCATTCATTTTCCGCTCTCCGGTGGCCAGCTTTCAGTGTCATGGTCGGGATGTTGATAGGAAACGAGATCGGCAAGATAGTCCACCTGCGTCAGGTCGTCTTCTGTTGGAACGGCAGGAAGCGTGTGGATGCTGTCGACGAAATCGATCTTGCGCTCCACTCCCCACTGAATGGTCGGCGGCAGTGCCGCGGGATCATCGAATGCCCCGGCCGCCACCGCCATGCCATCCGGCGCCTCATAGGTTAGCGGCGTTCCGCATTCCGGGCAGAAGCCGCGCTTGACCACGCTGGAGGACTGGAAGCGCTTCGGCTCACCACGCGTCCATTCGAATTCAACGTCGCGTACGGAGACCAGCGGCGCATAATAAGCCCCGAAAGCCTTCTGGCACATGCGGCAATGACAGATCGAACTGTCTTTCAGATCACCGATGGCGCGAAAACGGATCGCGCCGCACTGGCATCCGCCGGTATGGGTGGTCATGGTTGGTTCTCCTTTACCGTTCGGATAATGTGGAGACAGACATTGTCTATGTCTTTCAGGATATCATCGTTCCAGAAGCGGAGGACGGTCCAGCCAAGTTCCTCAAACGTCTGTGTTCTCTGGTGATCATAGCTTGCCGCAGCATCTTCCGAGTGCTGCAACCCATCGAGCTCGACGATGATCTTATGCGAGGGGCAGGCGAAATCAACGATATATCCGGCGACAGGTAGCTGGCGTCTGAAGGCCATACCTTCGAGACGATGAGCGCGGACGGCGTTCCAAAGCTTCAGTTCTGCGTCGGTCATGGCTTTTCGCATCTGCCGGGCATATTCCCGGTGTTTCAGCTCGACCTTGGCGTGGGGCATTGAGATGCTCGCAGCTTGATGGGGTGCCGCGAGATTGGAGTATGGTGTGGGTGAAAGCAAGGGCGTGTCGTGGGGCTTACCCCCCTCTGCCCTGCCGGGCATCTCCCCCTCAAGGGGGGAGATCAGCAAGACGCTCTACCGCCACTCCACTCTCAAGCTTCGAGATGGGCGAGACCTTGCCGCAGGTCGATCTCCCCCCTTGAGGGGGAGATGCCCGGCAGGGCAGAGGGGGGTGAGCCTCTAGCCGAAGCAGCAAATTACCGCTTCAACTCCCACGTCGTCGTCCGCTCCCCGGTCTCCTTGTCCTTGCCATCCTTCAGCTGAATCCCCTTCTCGGAAAGCTCGTCGCGCAACCGGTCCGCCTCCGCAAAGTTCTTCGCCTTCAGCATCTCAAGCCGCAACTCCACCAGCGCATCGACAGCCGAAACGATGGCCTCATCCACTTCCGCCTTCTTTGGCAAAACGCCGAGCAATGCGGCGCTGGCCGCAAAGGCCGGCAGCCTGGACGGGTCCACATTGGCGGCGTGGGCCAGGGCGTGCAGCGCCTGCACGGCGGCAACCGTGTTGAGATCGTCGGCAAGCGCTTCGAGCACGGTTTCATCCGGTGCCGCCTCTGAGGCATCGGCCGCAGGCCACTTGGAAAGCAGGCGTTCGGCTTCTTCCAGGCGCTTCACCGAAAAGTCGATCGGTTCGCGGTAATGCGTCATCAGCATCGCAAGGCGCAGAACCTCGCCCGGCCATTTCCGGCCGCCGAATTTCTCCGTATGCAGCAATTCGTAGATGGTCACGAAGTTGCCTTCGGACTTCGACATCTTGCGGCCTTCCACCTGCACGAAGCCGTTATGCATCCACACATTGGCCATGACATGCGTGCCATGGGCGCAGCGCGATTGTGCGATTTCGTTCTCATGATGCGGGAAGATGAGGTCGAGCCCGCCGCCGTGAATGTCGAACACCTCGCCGAGGTAGCGACCGGCCATGGCCGAGCATTCGATGTGCCAGCCGGGACGGCCACGGCCCCAGGGACTTTCCCAGCCCGGCTCATTGTGCGACGACAGTTTCCACAGCACGAAATCGCCTGATGTCTTCTTGTGGGCTTCCACCGCAACGCGTGCACCCGGCTGCTGTTCGTCCAGAGGCCGCTTCGAAAGCTGGCCGTAATCGGCCATCGACCGGGTGTCGAACAGCACCTCGCCGCCCGCCGTATAGGCATGGCCGCGGGCGATCAGTTTTTCGATGAGGTCGATCATCTCGGCAATATAGTCGGTGGCGCGCGGTTCGACGGTCGGCGGAAGGCAGCCGAGCATGGCCACATCCTCGTGGAACTGGTCGGCGGTCTTCTTCGTCACCGCATGGATGGCGTCGTTGAGCGGCAGATGCGGATAGTCGCGCAGCGCCCGCGCATTGATCTTGTCATCGAGGTCGGTGATGTTGCGGGCATAGGTCACATGGGTCTCGCCATAGACGTGACGCAGCAGCCGGTAGAGAACATCGAACACGATGACCGGGCGCGCATTGCCAATATGGGCAAAATCATAAACGGTCGGGCCGCAGACATACATGCGCACATTATCAGCATCGATCGGCGCAAATTCCGCCTTTTCGCGTGTCAGGGTATTGTGGAATTTGAGGCGCAAGGACATGCGGGTGTTCCCTAAAGGCAGTCAATTGTCCTGACCGGACCGTTTGTCTGTTGGACCTTGCGGGGAGACGAAAACGATCTGGCCGGCGGCGAACCAGCAAAATTTATTCAGCAGCAGGTGCAGATCGTTATTTTCATGTCTTGCCTTATGGCGCGGCGGTGCCGTCCGGTCAAGAGCATCCGTGGTGACTGCATCGGCTGCCGAAGCATGAAATAGTCACTCCGGCTGGCGGTAGTCCACGAATTTCCCGTCGCGCACGACAAAGAGCTTGCCGGTCTCGGTAAGCTCCGGCGAGGCAAGCGGAAGAATGGCGGCGGCAACCTCTGACGGATGCGGCACGGTGGCCGGGTCTTCGCCGGGCATGGCCTGGGCGCGCATTGCGGTGCGTGTGGCGCCGGGATTGATGCTGTTGATGCGCAGTGCGCTTTTTTCGGTCTCTGCGGCCCAGGTGCGGGCGAGTGCTTCCACCGCAGCCTTGGAGGTGGAATAGACACCCCAGAAGGGACGACAGCTATGCGCGGCACCCGAAGACAGGATCAGCGCGCGGCCAGCATCCGATCTCAGCAGCAGCGGTTCAACCGAGCGGATCAGCCGCCATGTGGCGGTGACATTGATGGTCATGACCCGCTCGAAGACCTTGGCCTCGATGTGGCCGACCGGCGAGATGACACCGAGAACGCCGGCATTGGCGACCAGAATATCGAGCTTGCCCCAGCGCTCGAATATATTGGCCCCCAGCGCATCGATGGCGTTCATGTCGGAGAGATCGAAGGGAACCAGCGTTGCAGTGCCGCCAACGGCCTTGATGGCGTCGTCCAACTCCTCAAGGCCGCCGACCGTGCGGGCGCAGGCGATGACATGCGCGCCGGCCTTGGCCAGTTCCAGCGCCGTGAAATAACCGATGCCGCGCGAAGCGCCGGTGACGAGCGCGATCCGGCCCTTGAGATTGATGGTCATGCTGCCCCTCCGAAATGATTGCGCCTCCTTTTACGAAGCCACAGCGGCCGGCTGCAAGCGATTAAATCGTCGCATGGGACGGCCTAAACAAAAGGCAAGAAAAAAGCGGCCCCGGAAGCCGGCGGCCGCTTGTTGTTTCGGGCTATCAGCCGTTGCTGGCCAGCATGGAAATCTTGCTGCCCATCGCCTCGCCATTCTGGTCGAGAAGGCGGGTCGGATAGTCGCCGGTGAAATAATGGTCCGTGAACTGCGGCCGCGCATGATTGCGATTCTCGCCGCCGACGGCGCGGTAAAGACCATCGATCGACAGGAAAGCCAGCGAATCGGCGCCGATGAATTTCGCCATCGCCTCGACATCGGCATATTGGTTGGCGAGCAGCTTGTCGGCATCAGGCGTGTCGATGCCGTAGAAATCCGGATGGAAAATCATCGGGCTGGCAACGCGGATATGAACTTCCTTGGCGCCGGCTTCGCGGATCATCTGCACGATCTTGACCGATGTCGTGCCGCGCACGATGGAATCATCCACCAGCACCACACGCTTGCCTTCGATCATCGCCCGGTTGGCCGAATGCTTCAGCTTGACGCCGAAAGCGCGGATCTGCTGCGTCGGCTCAATGAAGGTGCGGCCGACATAGTGGTTGCGGATGATGCCATATTCGAAGGGAATACCGCTTTCCTGCGCAAAACCGAGTGCTGCCGGCGTGCCGCCATCGGGAACCGGGACAACGACATCGGCTTCCAGCGGTGCTTCCTTGGCAAGGTTCATGCCCATGTTCTTGCGCGTCGTATAGACGTTGCGGCCGCCGACGACGGAATCGGGACGGGCGAAATAGACATATTCGAACAGGCAGAGACGTTCGGGCTGGGGCTTCGACGGTTTGCGCGCATCGATGGTGATCGAACCATCCGGCTGGATTTCGCAGATGATGACTTCGCCATTTTCCACGTCTCGGACGAATTTCGCGCCGATGATGTCGAGAGCGCAGGTTTCCGAGCAGAAAATCGGCTTGCCATCAAGCTCGCCCATGACCAGCGGGCGAATGCCGATCGGGTCGCGTGCGGCAATCAGCTTGGTGCGCGTCATGGCCAGCATCGAATAACCGCCTTCCATCTGGCGGATAGCATCGATGAAACGATCGGCGGTGGAGGAGTGGCGCGAGCGGGCGATGAGGTGCAGCACGACTTCGGTATCCGATGTCGACTGGCAGATGGCGCCGGTGGCGATGATCTGGCGGCGAAGCGTCAGGCCATTGGTGAAGTTGCCGTTATGGGCAATGGAAATACCGCCTTCTTCCAGTTCGGCAAACAGCGGCTGCACGTTGCGCATCGCCACTTCGCCCGTGGTGGAATAACGGGTGTGGCCAATGGCGATGGAGCCGGGCAGGCGGGCAAGCGTTGCGGGATCGGTATAATGATCGCCGACGAGGCCCATATGGCGTTCCTGATGGAAGCGCTTGCCATCGAAAGAGACGATGCCCGCCGCTTCCTGGCCGCGATGCTGAAGCGCATGCAGGCCGAGAGCGGTCAGCGCCGAGGCATCGGCATGGCCGAGAATGCCGAAAACGCCGCACTCTTCATGCAGCGTGTCGCCGTCGATCTCTTCCTTGAAAGTGGCCCCAGGGAACGGGGAATGCGAAAGCGGCTCAATCATCCGGCTTGCCCTTGCTCTCTAACGAGAAAAAAGAAAGACCTCTCCGGTGAGCTTGTCTCCCGGTCGGCCTGTCTGTGTCGTGCTTGATATTTAGCACAAATAGCGCGCCTTGCATGCATTGCAAGGCGCGACACTGTGTCAATTATTCGTTGCCGGCGGATTTGTTGCCGGCACATCTTCCGCAGGCGCCTGCGCAGCTGTCGGTTCCTGCGGCTTTCCAAGGATACGGGCGCGAATCTGCGGCTCGATATCGTCAGGCAACACTGCCTCCAGCTTGCCCACCAGCCCATCGAGGAAGGGCTTGGACTTGGCCTGCGTCACCCATTCCGGCTGCGTCTTCACATCCACCAGCCAGTTCCAGAAGGCGACTGCGACGACGAGCAGCAGAATGCCGCGCGCCGCGCCGAACAGGAAACCGAGCGTGCGATCCAGCGCGCCGATGCGGCTGTCTATGATGAAATCGGCAATGCGCGAGGTGATAAAGGAGATGACGATGAGCGAGACGAGAAAAACCACGCCCGCCGAACCGGCAATGGCGATCTTGTCGTCATCGGTATAGTTGCGCGCATAGGGCAGCAGAACGGGATAGAGATAATAGGCGGCGGCGACCGAACCCGCCCAGCTCGCGATCGACAGAATCTCACGGGAAAAGCCGCGCACCATCGCGAGAACGGCGGAGAAAAGAACAACGGCGATGACGATGCCGTCGAAAATTGTAATGGGCATATACCAACTCCGGAGGTGCGACGCCTTGTCAGGCGCTGCCTTGCCAATTTTGCGATCCTCTTACACCACTGTTTCCCTTGGCGAAAGGATCAATATTCGTCGTCCTCAACCTGTTTGAACCGGTTGCCGGAGCCAGCGATGCGCGCCACGAGGTCTGGCAGGCTTTCAATTTCCGTCCAGCGACCCTTGCCCGCTTTCGGCAATTCAGCCGAACCAGACGGCAGAAGTGCGGCGGAAAAACCAAGTTTTTCAGCTTCTTTCAATCGCTGCACCGTGTGCGCCACCGGCCGTACCGCGCCCGAGAGGCTGATTTCGCCGAAATAGACGCAATCGGCGGGCAGGGCAAGACCGGCAAGCGAGGAAACAAGTGCGGAGGCAATCGCCATATCCGCCGCCGGTTCGGAAATACGGTATCCGCCGGCGACATTCAGGTAAACGTCATGCTGGCCAAGCTTCACGCCGCAATGGGCCTCCAGCACGGCAAGGATCATGGCAAGCCGCGAACTGTCCCAGCCGACCACGGCGCGGCGCGGCGTACCGAGCGAGGTGGCGGCGACCAGCGCCTGCACTTCAACAAGCACTGGACGGGTGCCTTCGATGCCGGCAAAAACCGCCGCACCCGGCGATTTCTCGTTGCGCTCGCCCAGAAACAGTTCGGAGGGATTGGACACTTCCCTGAGGCCGCGATCCGACATTTCGAACACGCCGATCTCATCCGTCGGTCCAAAGCGATTCTTGACGGTGCGCAGGATGCGGTAGTGGTGACCGCGATCGCCCTCGAAATAAAGCACAGCGTCGACCATGTGCTCCACCACGCGTGGACCGGCGATCTGGCCTTCCTTGGTCACATGCCCCACAAGCACCATGGTCGCACCCGTCTGCTTGGCAAAACGGATCATCGCCTGCACGCCGGTACGCACCTGCGTTACCGTGCCGGGCGCGGAATCGGCCGTGTCGCTCCACAACGTCTGGATGGAATCGATGATGATGAGATCGGGCCGCTTGCCCTCGGAAACCGTCGCCAGAATATCCTCGACATTGGTTTCAGCAGCCAGCAGCACATCGGTTTCCGCCGCCTCCAGACGCTGAGCGCGCAGGCGCACCTGCGCCACCGCCTCTTCGCCCGAGACATAGATGACGCGGTGACCGCGCCGCGACAGGGCCGCCGCCGCCTGCATCAGCAAGGTCGATTTGCCGATACCCGGATCGCCGCCGATCAGGACCGCCGAACCGCGCACAAAACCGCCGCCGGTCGCCCGGTCCAGTTCGCTGATGCCGGTCGGAATGCGCGGCGCTTCCTCGATCTCGCCGGAAAGCGAGGTGAGCGTGACGGCGCGACCCTTTTTGGGCGTCTTGCCCGGCCCGGAGCCGATGCCGCCCATCGGGTCCTCTTCGACGATGGTATTCCACTCGCCGCAGCCTTCGCATTTTCCCGCCCAGCGGGTGTGAACCGTGCCGCAGTTCTGGCACACGAATTGGGTCTTGGCTTTGGCCATCTTATGTCAGTTTTCTTCTGCTACGTCTTCAGCGCCAATGTGTTGATGGCCATGGACGATGCGCAATATGCGCAATTCGTTTTCTTTTACGCGAAAATAGATGCAGCGATTTTTATGATTTACGGCACGAAGACCGCTGCTGATCCAGTCACGGGAAACTCCGGTGAGCCCCAGTTGCGCTGTGTCCCTGATTTTCCGCTCGATGGCCGACACGAGCTGTTCGCCGGCGACCGGATTTTTGTCCTCCAGAAATTTATAGATATAGATGAGATCGCGAATAGCCCGCGATGACAGGGAATAGGTGCGGGCCTTTATCACTTTTCGTTTCTGGCGCGTTCGATGATGTAGGCGGTCAGGTCATCATCCGCCGTAAACGTCACATAGTCACCCCGTTCGAACTCCTCGTCGGCTTCCCGGATCATTTTCCGAAGCTCGGTAAGTCTGCCTTCATCACTGCTCAGCAATTGCAGGCTCGCATGAATGACGGCGTCCGCGTCGCTGTAGACACCCGCCGCCACCTGCTCCTCAATGAACTTCTCGTCCTGCTCGCTCAAATGGATTTCGGGCATTTCGATCTCCTTTTGTTCTCTTGTAGCACAGGTAGCTTCCGCTTTCCAAGAGCCAAGGCTACGGCTTAATCGTCGGCCATCAGATATTGCCGCTCATAGCGCAGGCCAAGCCCTGTCAGCATTTCATAGCCGATGGTGCCGGCCGCCCGTGCGGTCTCGTCGACCGGCACGTTGGGACCAAAAAGCTCGATATAGTCGCCGCTGCGAATGGCATTAACAGGCACATCCGTGACGTCGAAAATGGTCAGGTCCATGGTTACGCGGCCGGCAACGGGCACCTTGTAACCATTCACGACGCCATAAGCGCCGCCATGGCCCATTTCGCGCAGCGGAATGCCGGAGCCGGACAGCGAACGCTGGTACCCATCCGCATAACCGACGGCAGCGATGGCAAGCCGGCTGGCGCGCTTGAGCAGGAAGCTGCCGCCATAGCTGACGGTCTGGCCTTCTCCGGCCTCGCGTATCTGAATGATCCGCGCCTCGGCCGTGGCGACAGGCCGCATGGGGTTGGACATATCGTTGACCGCTTCGCCGCCATAAAGAGCAATGCCGGGGCGGGTGAGGTCGAAATGATAGTCGGGACCGAGAAAGATACCGGCGGAAGCCGAAAGGCTTGATTCGATACCTTCGAAAGCCGCGCTAACCCTGCGGAATGATTCGAGCTGGACCCTGTTCATCGGCGAAGATGGCGTGTCGGCGCAGGCGAGATGCGACAGCACCAGAACCGGATCGAAACTCGCCGGCCGGGTAACGTCATCGGCCAGAAACAGGGCGTCGTCGAGCGGCAGCCCGAGGCGATTGAAGCCGGTGTCCACATGCAGCGCGCAGGGGTGGTCGCCCCGCTCGGCAACTGTCGCCATCCAGAAGGACAGCTGTTCCTCGGAGGCCAGCACCGGCACCAGATCATTGTCGAAGACCTGCCGTTCCTGGCCCTGCCAGATGCCAGAGAGCACGAAGATGCGCGCTTCCGGGGCATAGGAACGCAACGTCGCGCCCTCGGCCACCGTTGCCACGAAGAAATCCCGCGCGCCGGCATGGTAGAGCGTCGCGCCGCAATCCTCGATACCGAGACCATAGGCATCGGCCTTGACGACAGCCGCCGTCCGCGCCTTGCCGGAACGCTTCTTCATGTCCCGCCAATTGTCGGCGAGCGCGCCGAGATCGATGGTCAGCCTCAGTGGCGCGTGTTCGAAAGCGTCGGTTTCGTTTTCAGCAAATGTATCTTCGAAGTCGTCTGTCATGCCATGCGTCCGGTTGATTTTGGAACCGGCCAGACCCTAGCACTTTTGTTCAAGACGGTAAGGATCGAATGCTTTAAACTCGGCTCATGCACAATGTTTCGCAGGAACAGGCCATAGATGCCATGCCGATTGCCGCGACGGAAACGACACGTTTCTGGCGCGACCGGCGTTTCGGCGGCATGGAATGTCTGAGCGCGACGTTTCTCACCCATGAATATTCCCCGCACGCGCATGACACGTTCTCGATCGGTGCGATCGAAAGCGGCTCGCAGATTTCCACCATTCAGGGCACCACCGAACAGACGGGGCCGGGGCATCTTTATCTCATCAACCCGGATGAGGTTCACGACGGCGCGCCGGGCGGCGGCGGTTATCGTTATCGGATGATCTATCCCGACAGCTTGCTGTTGCGTGATGTCATCGAGGATGTCACGGGCAGGGCCTTTCACGGCACACCGTCTTTCCCGAGGTTTCTGCCGCGCGATCCCCAGATGGCCGCGGCCTTCCAGATGGCGCACCGGCGGCTGGAGACGAAATCCGGAGCGCTGGAAGCGGATGAGGGCATGTTCTCGGTTCTCGCCACCCTCTTCGGCAGGCACGGCAGCGCCATCATACTGCCGGTCGAAACCCGCGAAAAAACGGCGGTCTATACCGCTCGCGACTATCTTGCCGACAACTACGAGACCGATATAGGCCTGGAGGAGCTGGCCTCTATCGCGGGTCTCAGCCGCGCCCATCTCATCCGGGCTTTCAGGAAGGAATTTCACATTACGCCGCATGCCTATCTGACGGATGTTCGCATCCGGCAGGCGCGCCGCCTTCTGCGCGCCGGCGAGATGCCGGCCGAGGTGGCGGCGCTGTGCGGGTTTGCCGATCAGGCGCATTTCACCCGGCATTTCAAGGCGCGCACCGGCGTCACGCCGGGGCAATTTCGGACGGCTTGATCTGCTGCCCTGTTTTCCTTCACCCGACGTCACTTTCATTCAAGACCGGGAGACTTTCCAGGCGTAATCGCACTCTTCTGAATGGGAGGATGGGATGTCCGTATCGGAAAAACGTGCCGAATTTACCGCGGGGCTCAGGGCCGCTGCCCCGCTATTGGTTGCCATGGTGCCGATCGGCGTCGTGTTCGGCGCAGTCGCCATCGGCAAGGGTCTGTCGCCGCTGGAAGCGTCGCTGATGTCGTTGCTGGTTTTTGCCGGCGGCTCGCAATTCGTCGCCATGGATCTCTGGACCCATCCGGCGAGCTGGAGCGCACTCGGTTTTGCCGCGTTGCTGGTCAATCTGCGCCATGTGCTGATGAGCGCTTCCATCGCCGGCAAGCTGGATGATTTTACCGGCTGGCGAAAATATGCGGCCATGCTGGTGCTGACGGATGAGTCCTGGGCGCTGTCGGAGTTTCGGGCAATGACTGCAAATTTGACCGCAGCCTTTTTTATCGGCGCGGCGCTGCCGATCTATCTGCTCTGGAATTTAAGCACACTTGCAGGCGCGCTGCTCGGCTCGGTCATGGGCGACATGTCGATCCTCGGTCTGGATTTCGCTTTCCCGGCCGTCTTCATCGTGTTGCTCATGGGTTTCTGGAAGGGCAGGGAGACGGGCTTTGTGTTGCTGGCAAGCGCATCCGCCGCCTGCCTCACCTATGCGCTGGTTCCCGGCGCCTGGTATATTGCCGCCGGTGCCCTGGCGGGACTTGCCGTCGCAGCCTTCGGTCACGAAGAACAGGCGGAGCAGCCGGCATGACGCTTGATGTCAATACCCTGCTGACGATCCTTGCCATGATGGCGGCAACAGTCGCCACACGGCTTGGCGGCCTGCTGCTGGTCAGCCATTTTACCCTGACGCCGCGCCTGAAGAAGGCGCTCGGCGTGGTGCCGCCCGCCGTTCTGATGGCCGTTGTCACGCCGACTGCACTTGCGAGCGGGCTGGCAGAAACCATCGCCTGCGCGGTAACCGCGGTTGCGGCGCTGCGTCTCAGCCTGCTGCCGGCAGCCACGCTCGGCGTCGTCACCGTGGCGCTGCTGCGCGGAATCGGATTGTAAGAAAATCCTGCCAAGGCCCTGAAAAGACTCCATCCGGTCCCATATTGAAATGGGGGGTGTGAGGGCGAAAACCGTTTCGCCCTCACCATCCGGTTCGGATCAATGCTCCTCGTACTGGCTGAAGGACGGGTCGGCCAGATCGGCGAAGCGGGTAAATTCGGACTGGAAGGCGAGTTTCACTGTGCCGGTCGGTCCGTGACGCTGCTTGGCGATGATGACATCCGCCGTGCCCTTCACCCGGTCGAAATGGTTTTCCCATTCTGCGTATTTCGGGTCGGCGGGATCGCGCGGCTCCATGTTCTTGACGTAATATTCCTCACGGAACACGAACAGCACCACGTCGGCGTCCTGCTCGATGGAGCCGGATTCACGCAGGTCGGAAAGCTGCGGGCGCTTGTCCTCGCGGCTTTCCACCGCACGGGAGAGCTGTGACAGTGCGATGATGGGAACGTTGAGTTCCTTGCCAAGTGCCTTGAGGCCCGTGGTGATCTGGGTAATTTCCTGCACGCGGTTTTCGCCGCCCTTGCCGCCGCCGGTCATCAGCTGAATATAGTCGACGACCAGAACATCGAGGCCGCGCTGGCGCTTCAGACGGCGCGCACGGGCGGAAAGCTGGGCGATGGAGATACCACCGGTCTGGTCGATGTAAAGCGGCACCTTCTGCATCATCTGGGAGCAGGCGACGAGCTTTTCGAAATCCGCCTCGGTGATGTCACCACGACGGATTTTCGAGGAGGAGACTTCCGTCTGCTCGGAAATGATACGGGTGGCCAGCTGTTCGGACGACATTTCGAGTGAATAGAAGCCGACGACGCCGCCGTTTTTCGCCTTGAAAGAACCATCGGGCTGCACTTCCTGGTCGTAGGATGCCGCGATGTTATAGGCGATGTTGGTGGCCAGCGAGGTTTTGCCCATACCCGGACGACCCGCAAGCACGATAAGGTCGGAGCGCTGCAGGCCGCCCATGCGGGCGTCGAGCGAATGAATGCCGGTGGAAATACCGGAAAGATTGCCGTCACGTTCGAAAGCGGCGCCCGCCATGTCGATCGCCAGCGCCACCGCATCGTTGAACGACTGGAAGCCGCCGTCGTAACGGCCTGTTTCCGCCAGTTCGAACAGACGGCGCTCGGTGTCTTCGATCTGCGCCTGCGGCGGCATGTCGAGCGGCGCGTCAAAGGCGATGTTGACCACATCCTCGCCGATCTGGATCAACGCGCGGCGCAAAGCCAGATCGTAGATCGCCCGGCCGTAATCCTCGGCGTTGATGATCGACACAGCTTCTGCGGCCAGACGCGCAAGATATTGCGCCACCGTCAGGTCGCCGATCTTGTCGTCGGCGGGCAGGAAGGTCTTGATCGTCACCGGATTGGCGGTCTTGCCCATGCGGATGATATCGCCCGCCACCTCGAAAATCTTGCGATGCAGGGCTTCGTAGAGATGCACGGGCTTAAGGAAATCCGACACACGGTAATAGGCGTCGTTATTGACGAGGATGGCGCCAAGCAGCGCCTGTTCGGCCTCGATATTGTTCGGCGCCTCGCGGTAATGCGGTTCTGCGGGGGTGATCTTTCTCACAGCGTCGTTCATGGTTTGCGCGATCTCCCTTGCCTTGTCCTTAAACCTTGGGTTTGGCTTCCTGGGGCATGGCAGTCAATGATATTGTTGCAACACTATACGGCAGGCTGACGTCCGCTCTGTTAAAGCTGGATCACATCTTCAGTTGTCCCCAGCAATCCACAGGCGGGTGAGGACAGGGTGCCGGAATTTTCCGGCAACGTGATTCGCTGCCATGAGTTTACCGCATGGCAGACCCGGCATGAAAGAAACTTGAAAATCGTCAGGCTTGCGAATAAATAGGCAGTAAATAAGTAGTGTGCTAATTATAAGGCTTGCTGACATGTCCCGCGAGACCGACAAGGAACAGCTTCTTGATGAGGTTTCCGCTTTTACCCGCAAACTGCGCGCGTTTTTTGATGCGCGGGTAGGGGAAAGCGGCCTGACGCTGGCGCGTGCGCGTGCGCTTTTTGCCCTGTCGAGGCGCGGCCCGCTGACGCAGACCGAGCTTGCCGAAGAAATGGAAATCGAAACTCCGACGCTGGTGCGGGTTCTCGATGGCATGGAAAAACAGAACCTCATCGAACGCCGCTCCGATGAAAACGACCGCCGTGCCAAACGCATCCACATGACGGAAGAGGGTGAGAAGACCTCCGGCACGGTGCAGGCTGTGGCAAAGACGCTGCGCTCGGAAATCACCGCCGATATTTCATCTGAGGATCTGGCCATGGCGCTGGATGTGATGCGCCGTCTTTCGGCCAATCTGCAAAACCTTGCGGCCGGGAGGGTGCAATCGTGAGCACCGTGTTGCCGCAGACCACGGACGAGGCTGCCTCTGAAAAGGATGTGACTGTTGTCAGGCCGGAGGAAACCGTGGCTGTCCCCCAAACGGCGAGCGATGCCGATGGTGGTGGGATCGCGACGGAGCCCGCTGTTCCCGCCGCACCGCAGCCGGTTGAGCGGCCGGTGTGGCTGCGGCTGTGTTTCATCTTTGCGGGCCTGTCGTTCTTCATAACCCAGGGCCTTGGCATGAACCTCGTCATGGCCAATATCTACCAGCTTCAGGGCGAATTTTCCGCCACGGTGGCTGAGGTGGCCTGGCTTTCCGCCGCCTATATGGCGCCCTATGCCACCTTCTCCATCGCGCTCTTCAAGATCAGGGCGCAATATGGCCTGCGGCCCTTTGCCGAACTCTCGATCATCGCCTTCGTGGTTGCCTCCTGTCTCAACCTCTTCGTGACGGACCTGCATTCGGCAACCGTCATCCGTTTCGTCAGCGGCATGGCCGCCGCGCCGATTTCGTCACTGGGCTTTCTCTATATTCTTGAAGCATTTCCACCGGCGCGAAAATTCTCGCTCGGCTTCAGCATCGCGTTGACCGGCACGTTGCTGTCGGCACCCATCGCGCGCATCGTTTCGCCCTCCCTGCTGGAAATCGGCGGCTGGAACGCACTCTATTCCATGGAGGTGGGTTTTGCGCTGATCTCCTTCGCCATGATCTATGTGTTGAAAGTCACGCCGCCGCCGCGCGCCAAAGTCATCGAGCGCGTGGATATTCTGAGCTATCTGCTGTTTGCTGGCGGTCTCGGCTGTCTTGCGGTGATGCTGACACTCGGCCGGTTTTACTGGTGGTTCGAAACATGGTGGCTGGGCGTGCTTCTGGCGACGTCGATCGCGCTCCTCGCGCTCATGGCCTTCATAGAATTGCCGCGCAAGAACCCGCTGCTCGACCTGCGCTGGATTTTCTCGAAAACCAACCTGCATGTTATCGCAGTCCTGCTCGTCTATCGTGCGGTCTCCTCCGAGCAATCCTCAACGGCGGTCGGTTTTTACCAGCAGCTTGGTCTGCTGAACGAGCAGACGACAACGCTTTATGCGCTGGTGCTGCTGGCGACGGTGCTTGGCGGTGCGGCTTGTGCCTGGCTGATGTTGACGAAATATGTCGAAACGGCCCATGTGATCGCGTTGGCGCTGATTACCGCCGGCTCGTTCATGGACAGCCAGTCCACCAATCTGACGCGGCCGGGTGAAATGTATCTCAGCCAGATGATGATCGCCTTCGGCGCCGCCATGTTCCTGCCGCCCGTCATGTCCAAGGGTTTTGCCGCAGCACTTGCCAGAGGCGCGCCTTATCTGGTGAATTTCATCGCCATCTTTCTGTTTACACAGATCACGGGCTCGATGCTGATGACCGGGCTGCTCGGCAGTTTCGTGACGCTGCGCGAAAAATTCCATTCCAATGTTCTGGTGGAAAATATCCTGCTCACCAACCCCGTGGTCGCTCAGCGCGTATCCCAGCTTTCCGGTGCCTACAGCCATGTCATCACCGATCCGGCGCTGCTGAAGGCAGAGGGGCTGTCGCTTCTGGGACAGCAGGTCAGCAGGGAGGCCTATGTGCTCGCCTATAACGACACGTTCCTGCTGATATCAGTTGTTTCGGCGCTGGCACTGGCCGCGCTTTTGCTCCACCTTGCCTGGATGCGCATCCGTCCGTTCCTTCTCCGGGATAATGTCGATGCCGCACCGGCACCACAGTCTTGAACATTCCAAGAGTGACAAAATGCTGAAGAAGTTTTTTACCCCCGTTTCCATTCTCGTACTGCTCGGCGGCCTCGCCGGCATAGCACTCGTGCTTTACGCCTGGCGGCTGCCGCCGTTTCTTTCCACCGTGGAAATGACTGACAATGCCTTCGTGCGCGGCTACGTCACCACCATGAGCCCGCAGGTCAGCGGCTATGTGGTGGACGTACCCGTCAAGGATTATCAGGAAGTCAAACAAGGCACGTTGCTGGCAAAGATCGATGACCGCATCTACCGCCAGAAACAGGCGCAGGCGGCTGCATCGCTCGATACGCAAAAGGCAGCGCTCGATAATTCCCGCCAGCAGGAAAACGCCGCCAATGCCAATATTCTTTCCAGCCAGGCGGCTGTCGATGCCGCTGAGGCCTCTCTGAAGCAGGCACAGCTCGCATCCGACCGGCAGGATAATCTCATCAAAAGCGGCGTCGGAACCTCCAGCCTGCAGGAAGAGGCGCATGCCGCGCTTGAAAAGGCGCGGGCATCCCTGTCACAGGCGAAAGCCGCGCTCGAGGTTTCGCGCCAGGACTTGCAGACGATCATCGTCAACCGCAGCTCCCTGCAGGCGGCGGTCGCCAATGCCGAAGCCGCCGTCGAACTCACCAGGATCGATCTTGAGAATACTGAAATCCATGCACCGGTGGACGGCAGGCTCGGTGAAGTCGGTGTGCGCACCGGTCAATATGTCACGGCCGGCACACAATTGATGGCGGTCGTGCCGCATGATGTCTGGGTCATCGCCAACTTCAAGGAAACCCAGCTCGCCGGTATGCAGATCGGCCAGCCGGTGACGATCTCGGTGGATGCTCTGCACCGCCGTAAGCTCAACGGCCGTGTCGAGCGGTTCTCGCCGGCCACCGGATCGGAATTCGCCGTCATCAAGCCGGACAATGCGACCGGCAATTTCGTGAAGATCGCCCAGCGCCTTGGCGTTCGCATCGCGATCGATGCGGATCAGCCGCTGGCGACGGAACTGTCGCCGGGCATGTCAGTCGTGGTGCATGTGGATAAGAGCGTGGCGCCGGAAGGGGCGGAGACGGCGGCGAAGTAGTTGGCTGTGGAGCGTGTGATTCACCCCCCTCTGCCCTGCCGGGCATCTCCCCCTCAAGGGGGGAGATCGACTCGCGGTCAGGTCTCACCCATCTCAACCGTTGCGAATGGAGTGTTGGCAGCGCCTGTTGCCGATCTCCCCCCTTGAGGGGGAGATGCCCGGCAGGGCAGAGGGGGGTAAACCTCTCCACACAGTCAACGCAACAAAAAACCCCGGATGTCGCCATCCGGGGTTTTCCTATGGCCGTTAAGCCAGATCTTATTCGTCGTCGCCGTTGCCGTCAGCTTCCGGATCGAAGAAGTCTTCCGGACGCAGTGCGTCTTCGTCAACGCCGTAGATGGCGTCGGCGGAGGTGAGGCTTTCGCCCTTGGACTGGCGTTCGGCTTCTTCGGCGGAACGGGCAACGTTCAGTTCGACCTGAAGCTCGACTTCGGCGTGCAGGTGCAGGGTAACGTTGTGCAGGCCGATGGTCTTGATCGGCGTGTTCAGTTCAACCTGGTTGCGGCCGATGTTGAAGCCTTCTGCGCCGAGGATTTCGACGACGTCGCGGGCAGCAACAGAACCGTACAGCTGACCGGTTTCGCCAGCCGAACGGACGACGATGAAGGACTTGCCTTCGAGTGCTTCGGCAACCTTCTGGGCTTCCGACTTGCGCTCGAGGTTACGGGCTTCAAGCGTTGCGCGCTCGGTTTCGAAGCGGGTCTTGTTGGCGGCGTTGGCGCGCAGCGCCTTGCCCTGCGGCAGCAGGAAGTTACGGGCATAACCGTCGCGAACCTTGACGGTTTCGCCCATCTGGCCGAGCTTGTTGATGCGTTCGAGAAGAATAACGTCCATCTTCTTGATCCTTTCTATGTGTTGGTTTCGTTCGAATTATCGGTTTTCCGTGCAGGCGTCAGCGAGATCGTGCTGCGCACGTCGCTCAAGCCGAGCACGAGAATGATGAACAGCGGAAAAACAAAGACCGCCGAGAGATAAGCGAGGATGAGAACCGGCAGTCGCCAGTCCTTTCCGCGCGCTTTTTTATGCAACGAGGCATAACCTGCCATCAGGAAACCCGCGCCGAAGGTGCCGCAGATGACCGCGCCAACCATGGCGGCGACGCCCCCGAAGAACATGGCCACGATACCGGCCAGAAAGATGAAGATCGCGTTGCGGTGCATGCGCAGCGCGGAAGCAATGTCCTCGCGCGGGCGAAGGCCCTTGCCGAAGGAACCGACCAGCCGGGTTGCGAAATAATAGGCCGCAAACAAGAGGATGACCCACAGGCCGCCCTGAACGATCGGCAGCATCAGCACCAGCAGCGATTTCGTCTGGGCCAGCGCCTCGGCATTGGGCTCGAACAGGGGTTCGCGGTTCTGCACCGAGGTCATCATGATATCGACCATGCGGGCGACGAGATCGGGGCCGTAGCCAATCATCCAGCCGAGAATAATGACGGCGATGCAGACCAGAATACACAGATGCAGGACGATGCCGGACAGCGGATACCAGGCAAGCAGATCATCCGGGCCGCCGAGCTCGGAGGCCGGACGCGCCAGATTGGCAAGATGCGAAAGCCAGCCCGCCGGGATCAGTGTGAAAATGGCGATGGTCAGCGCGAAAAGCGGCGACATGACCAGCGCGCCGATGATGGCCGTGGTGATGATTGCGACGATGGCGGCGCGATTGCCCCAGCCCATCCCGGCGATGAAGATCGGCATGGCCGACCCGGCATAAAGCAGGAAGGAAAAGGACGACTGTGCCGTTGCGCCAAGCGTCAAAAACGCGGCGCATATGCCGGCGAGAACGCCGGAGATCAGCACTGTCTGGTTCAACTTTTGCACTTCGCTGTCCTGCTGAAACTTAAGCAGTTAGAGGATCGCTCCTGAGAGCCTCATCCCCAACATGGGTTTTATGGTATCGATCCGCGCCCAACGCGGAAGGATTTGGAAGCCTTCAACCTACTGCTTAGAAGGCAGTAGCTTCAAAGGAGAAAGCGAGGCCGCGCCAAAACGCAGCCTCGCTTCAATTCATTACGCTACGACGTAAGGCAGCAGGCCGAGGAAACGGGCGCGCTTGATCGCCTGGGCGAGTTCGCGCTGCTTCTTCTGGGAAACGGCCGTGATGCGGGAAGGAA